>Ga0136643_10006279_pt1 | contig 16988 bp, 10 predicted proteins | sample TergutLab28metaG_FD_96883 | JGI IMG/M metagenome (GOLD analysis project Ga0136643, IMG submission 96883) | Labiotermes labralis P1 segment gut microbial communities from Petit-Saut dam, French Guiana - Lab288 P1 (version 3) (version 3) | ecosystem: Host-associated > Arthropoda: Insects >... | reverse complement strand
TAATAATAATAATAATAATAATAATTTGTTACAAAATCAAGAAGATTAAGGTTGGCTTAGCAACACTTAACGTGTCAAGGGGACGCGGCATGATACACGACCAAGCTGTGTGTGAATTTAGATGGTTTGTACTTAAACCAGTTTTTTTATATTTAAATGTAGTCATCCCACTGTGTTTTATTCTTAGATGTTTAATTTACATATAATTCAGTCAACACAACAATCATATTAAAATACAAACTCTGTTTATAGCGACATGTTTCACTCGAAAGATTCATCATCAGGCTATGTTTAGAATCACATATGTGTACAAGGTAACTGTGCACATTTTGGGATCCCAAAATATGCACAGTTTCCTTTTACACATATGTGGTTCTAAACTTAGGCTAATGATGAATCTTTCGAGTAGAAACATGTCGCCATAAACCTAGTTGATATTTTAATATGGTTGTTGTGTTGACTGAATTATATGCAAGTTAAATATCCAGTGTTTGGATATGTTAAATGTTTTTTCTTGCGTAACGAATATTCGGTTTCCTTGGTGTTAAATTAGTTAATACTTTCATTTTATAAACATCTCCGTAAGAACACAGTATTAGTAAATGTATGTACATTTGTCTATTTTATACAAACTAAGAACTTCCACTAATGCGATAGTTTAATTCTCTACTAGAACTTCAGGTATATTTTTATTCTACTGGCGATAAATCTTCAGTCAGTTTTTTTAGTATTAGAACATTCATTTTTATTTTCTTGAACGGAGCATTTGGGTCTTACCCTCAGCTAACTCAAACTTTACGCTTTCACGTATATTTTTTCTAATTTAAAATTCTAGTATTTTCCTGTGCTCGATGCAGCACCTCAACATATATCCGTGCAGAGAATTAGAGGATAACTTCTATGCGTTCTTAGCTTTGGCACCAGATAGAATTGAGTAGTCAGAACCACACACCTTTCGCTTTTCCTACGAGAAAAGGTCCGGGTAACCCTTAAATAACTGCTGTCCGACAATATTAGAATATTCTTCTTCTTCTTCCATTGGCACTACAGCCCACTGTGGACTTTGACTTGTCGAACAATGTTGTTCCATTTTTATTAGAATATTATTATAGAGCATAAAACGTGTCATTAGCAATTAACTCTGTTGTTTTGAAATTTGCTCTGTTTACTAATTCGAGATATCCTCTTAATACTTCGTTGATTTAAATGTAAACTTAACCTAAAAACATTAGCAATTTCTGGTCTCGAAAGAAAATATTTGAAAAATATCCCTGAAAATTGTTATTTGTTAGAGCTTAAAATTTCCCGTTCCGTAGAGTGCCTTAGTGTGTGTAAACAGTTTCTGCTTACTACTAGGTGGTCCAAAATTTTTGTTGTGAAACTTGTCATATTCAGCTAAAGTAATATACTGAACACACTTGTAGTTTACATTCATTGTGGTTTCACTCAAGAGGAATTAATTTGAAGAACACACTGTATAAAACGGAATACAAGGGAACGTTTAAGTCACATACAGTAACAGGGATATTTGTATGTCTTTGCTGCGTAGGTTTGTTATTGTCTAATTCTGAATATTGTCTAATTCTGAATATTGTCTAATTCTGAATATTGTGCGGTTAACATTATTTATTTAGGCATTAAATTCTGAGGCAGCTGGATGTACGGTACTTTTGAACTTTGCTGTACGTAGCGCGTATGTTGCATTGAAGTTATCGAACCAAATCTTTTTTGTGGGGGTGTAGGAAAAGAAATGAGGACTGGAGGGGAAAGATGAAGAAAGAACGGAAAGGGGAGGGAAGAATGGGTTAGATGTGGCACACCAAACCTTATGCAGATATTTTTGCAGGTATGAAGGTTTTACATATGGCGTGCAGAAGTTTTGCAGACTTCAAATTAGGTGCATTACAATGTGAGCACTCAGAAACACACGACACCTCATCGCCGTGTTTCTTATTTTTATCAGGATATTGCTGTCTATTTCGACAACGTTTGTACAATAGGGGGAGAAAAGTAAATCATCAGTCGCGGCACAGAATATTCTTTTCCAGGCACTGGCCATATGTTCCGGAAAATGTGCGGAATATGTAGCCAATGCGTCTGAGACAGAATATCAGTTGTGTTGCTACAGAGAACTTACTCTTCTTCCTGTATTGGGCTGCAACACAACGGGAAGTGTCCTATTAACGTTAACTTTTGTACAGTTGTTTTATTCACACCTGTTCAGCTGACAAGCTGATACATGGAAATTAAAACGATTCCTTACTCTAAATTTCCTTAGTCATTAAAAGCAGCTGTTAAAAATGTTTGCAATTACATTGGCAAACCTTATATTGTAAATTAAATTATATAATTCTTGAACAATAACAAATATAATAATAATAATAATAAAGTAGTGTTTACTGCGTAACATAAACATGATTTTTTTTCCGTAAGCTCAGGCTTTTAGAATTAGGTAATTAAATTATTAATATTCTTAATAATTTATTGTTTAACATCGCCGTATGTAGAGTATGTGAGCTAAGGAAACCATAGCAACATGATAAAACATGTTAAAGAAAATGTGGTCTAATGAGAAATTCATTTTTACTGTATAACTGTACAAGGGATAGTATTATAGAAGGCGAGAGTTATAGAATATTCTGGGACCAGAAGCTGATAACTGATACAGAAGAACGACAGTGTGTGACGGATACTGAATCCATTTACAACCCGAAGAATTAGATACATAACTGAGAGCGACAGTATGGAGATAGCTTCTAAAAATAAAATTCAGAAATAGGTAAACATGTGAAATTAAACATCACTAGAATACATAACAGGGAGGGGACCGCGGTATCACAGTGGTTAAAGTGCTGTGCTACAAATCTGAAGGTCGCTGGCTCGATCTCAGCTGTTGTCAGTGGATTTTTTATTGACACAAAATCCTTCCGATCGCACCATGGTCCTGGGGTCGACTCAGCCTCTAGCAGAAATGAGTACCAGGAGTATTTCATGGGGGTAAACGCGGCCGGTACGTAAGGCTGACAACCTTACCACCATCCTGTGCCGTTGTCACGAAATCTGGGAACCTTAACTTCCTGGAATCCTCTGGGCCTTTCCAGGCCTGTAATGGGACTGCTTTACCTTTTTTTAGAATACAGAACAGGAGACAATAGTACTAATAGTCCTGTCAGGAACTGATGTTCTTAGCTCCTAAGACTTTGTACAAAAATTTGAAACTTCCTAATCGGGGAGAAGACAGGGCTACTTTGAATATATTTCAGTCTGAAGGAAAAAAATGCCCATAAAATTTAAAATGATGCCTATAATTATAAATTATATTAATCGGTGTAACAACAGGGAAGCAACAACTGTAAATATGAGCATAAAACTAATAATCACAGTAATACCAATAACAACAATATCATCACTCTTACGGCTATAAACGTCGGCTTGCTCTAGAATAAACCTGCCGGTATATTACAGTAGTGAGACAGACAGACAGACAGACAAAGGATAACTCATTTCGCTGTCATGTTACGAGCGACCTATAATCAATAAGTAGTACTTTAAACGCTAACTTTCTTGCATTCCTATGACTATTTTATGTACTGTCACGGTATTTACGTTTTACAACTTTTCGAGTGTAAAACGATTTAAATTCTACTGCTCATACTGTATTTACAACGTAATGCGTTATAGTCAGCTGTCGCAAGACTCAATATTTTTTCCTACAAAGCCATCACACATTAACATTTCCCATCTCATCATCCTTTATTTATTTTTTTTGTATTTCTCTAGAACTATAAAGCTAGCACTATAATCAGAACACAGTAAAACAGTGCAGATAAAATGTCGTCATTGAAATACATTCATCATTTAGAATATTTTGTATTACCGGACTGATTACTGCAGAGCGAGTGGCATCATCTGTAGCTGTGCAACTCAGCTACCGCCCACAATACTGCCTGCAGTCCGGCCGTGCAAAGTTTTCTGTGCCTTGACTGGCCCATAGAGATGAGACAGGCGTTTACATTATCATATAATTCAGCAAAACGTATTTCGTCCCCGAAAATAAAGAAATAAATTCCTCCAGGTGTTCGATAATAATTCAGTACGTGCTATATTAAAATTTTGCAAATAATTGAGACAGTTTCTTTTGAGGTTTTCAAACAAAATTCCGGCATTTCTAACATCGCCTCTACGTGCTGCGTGCCCCGTATATAACTACAAGGTTACTTAATAAATATAGCAGTATAAAGAGAAGGGTTCAATTTTTAAGTGCCCAGATGTTTAGATATCTCTATTATTCCATCACTTTACCCTACTTCAGAATTTATTGTTCGGCGGGTTCTTGTGCGAATAATCTATGCTTATCCTTCAGTGTAAGATCATAAGAGTTCCACAGCCGTAAAGAAGAATAGGTAAATTTATAGCTTTTATTTATTTTCATCTTTCGAGTTTTAGAGAGATAGGCTTTTATGGTAAAATAATACAGATGTGTGGGGGGGGGGAGGGGCATAATGAACTGTGTGAATTAAACATTGAGCATACGTTTTCAAATACCACGTGATTGCGCCTTGAGAATCAGCACTTAACAAGCTTAATGGATCTTTGTAATTTGTCAGAATATTTTAGTATAAATTTGAAAACACACCCACATGGAAAGTCGATCACCCAATCAATACTCAATTTACCCTTGCTAATGGCAAATTAGCATCTTCTGCAGTGTAGGCAGTATAACAAATCAGGGACGGTTGTTTACAGTTCGGTTTGTGTTGCCAAAATAAAAAAGTAAAATTACAGTATCCGTAATTATATTGTAAACCATAACATCGACTTTCGTTGAAATAATTCATAGGGTGTACAGTACAATTCTTCTTTTAAATTACTTATTAGTTGTATGAAAGATAAATAAACAGAAAACTCTATAAATATAAAACAACGCTTTCAAATGGAGTAAATTTTATAATAATAATAATAATAATAATAATAATAATAATATGTGGAATGTAAAAACAAATATGATACCAGTAATAGCAGGGGCGAATGGGACTACTTCAATGTCATTCAGAAAGTACGTGAGCAACATACCAGGAAAACACGATGTAAAGAACTCCAGAAAACAGCCATATTGGGCACTGCTAACATACTTCGGAAAGTACTTATTTAAAAGTACAAACGATTCAACACTGAAACTAACGATATAAGCACCATGAATAGTAACAACAGAATAGCTGCAACACTGTATTCCATAGGGTCATAGTTTGTCTCAGAAATATAAGTATAAATACCCTGCATAAAGGATATGATGATGATGGTAATAATAATAATAATAATAATGTCATAATCAGATTTTAGCCCTGATTTCATATGCTGTACAGATAGTGTAAATATTCAGACGGACGGTTGGTGTCCGTGGAGAGTGTGTCTGATTATCGAAAATTCGTGTCATTTTAGAAGAACGTTGTATAATATACACGCTTAGGCGTGAGTTCAGAACACTTGTGTGAGGTACTCTAAACTTAAGGGGCAGTTCTTTAGCCAAAACAAGTTTTAACAATTTTGAAGTCTTCTGGTTTTCTGTTCCATGTCCAGTGGTAAATAGTTACCGATATGTAGATGGACGGTAATGCCTTCTCTTTTATTGTAGAAGAGTATAAGAAAAGTAGATACTCTTTGGATTGCTTGGACCTTCGGAAGGATCTGTCCCTTTCCTCTGCTTCGCGGTAACTACCGGCCAGCCGATAAGACGTAACGTGTCGGATGACCGAATGTTTACCAACACCGCTGTGAGAAATTCAGTTCTATCATCGATTAAATGAATTATCGCTAACAATCAACACTTTCACACTGCTGCATCAGCATAGACCTCTGGTCATGAAGTGCCACATCCATTCACCTTTCTTACACCAAGTCCAAAGAAAAGAAACATCCGCGATTACTTGAAACGTTCCATAAAATATTCCCCTGTCAGCTGAAGTTACAAATGATATTAATTTTTAAGGATAAATCCTGTTTATGAAGATTACAAAAGACTCGGTCTTTCTGGTTGATTGGGAGGAACTGCATACACATAATGACGGTGGAGCATAATTCTGAAGCGATCATACTGCTGTAGAACTCGGTAGTGCATAAATTATTAATTTATTCGGTACAAACTTAATTGTCAAACTGAAATTAACACAATGAAAAATGCACAGAATAAATAAAGAGTGGAATAAATTATGCAAACAATTCATCGCCTTCCGATTTTACTGTTAGCAATAACTGTTCAGGTAAAATGGCTGTGAAGTAAATTAGGCATTTGTGATAGATATTAGAATTTTACTAAAGTTTTTTTTTGTGTGGAAGAGAAAGAAACGTCAGTAAATAATTAGACACTAATTCTATTATGGATATACAAACAATAATATAGATGTGTGAAGTGCGATAGACGATGTTAAATTAGGAGAACTGTGTATAAAAGTTTCCTGCACAGCTGTACTTTAGGCCTATATAAGTGCAAGATGAGAAACGTAAATCAACAGTAATTAAGTCTGCTACAGTACAGATAGGCCGCTTGTGAGGAATATCTGAATATAGGCCCATTGGCCAAAACCAGAAGACACAAATCCTGCATAATACATAATCTTCTTCTTCTTTTGTTGGCGTTACAACCCACTATGTGTTTTAGCCTTCTCAGTGATTTTCTCCCATTCCGTCCTTTCCTTGCTCGGTTTTCTCCACCCTCTTATTCCCATCGTCTGGATATCTTCCTCCACGTCTTCAATCCATCTTTTCCTTGGTCTTCTTCTGATTCTCCTGCCCATTGGCTTCCATTCTAGTATTCATCTAGGCATTCTCCCTCCCTCCATCCGCGCCACGTGTCCTAGTCAGGCTATTCTTCTGCTTTTTATGAATCTTACTATGACTGCATTTCCTATGAGTTCGTTCGGTTCATGGTTCTTTCTGATTCTCCAGAATCCATTTACATCTTGTACTGGGCCAAAAGTTTTTCTTAGTATTTTCCGTTCGAATATTCTTAGTTTTTGTTCATTTCGACTTGTTAATGTCTAGGCCTCACATCCGTATGTTACCACGCATAATACATAATAAATTTCAAAAACAAAATTTGGGACTCTACATGAATACGAAATTCGTAACTATTCTAAAGATGTGCTGTCATGAAATTTGTATGTGAGATTTGATGGGGATTGAAGAAACCTGCAGAATCTGTACACTAAAATTGATGGCGACAATCGTATAGTTAACACAGAAGAGTTAAATTCCATATTAAATCACAATTTGTTGAAGAAAAATAATGATGAAACGTTACAGACATTTGATTTGATCGGAAATGAGGAAAACCAGCATTTTAATTGAGAAGGGCAGGCCGAAAGCAATACGAGTATCAGCTCATAATATTTTCTTGTTACAGTTTAACGGAATATTTCCTAGTCAGCTTCTGTAAGAAAATCTCAACCACAAACGTTGTGATGGCAGATTCTTTCTCTCAGTTACTTGCATCGACTCATGATCAAATCCGACAACAAAATAACGGTCCAGGAACCAATCTTTGGTCAGTCTTCGGTGGTTGATACAAGTACCGACAGTTCTAAAAATGAAAATTTTGTATTTGTCCATAAAATCTACTTTTGTGTCCCGTTTACTTCTCACAATAAACAACGATTATTCGCTTATACAGCACTGGCATTTTTCTTTATGATGGAAAAACGCTCTATTTACTCTGAATTACAAAATCAGTCTCTGTGTACAAACTTTTAATTTTCAAAGGCCTAATTCGCACCCCTTCACTGTGTTTTCAGGAATTTATTCCACATCGCATTCTTTAAGTCCGCAAATCAAGTATTATTTTTACTTTTCTCTGTTTCTTATATCTACTATCAACTGTATGTCTATTCCGCCTTAAATTTCTTTGTATCACTATGAAAATAGTGCTGGAAAACCAAAACAAATCTTGCAGTTCTTCTTTATGCAATTCCTTCAATTTGTTAAGAATGTATTCGCTTTGTTGTTGTTTAAGATGCTTATTAATTTTGTTCGTCCTGTACGAGTAACTGTATTTGGCAACGAAACAATGGGTAGTAATCGTAAAATTAATTCAATTCAAATCCCTTCTGTAATTCTTTACGTGCTGACTTAAAAGTCCAATGGCTTGTTACAGCATTGGAACAAGACACAAACTACAAATGTTCAAAAAACCGAACAAGAAAACTAAAGATGATGAAAACGATATAATAATAATAATAATAATAATAATATTGCATATTATTTGAAAATGTGTGTCCTTACACCACAGCAAGAAAGAACTTACTGAGACTACTGTTTTCTGGAGCGTGAAGCTGTGTATTCTGCTGTAGACTTTACAATGTCTCGCAGCGATCGGCTACTTGAGAATACATGGCGCCTCATTTCTTCATACCGTAATTTCAAGAGCTGCAGCCATAATACTATTGATAGGCATAAAATTATAAAATAAAATAATTTGTAGTGGAGATAGTAGTAGTAGTAGTAGTAGTAGTAGTAGTAGTAGTAGTAGTAGTAGTAGTAGTAGTAGTAGTCTCAACAAAAAGGGATCCATTTAGACAGTACTATGACACAAAACACCAATTCCTCTAACAATGTGACACCAGTAGCATGATCAGTAATGATGCTGAGAAGAAAGAAGATGTGAATAGCAATAATAATATTTACGGTGCCTATTACTCCAAAACAAGAACGCAGAAGTCATTAAGTAATCAAAGTTAAATCGAAGGATATTTCTTCTGCTATACCCAGCAGCCAGTAAGCAGTTAAGTAATTATAATTTAGATTCAAACACAGAAAACCTACAGACGTGTGGGTAGCAATTATGGACATTTCGCCTCCCCATACAGCTCTCCTTTACATTACTGATGTATGTAGGATTTATTTGATATTTCTAAGGTTAGAGACATCACACTTTACCCGCAGCTACACTCTATTCTAAGTCATGTCACTGCCATAATTTTTTTCTTATGAAAACTCAACTCTTCACATAACATTCTAAAAATTTTGTAACATAATATGGTGCTAGAAGCCGAAACTACCGCTAGAATTTTTTATATGCGTGATTTGACGTTATTTTATTAAGCTCTCAATTCCAGACTATGTCGTGTCGAATGAAACAAGTATTAATGGACACAAATGATGGTGTGACAGGATAAGTTAATGTTAACATACGGGCACTTGGTGTTAGAGTTTGAGGAAATCCACGAAAGTTTTATAAGAATATTGCTTATCCTGGCTGAGATTTGTGTTTTTCGAAAAGAGTCAGGCATAATTCGGCATGGGGGAAACAAGAAATTAAAGGAAGTTTTGAATTAACTTCATGAAAATAATATTACTTGGTAGGTGCAGGGCGTATGGGAGAATTAAATGAATGTGGATCTTGTAGATAAACACGAGAATCTTGTTGGGTCTTACACACACCATTCGTGATTCCTAGAACGAAAATATTTCTGACAGTGGCAGGTAAGAGGGTTGCACAACAAGCAGGAATTTATTAATCAGCTGAATCAGCACAAAATAATCAAGAAATTATCGCGTCATGAAGTTATAAGTCAGACTAACCGATAAACGTTTCGAAAAGGACAGAACAGCAAGAGTTTCCTTAGTGTACTTTTCAACTAATATTTCGCCTTTTTTCACAGTATTCCAGTACAATAAATTCAAAACTTTCCTATTTCCACCAGTGCTTACATTCCTAATTATCTGTCGTCTATCTGCCTATGTACTTAACCTACCGATCTACCTTAGTTATATAACTATAAGGCTTATTTATCGGCGTGTTAACGCAAAGGCCGTGGTTCAGTTCCAGGCCAGTCCCGAGTAAAACTTGTGGTGGAAACGGAGGCACTGGGACAAAATTTCCCTCGATTATCTGGGTTTTATCCTACCAGAATTCTTCCATTATTGCTCCACACTTATACTTTCATTTTGCATCGACGCTGAAAACACTTAGAGTTGAGAGCGTTTTTAAATAAAGTACTTAATTCATAGGCCAATCTGACTCTGTACGTACATATACTAGTATATTACATGCACATGTATAATTGATTGTATATTTTGGTAGTCTTACCTGTTTCGAATGGATTAATAATCCCTATTAAAGAATCTGAAATACTGACTAAAAATGAAGTAAATATAAATTATAAGTATCAACAGTTCTGTAACTTATTCACGTTTATAAACATATAAGTTTATATCCTATACATGAAATGATAAGGAAATGTACAAATCCATGTTTTGAATTACAGAGAAGTGGAAAATTAAATAAACAAATATTTTAGCCTGTGATTCTTGTTCTTTGAAGAAACTAATAGAAAATGTTCAGCATATCCTGCAACACGCCAGACATCAGGATAAGAAAGCTGTCATTTCTTTAATTAACTGACTAACTACCTAACTGATTAATTGACTGATTGGCTGAATGACTGACCGACCAGTAAATCCATGGAGTAAGAGTCCTTCTCCTCACATATTCAATAAATTCCCCGCACTTTATGGAAATCAGAAGTACATTACTTTATTCAAACGAACGTGACACTAATCCCTTTCCTTAGCCAGATCAATCCAGTCTACGCCTATCAACACATTTCTTAACTATCTACTTCAATTTAAATCCTTTAAACTTGTGCTAGATTTTCCAAGTTTTCTCTTGCCTCAAGCTCCCCCACGAAAAAACCCTCTACGCACTTCTCCTATCCCTCATACGTGCCACATGCCCAGCTTCTCTCCTCATTTCAATACATGTAATATTATTTTTTATTTTTCTCACTCACGGGTGTTCATTTGAGTGTATAGCATTTTTAAGTTAAGCTTACCTTTTAAATGGCCGTCCATTGCGTGATGAATTTCAGTGAACAACTGTGACTGGATTATTATTATTATTATTATTATTATTATTATTATTATTATTACCTTTATGAATGGTATTTACAGTATATATCTGAAAAACTACGTTTCTAGGGTATATAGTATTGCAGCTGATTTGTATTTACAGTCTGTGCTACACGTAATGTTAGTCCGCCGGTGAAATATGTGTTGTACTTTTACATTAACACTTTCCGCAGTATGTGTGCAGTGCCCAATACGGCAGTTTTTTGAGGGGTATTTCCTTAATTTCGTACTTTCCCGGTAAGTTGCTGAGGAACTGTCCTGTGTGATTTTGAAATGGCTCCAGTCGTCCCTATTATTACCCATATCACTTTTGCTTTCACATTCCACATGCGCTGAATTTCTGTTATGAGGTCTTTATATTTTAAAATTTTCTCAGCTTCTTCCTTAATCACATTTCTGTCTCCAGAAATTACAATTATTACTATTATTATTATTATTATTATTACTGGCGCATTCAGTAGCTCTCAATTATAGCACGTGACGACACTGTACTCTGTTGCTTGGGATAGAAGTTTCTCTTTGCGTGACTGCCGGGATTCGAAAGGGTGTGTCAATAAGCTAAGTGGCCGGTCGTCACCTGGCATCAACCGCAGCGCCGCCTGTCCGCCGTGGATGTGTATCCTGTCCACACTTATTTTACACCCAGTAGTAATACACGGAAACTTCTGACTACAGTTTGTCTGCAGACACCAAGATATTTATATAACGACCATATGGACGGCGGTAGCTCAGTAGTCGTAATGACTTGGCTACGGTCCACACGTCTGAGAAATCATGGTTCGATTCCCGACAGAAGCAAGAACTTTATCTCTTCTCCGAAGCCAACCCAGTCTTCTATTCAGAGAATATCGGCCAGCAGCTGGGGGGAAAGTGGAGAGGATATTTCTTTGGGAGTTGACGGTCAAGGCACGAACCTGACCACTCGCACCATCTCGTGCCGAGTTTAAGAGAGAATGTAGCTGTATGCAGACTTCCCCATATGCCGTCATGGCTTGTACAGAGACAACTGTACTCACACGAGCACTATATTGACTTAGGTAGTGGCGATGACAGTGTGACTTAAGTACAGTAGACCGAGGAGAAGTAGAAAAATCCAGTCCTTCTGCAAGGACTGGAAAAAGGTAAGACTTTTCTGGTAGTCGAACTGGGTCCTTTCTAATGTGCTTACATCAGATAGGTTACGGCTCTAATAATCTGCTCTGCTATAATTTGTAACATTTTACGATGCCGCAAGATATATCACTGGGCATACCAGTTTAGTACAGGAGGCTGTGTTTCCTGTTTTATTAGGTTTCTTGGTTGTAATTTCAAAATTATTTAAAGATGAGGATTTATGAGGTTAGGTTCCCCTGTTATATGACACTATGTCACTGGGACCCGATCATTCAGTGACCGAGCTTCGTATTCCAGACCGACGGAGCCCACAGTTACACTACTGCGAATGTCTCAAAACAAGCAGTAGGATTCTTCTTCGCAGGCCCTGAATATGCAAGCATAAAGACCCTCTGAAAGGTCAGTATTTACCAGTCAACATTGGCTCACGTACCTGAGTATTTAAATTTTCATCATAGCCGAGAAAATAACTTAAAAATTAGCATAAATTTCTTAGTGCAGCTTGCAGATATTGGTAAATCGTATATAGCAAATCTTATACCTAAGAGACTGTCGGTGATTGTTCTATATCTCATGCTTATAGTAGTTTCCCAGTAATCGAAGCATTCCTGAGAAAGACACAAATCAACACCACAGAATTATAGCAGTTCGCCTGTTTTCATTTGCAAGTCACTTGAACATGATGTGTGAACTGTGGACAAGATTTGTGATTTCGTAAACCGTAGTGAGAAAGTTATCTAACATGTTAGATGTCTGTGATGAAACACTGTGTGGTAAAACCGAGAAAGTCATAAAAGCCTTAACTACGTTAGCCATTTCTCTGGCTGAGATATTAACTTGATTCTCCGGGGGGAGGTAGTGTTATAGAACTGTGATCAACAACATTTCTTGATTTTCCGTCGGATGTGTTTACAAGAACACTTATCTTTTTTTTAAACCTCATGGTTCCGTGCATCGTAATTCAATATTAAATGAAAATCCAATTAGATGCAACAGTACACAGTCCGATTTATTTTACTGCGAAATCACTGTACATGTTTCAGGTGTCACAGCACCCATCATCAGGAGTACTAAAACTGTAACCGCAGTCTCCGGTACGTGTCATAATATCGGTACAGCTACTTCCCTCTAAAGTGGCCAGATCGGGACGATCTGGCCACTTTGGAGGGATATTATGACCTGTATCTGAGGCTGCGGTTACGGTTTTAGTACTCCTGATGATGGGTGCTGTGACACCCGAAACATGTAGAGTGATTTCGCAGTATAATAAATAGGACTGTATACTGTTGCATCTGGTTGGATTTTCATTTAATACTGAACACTTATCTTCCTTTTAAGACTTCTTGTTAGCATCGTGTCAGTCTCTGATACAAGGTTATGTCATGTAATCACACGATTGGCCGAGAGCAACAGCTCCAAAACACGGAATGTCCGTACGCACTATATGTTCTGAATCCAAATCAGAAAATAATTTGCAGTATGGTGTAATATTTCTGTTATTTTCTTCGGCGTGCATTAGTTTTAATATATATATATATACAACTGCGTTGTTGACAAGAATATGTTATACAAAATGACATTTTGTTACATAAACTTAAAACAGAGGATACTAAAACCGACATTCTAATCAGCAGAATTTTATGTTTTGTGGACCGTGAATCTTGGTATGATCCTTGTAAATAATCAACTTGACGCACAATTTTTTCTTGTATGTTTACTTCTATTCTCTACATGTTTCGGGCAGCTATGTGCCCATTATCTATGTCAATGTGTAGATGACCGTCTGGTATGCAGGTAACTGCGTACCAGACGGTCATCTACACAAGAGTGATACAAACCAAGTGTCGCATTGATACAATAATTCTCCTGATGATTGATGGCCACATGGCTGCCCGAAATGTGTAGAGAATAGAAATAAACATACAAGAAACAAATTGTGCGTCACTTTGGTTATTTACAAGGATTCTGGTTCGCATCTCGTTACATTTAGTGCCCCTGAAGGACTAACATGGAGATCATGGCGATATTAACAATAGTTAGATAACAAGAAATTCACCTGCAGCTTAATTATAGATGGTAAATTAAATGTCTTACTTCATAGTTTAAGTGTGTGACAGAACAATACTGGAACTGGCCAAACAGAAGTAATTTAAAATATACGAAGAGAACTGGACCGTCTTAACATAGGTACAAGTGGCAATGTTGAGAAATGTTCCAATTTTATAACAACAACAAAAAATTTGTTGAATATCTTATTAACAATGCACACTTTAGTGAATAAATTACGCTATAGAATTTTCAATTTGTTTATTATAATATTTTTAATTAAACATTCTTTTACGTTTTTTATCTCAGTAATTAACCAACTTGATGCACAACATTTTTGTTTTACAATAAGTTTATTTCATGTAGAGGCTTGAAATAAACTTATTGTAAAACAAAAATGTTGTGCATCAATTTGGTTAATTACTGAGATAAATACACTGAGATGCACGGTCAGCAAAACGTCAAAATTCTTTTACGTACTTGCACAGGGAGAATTAGAGAGATGACAAATTTTTTATTTTTTCAAGTGCATTCATTTATATACACAATTATTCAGTAGTCACATAGTTTTTGTAAATTTCACTAATTTTCTAAATGAATTTCTCGTAATTACTTCGTAATTATTTGTTTTATAAATATTTATAATTTGTCGTTTGTATGTACTTATTTTTATCTAAACTTATTCAGTTGATTGATTTATTTTAGATACTCTACTAATTTTTAACATAACATTTTATTATTACAAAATTCTACAGTTTTGTGGCTGGTCTATTAGATTATCTGCCGGTAGTATGGGACGAGAGAACTTGTATAAGGTTGGCGACAGTTTAATTCGAAAACAACACACCAAACTCACGCAACACTTTGTACCAGGGAGTGAATTAGCTATAAAATTACTTTATAAGGAGGCACCCTGGTGCAGGTGACTAGCACGCAAGACTCTGGTACGTTGTTAAGAATTCCGAGACGTCGCCTCGACGTTTTAATAGCGTCTGGAGGCACGTTATGTCTAAAAGTATATATAGGTATTCCGAAACGTGTCTTTGACGCGCATACCGTCTAGAGGGGAAGCTGGAATGGGTTCATGAAAGATACGTTGAGGTAGGTCGTGCCTGTAAGCTCTCGTTTCAACACTCTAAATAAAAACTCAGGGTTTCGAAATTTGGCAAGAGTCTTAAAGTCGACGGCCTAGAAGTAACTTTTATAGAACTTAAGGTTGGTTATTTTTGCAAATTCTTTGTTGATACAGTCCTTAGAAATTGCAGTTTGCCTGCTTAGAAGTTGGAAATGATCTCACAGATATCATACGTTTAAAAAGAACTTCTGCAGGAAACAGTGAGCCGAGATAGCTTAGATGGTACAGCGATTTTCTACGGACTGGACCGTCCAGGGATCGAAACCCAATGGATCCGAGATATTCCGAACCCCTCCCAAACCTACCCTTGGACCAATAGAACCTCATATATATTCAGTGCCGTTCATCCCCGAGGTAAAGCAGCTGGGCGTTAACCACAAAAATCACCTAGCGACGAAGTTAAAGAAAGAGTAGAATTATACATCTACACCCCCTCATTGCCCGCGTAGCAGGTTAAAGGATGGACTTCACCATTTTCTGCAGGAAGTAACACTTCGTATAGGGACGAAGACATACGTGCATTTGTTGTTTATTTTGACTTTGCGTGCACAGTGCGTCATATATCACGTCACTAATTTTATTAACCAACAAAGAATGTACATTTGTGGGTATTTTTTATATGATGAAGCCTGCACAGTTTGGTCAGTGTAGTCACTAAGCTACGAGTTATCTGACAAGTAAATCAGGGTTTTAATTAACGTTACACAGTATACGTCAGCACAATCTCTTTTTTCTTAAGCAAGGTTACATGTTTCGACTAAACGTTAGTCATCTTCAGACCCTTACAACATTTTCGTTACCAGATGCTTTACCCACTTTGAGATCCCATTGTGTTTACAATTCTGGAATACATCTAGTTAAAACTTTCTAAAAAGGTTCTGATTTTGCTTATGAAGTAACCTTGCTTAAGAATAAAAACGATTGTGCTGACATACACTGTGTAACGTTAATTGAATTACAAGCACATAATGATGCCTTCATTCCGAATAATCAGGGTTTGTTTGCCGGCAGGGACCGTAACGTTTATCTGGGGGCACGCAGAAAATTTCAAGGTCGCAACGAGTCTTCTATCAAACTGCTGGTAGTTCAAATATGGTTAGCTGCTGCGACATGAGGTTAAGAAGTCACATCTACCCAGTGTCAATTTAAAGAATACGTTGACCGGTACTTCTCATCCCCCCTACGTCTTCAGGTCACGGTGTTTAATTGAGCACAGAGACAAATTGAAACGATGACCACGGGTTGTGTTTAGAATCCTATATTTTGATTGATGTCACTATTTGCTATCTTTGTACGATACGCATTAACGATGGGCCAATAGTGTCTGTCAGTCTGTCCATATTTAAAGAAATTCTGGGAAGAATTTTGATTGAATATGGTATTGGACTGTTTTACGAAAATTTTCCGAGGCTCCAATATTAACGACCAAATTTTATGAAAGCACTTCTGTACTTTTGTGCGGTATTTCTCAGCTTGACATTCAGCCATTGAAATGAACCGACAGAGTAAAACCACGATAAGCCCGAGTCAGGACAGTCGCGAATCGAAAAGTGAATCTATTTATCTATGTACGTAACCTGCGACCACGCTACATGCTGGAGGATGGAGCAATCGCTTTTCGTCTCCCAGTAGGGGCAACAGATTTAGCCATCGTCGAAAACGTCGAGACCGACTATGGGGCTCACACAACCTCCTATCCAATGGGTAGAGCACGTCTGAAACGTGATGGCACACGCGCAGAAACCAGATTTGGTCTTTTAGCGAAATGGACGAGTCCATTTAAATTGGGGGG
>Ga0136643_10006278_pt1 | contig 16991 bp, 5 predicted proteins | sample TergutLab28metaG_FD_96883 | JGI IMG/M metagenome (GOLD analysis project Ga0136643, IMG submission 96883) | Labiotermes labralis P1 segment gut microbial communities from Petit-Saut dam, French Guiana - Lab288 P1 (version 3) (version 3) | ecosystem: Host-associated > Arthropoda: Insects >... | reverse complement strand
TACTAACAGCAGCAGCACCACCACCACCACCAACACCACCACTATTACTACTACTACTACTACCACCACCACTACTACTACTACCACCACCAGCACCACCACTACTACTACTACTACTACTACTACTACTTCTACTACTACTACTACTACTACTACTACTACTACTACTACTAATAATAATAATAATAATAATTGTTACTACGTCCAGAACTTCGTTGGTTTATTAAATTTGTCCGACTGATATAATAACAGGATGAACTAATACTTGATGGCTTAGTTCATGGCGCCCTCAGTGTGCCAAATAAAGAACGAGATATTTGGGGCATTAATAAAGAAGCCGCTGTGACTTGCTATAGCTGTCATCATGCGAATTACGGAGGCGGAGGGACCGATGTTAATCGCGAAAAATATGAGTGAGGACGTGCAGCGTCCGTGTCGTGATTTGAACCGCGCGCCTCTAGAATAAAATGCTGTAGCGTGGTTGATTGTCATTCACGTCATTCTGTTCGGTGCGAAGTGCACAGACAAGCTGAGGCGCTGGTTGTAGCTTGGTGTATATCAGTATCTGTTCTGGCACTGATTTCACTGATACCATTGGTGTCCGATCAATACAGCGTCCAGTTTTCTTTATCGACATCTATTTCAATTCGAAATACCTTTTTGCATAAAATTATGTCAAGAACAGCAACTGGATTTGTAATCCAGTTTAGTATTCTGAGAATAATGAGCCAAATACCGCAACCGTCCACAGGGTGTCCATACTGCGTTGTGCAATATTCAATTGTATTTCCACCGTTTCCGCCCGCTTAGTCACAGTTGTCCGTCCTCTGCTACTTCGTCATTCATTCAATTCTGATAAGGAAGATTTACAAGGAGGAGGATAATTTTTACAAGTGAGGAATTATACATAATCACATTTCAATGTTACGTGGAAAAATGATTGGGTTTCATATATAGGTACACTTACTTTAAAACAGTAGAATCTTTATGATTTTATGTTACCGTGCGTAAGACATGAAACATATGTGGATTAAACTGAGTTAGTGTTCTCCGTTATCAAGGCATGCCAAGGCAGGATTCCTTTCTTCTGAGATGTGACGCTGCGTCAGCTGCATAATCGGATCCCGACGTTTCAGGGCAACCGAGTTTTCTCATGTTCAAGGAAAAATGTATTCTATCTAGGAAATAAATACCGCTGAATTAGAGCAACACTGTAGCTAGAAGCTCAGAACTTGCATCCCAAACACAACTTTAAAACGCCTTCCCAGTCTAAGCAGACGAAATGGATAATCTCCAGGCAGCTGTTGTATTTCTTTTTCAGTTACAAAAAAATTCAGTGCAAATATTACATACACCATATATTTTAAAGATGTATCTGATCATATACCTAACACCACAGAGCACGTACAGCTCCATACATTCCGAAGCTGGGAACAATTTGGAGATGGATATCCATGGCAGCTTTAATGACGAGAGAGGGACCCTGGGTCTAATTGGGCACGAGGCTGTCTCGGCCCCATTGCCGGTTTAAAGGACGTCAACGAAGAAATTCCAGACTAACAGAAATTGAACTTTTGTTATTTAGTCCGTAGCCTTTCTAAATTCTAGCTACAATGAAAGAAACAAGAAGGAAATATTGTTATTGAACTAAATTATATCACAAGTAAGCCTGAACGTTTCGGATGATCAAATATTGAGGGTGTCTGCGCTGTTACTTTACTAGCAACGACAGAATGTCAATCAGGCGAATACATATACATGTCGTCCTGTCTTATGACGCACAGTTTCGTTTACCCATTGATAACTGCAGCCTTTGACTGCAGAATACTCCATGTACAGACACGCGCACACAATAAAACTCTTGCAGTGAAAGTTGTGAAGGCCGGGCTACCAGTATTTTTTTCAGTAGGCTAACAAGCTGTATTTACAGCTTTATTACAACTGGCAACGTACAGCTCAGCAATTGGCAGAATGCCCAAATAATAGGGCAAATGAAATATGAGAGTTTGAATGCGTACTTGTGCGCATATAATTTGAATTCTGTAGGCTTCGTGTGTTTGGGTTTGTTCCAGAACTTAATGCTGCGACATAATCGCGAGACAATCTGCACTTCAAGATGAAATGACACAAAGCAAACGCAGAGTTACCATTTTCGTGAAATTTATAAAAACAAAATGCCATCCGTTAGAAAATTTTAAAAGGATTAATTACTATACTTCTGTATAACCTGTTTGAACATTTAAAATCTCGCCATTTTGTTCACATAATGTATGTATTCAGTATATATAATTCTCAGCAAACGACGGATATTTCCTTTATAAAATTAACTGTGGATCACTGCAATGGAGATGGAATGATTCTGTAAAATCTACACGTAAACAAACATTTATTTGGGCGAAACACATGACTAAAGAACAAATGCTATGTACATTGCAAAGGAAAATATTAAGAAGAATATACTACCCAATACAATATAAATGACGCTGGCGTCTTAGATGTAATAGTGAAAATTATATTTTATACAAGGATCTAAATATCTTGGACGATATTAAAATTAGACGAATAGGACAGGCGGTCCATATTATAAGAATGGAAGTTGAAAGGATCAAAAGAAATTTCTTAATGAGGCATTTCGTAATACAAGGCAAAGTGATCTCGATAAGGTCCGGTGTGGCCCAGAGGGTGGGTAGAGGTTTAGTTCTACTTTTTCTTGACCACGGCTCTAGAAGGGGGTAAGTGGTCAGCAGCACGCCCCGGCCGCACTTTATCCCCGGCAAAGAACCAGTACCCATTTTACAGGAGGCTGGGTGGGCCCCAGCGTCGGTCTGGACGGGCGGAAAATCTCGTCCCCACCGGGATTCGATCCCGGGCCGTTCAGCCCGTAGTCAGTCGATATACCGACTGAGCTACCTGGTCCAATCATAATAGAAGCCCTGTGGGAAAACCAAGAACAAGATGGGAAGACGTCGTCCGGAGAGACCTTACACAGATCTTAGGAATGAGAGGATGGAGACAAGCAGAAGACAGAGAGGATTGGAGGCCATGATCCGGAGGTTTTGTAGCGCAATACATGGATTGGACATGGCAACACATGAGTGAACAGATCTCTTCCATGAACACCCAGGATAATGAGCATTGCTCAGGGTATGGATAATGTCCACGCCCGAAACAGCAGTACTAAGTTGTCGGCTCGGTATTTTCCCCACCTCCTTCATTCCCCTTCCTCTTAGTTTGTACCCCGCGGACAGCAGTGCTATTGTTATCGAAACATACTGTGTGACATTAACTGCTCAGCTCATGTAACACTCTTGGGAAAGACTGACATGCAGACTTTGTTCAGAAAATCTGATAGAAATATCACTTGCGGTACTTCGTGGTAGATTGGGGGGGGGGGTATTTTTTTGTCTGAAATAAGATACGGATTTTGAACTGAAATAATTCTGGCTCAGGTCAAAACTCAGTAGCGTGTTTCCTTGTGAACACAGTAATGAACTTCCGGATTACACAAAAGGCGGGTAATTATTTGACAAGCTCATCCAAGGAAACTGCTCCCTGAAATTATTTAATCAGTTTCCCGCCGATCTTCCGTGGTTGGTCTATCAGAACCTAATTTTCTATGAAAACATAGCCAAGTTCCTTCAGCCGACGCTGTACGTCGTCTACCTGCAGATATATATCAACAGCCTCGAATAATGGAAAGGGAAGCGAAGGATTGCCATTACCGTCCGAAAGAGCGCGTCGGTGTTCTTCTTTAATATCGCAAGACCTACAAAAGCTCCAGGCGGTGCGGCTCTTTGGGGAGCCATTCCACCTGCCCTGTAGAGCTCAGAATCTTGTGGTGACTCTTAATACACAGACGACATAGTCGGCTCACATTAAATAATATCGCACAGTAGGCAGCCCAGAGACTGGTCTCGTTAGGCATTCTCCTTAACAGACGAGAACTGTCTGTCAGAAACCGTGTCCTGCTTTACGGGCAGGGATGCCCTGTCTAGACGTTCACTGCCCGCAAACACATCGGGAAACTGCAAGTGTTATAGTCCACGTATTTCCTTTGCGTCTAAAGAAGTTAGGACCAAGCACATTCACAAGGTATTGAGAGATCAAATTTTCGCCGACCACATAAGAACACTAATCGAAGGTTTCGAGCCAAGGTTACCTGGTGAAGAGAAACCTCTATTTAGAGAGTTTGGAGGATACTTGTAGCGGCCAAGACCTGACAGAAGTCTCATGACGTCACAGAAGCAGCGACGGGAATTTGACGTGCAAATTAAGGAAGCCCCTAAAACGGCGATCAAGCCCACAACACGAACTGTACACAGAAATTTTAGGCTATTCTTACAGATTTTTGGTGATTTCCTTCAGCTTTAAGCTAGATGCCAGGGTACAATTGAAAAAAAGGGCCACGGCCCATACTCCTCCAAAAGAAAGCCTTTATCCAAAGTGACTCCCTCCGCTAGCTGGCAAATGCCTTCACAACCCACATGACCGAATTACTCAGGTTTAAAACATCACAAGACTAAGACATCATCCAGCGAACCTAAGTCCTTCTCCCACACTAGGACATCATATCATAAACAAATCTGATATAAGAAGATTCAAGTCTTCTTGGCTATTTCTTGGACCCTTCTTGAACTGTTTAACCCTGAAGTTAAAGGCATTACGATCGACCGAAAAGTCGTTAACTATCTTGCCAACTACAAGAAGTCGCTTGCTAGAAGACTTGAGAATTAACCAACTCAGGTTGAGGGAAATTCAAATTTTGCAGTTTCACGTATCGTAATTTGAGTTGATGTTCAGTGAGTAGTGTGCCATTTTATCGGTCATTACGGAACTGCCAAAACTAGATAATACTAGTTGGATATCCGAAGAAGCATAGGATGTGGGCTCTAGAGATAATGCTAGAATATTTTCATGAAAAGAAGGAAGGTTATGCCAGGAAAATCTCACACACAAACAAATTCGTATATAAGAAAGTGATATATGTAATTTGAGTAGCAGTTGTGATATACAACATACATATCAGCAATTAAGTCCCACAAATAAGGGTGGAAATGAACACAATTTGCTGGAGTTACATATCACAACGAGGTACATTTCTCATGTATTTCTAATATACTAATTCTTACAGACGCCTTACGTTTCTGATGATATTTGTATGTCTAAGAAACAAAATTCGAATACATGACGTAAAATACTGACATTTTAGTGACTATCAGTTTTTATCTCTGCTACAGTTTGACTTACTCAGGATTCATGTAAAATATATGGAAAAACATTTTTTGATGTTTCGCTGACCGTTCATCTTAGTATATCTATCTTAGTAATTAACCAACCAACTTGATGCACAAAATTTTGTTTTACAATAAGTTTTATTTCATGCCTCTGCATGTTTCTACCACCATTTGCTCATCATCATGAGGTCAAAATTATATTATACAGAATCTGTTATCATCACATTGAAACAAGTGAGTGGTGTGATGATAACAGAGGCTGTATAATATAATTTTGACCTCTTGATGATGAGCACACGGTGCTAGAAACATGTAGAGGCATGAAATAAAACTTATTGTAAAACAAAATTTTGTGCATCAAGTTGGTTAATTACTAAGATAAATGGAAAAACACGTTTTTATGAATTTACAAATATTTGTATTTTTTGTGTTCCTCGATAATTCTAAACTCAAATTATTCTTAGCAAATTGACATTATTAGGGAATATACTTAGGGAATATACAAACGTGTGACACAATACATTTCCCATAACAACGTTACTGAGTGACAGAACACAGGCTCATATAAAGATGAAAATAGAAACTTTAGACCTTGTGCTAAATTTAAAAAACTGCTTCGGCATGAATAAACATCGTTTGCCATTGCTTAAAAGATTTAAGAATACTGACTTCGACACTACTCTGTAGTATTCAGATCTAATCCTACGATTCAATATTCTATTTTACACTATTTTCACCGTAGCCGAGAGTTATTTATTTTGTATCCAACCCTTTGATACTGTTCTAACCTAAACATAGTGGTGCATCCGTTGATCTTTTATATCAACCATTCAAATTTCAACCCCGCGGAGTGAGAAGTAGTTTTTGAACTTCCGGGATAAGCATGATATCACATTCACCCTCTAGATCGATGGTAACGCCTCCTGGTGTCTTAATTTTGAATTTGTGAATGATGGTCCCTCCAAACAAAAACAGCAACATTCGAGCTAATTCTTCGCCAACACAGATTCTTTTTCCTGCGTGAAATAAATAAATAAATACGTAAATAAATAAATAAAGTAATGTAGGTGAGCAAACAACTAAAGAAGGAAAACATAGGCGAATGGAGGGAGAAATGATTTCAGAAAAAGACTCAAAATGCGCCAAACTTTTTGCAAAAATGTGACAATTCTTTTAACTCAACAACACGATAAGCATATTTACAAAAGTACAGTAAGATTTGGGAGAAAATACATTAATTATAGGGCAATAAAGTGACACTTTGACTTACCTCATTGAAGTTAAATATAAAGTTGAATAAAGAGAGACCAACTTGATGTCACTTGCTTTTTTATTTCATTATTTAATGCTCAACATGTTTCGGATGTTAATACATCCGAAATATGTTGAGCATTAAATACTGAAATAAAAAAGCAAGTGACATCAAGTTGGTCTCTCTTTATTCAACTATCAAGATGATGCACGGTCCAATAAACATAAGATTAAATATAAAGATTTTAAGAGCTACGTAGTCCGATGTGAAGTTACTTTAGCGTCTGACCACCACGTCGTAAAGATACATGAAATATCACGAAAATATGAAAATTTGGCGAGTATATACAATAACATTTCCAAACATGGAAATTACGTGACTGATAGCTCACCTGTCTGGAAGGGAATGAAAGATTCCGGTTTGTTGAACTGACCGTCGTCTGTTAGAAACCTTTCTGGATTGAAAAGCTCTGGCTCAGGCCATTGTTTGGGGTCCATATGCACGGCCCACTGTAGCGGCAATACCATGGCGCCCGTGGGGATGTGATATCCTGCTAGAGTAGTAGCCTATAACGAAACCAAGTGAGGGAGTGCACAAGTTTAAATATTTCCCACAAAGCAGCCAAACATTTGCAAACTACTCATTCTTTGTACTGTCGTCTTATACACAGAATGATTACAGACAGAATCAAAACTACAAAATTTCGACGCACCTGATAATGAGCAACCTCACCGGATATATTTTGGCTTTTAGTACATTACGGGGAGGATGCTTTTTCCGCTCATTCAGCGTAACATTTTCCTTTGGATATGTGGCTTCAGGGAGCTGGAACAGCGTAGTAGATACAGCAACTAGGTTAGGGGCTGGGCAACCGATGAATCGGGGTGTCTTCTTATTCAAAGAGTAAAAGTGACATTTTGTCGAGGGGCCAAACAGGAACGTGAAGCTGACCGCTCACTTCCATCTCGCGTCGATATTCAGTATGTGTTAAATACAGCTCCATTCCCGCACATGTCTTCACGTTGTACACAGGTAAAAATTCATATTTTACCTTTACTATGCAATTTCAAGCATAGTATGAAACATTCAATTGCTTCTCCTCTGTGTGTGTGTGTGTAGATTGTTTACATTTGCGCTGTCTTTCAAACATCGTCACAGATAAAAATCACATGGCGTCAGGTCACGTGAAAAAGCAGATCACAAAGGACGAAAAATCAGTCGGTCTCGAAAAATATTACGTATGGCGTCCATTGAATTATTGGCACTGTGAACAGCTGCATCGTCTTCCTTTGAGAATTTGTGTTACCTGTCCTAACCGCTTAGGTTTGCAAAAAATTGTGGAGCGTTTTGTCCATTGTATATTATTTATTTATTTGTCCGAAGAGACGACGTGTCCAATTATTCCTATTGCACTAACAGCACACCACACTCCAAATTTAATGTCATGTAAAGCCTTGGTGTGTTATTCGAGAATTGTCTTCCCACCAGTATCTGTTATTTGGAGTATTTACGCGGTCGTATAAGTAAAAGAACGCCTGGTCTGCAAAATAAGTTAGCCAAGATCGTCCTCACTACTACACACTTCTTCACAAAACCGGTTACAAAATCGTATCCACGCAGCGCGGTCTGCTTCATAGAGTATTTGCACAACTGTACTTTTGCTTGGTTTCAAAGCAGCAATTTTGTGGCTGCATGTGCAGAAGACTGACAGGTCGGTTTCCTGTAATAACCGCCTTAAATATCTTAGTGGCCATGTTTCTTATCACGCTTCAAAGTCTTATATATATTTTTTTAAAGTCGCAATTTTGGCGCCCTTCATTTAAAAAAAACCTACTTCTAGAAATCTGTCAAACAGTAGACGCATCGTTGATTCAGAAGGAAATTAAATACAAGGAAACCGTCTTATAAATTTGATACGAAAATTCGTTTACGATTTCTTAATTTTCCAGGTTTCTGCTGTTAAAATATTCTGCATTATACTGTACTGCAAATTCGCGAAGGGAAACAACAATTTAAGTCACAATAAAAATCCCTTGTGTTGCACTGTACTTATAGTCACGAACCACAAAAGAAAATTAAAGCCTGTAATACGCAGCGTACGAAACTAGACTGTATGCACGAATAATTTGACCGCAATCAGATGACGCAATGTAGGTGGACGGGTGGTGACTAATCTTGAGGCCGATCAAGTTGCCATGGTCTTGGGTTCCGCTTTCAACTAAGTTCTCCAGTTCTATTAGCGAAGGCAGCAACAGTAACAGTAGCAGTAACATTAGCAGTAGCAACAGCAGCAGCAGCAGCAGCAGCAGCAGCAATAGTAGTAGTAGTAGTAGTAGTAGTAATAGCAAGATTTGTATTGCAGTGTTTGAGAATTGAGAAATGAGCCTCTTAAGCTTGGAGTGAATTTCAAAACTTATCGGATAATGCGAATAATCGACACAGATTACAGTTCAGCCTGGGGTCTGGGCGAAAGTTTACGAACTTCTTACCATAAAGAGGGCACATAAAATTTACATATGATTCTGAATTTTAAACCGACGTTTCGGAGGAATGTGCCGCCCCCATATTTGGGGTGACAGAATTATTTTCGGATGGATGCAGAATTGACTGGCAGCAGGAAACTTGTCGCTTGTGTAGGAAGGTTGGAGAGCGTTATCTAGCTTCTCTTACCTCTCCTTAGCTCTGATAGACCACAACACTTGTTAAGATTCCTCTGTCATAGGTATATTGGTCTTTTCAATCATTTTAGCAACCACCTGAACCCAATTCTATCGCCGTGAAATTGGACGCAGCCCATCCTTCCAAAATTCGTTACAAACATCTTATCCTACATGGATTAATAAATGAGAAACTATCATCGTAACTTAAAAAACTACCTTCTTATAATCCGGTAACAAGAGTCACTGCAGTCCGCTCTGTCCAGTTTGACCTAAAGGCTTTACTGCAGAGCTGTATTCTGTTGCCACATTTTTTTTGGTTGCACAGTATGTGCCACTGGTTGACAGGTTGAAGACGCACATTTCAACCATCCGTCTTCAAATAAGATTTGATAAATTCGCTAAATTTTTCATTCTATTCCAGGACTTGTTACACGACTTACAGGCAAAAGACAGCGTCATTAAAACCTTTGGAATTACGGACCAGTTACCAACAAACGCTATTCAGTTCTCACCTCTACCGTTCCGTGTGGTATTCCAAGAGGCACAACAGAACGGATCCTTTGGGTCTCTGCAAGACAAGCTTCAGTATAGGGCAGCAGTGGGAGGTCTTCCAGTGTTGGCAGACGGGAACCAATGACACTGTCTAATTCTTCTTGCAGTCTATTCTGTATGGTAGTAAATGTAAGAAAATGATCAAATTTACTGCATCTACACCGGCGGATGGCAAATCTCAAGTATGGGTGCCCCTTCTTAACGTCAATAAAATGTCGCAGCCACCCACGTGCACATTTAAGTTTCGTTAGCTGAGAAAATGCATGACAAAATGCGTATGAACTAGGTAATTATTGTAAATATAATCACATTTTAATCAACGTAACAACACACAAAAATATTTGAAAAGTAAAAGTATATGAACCAGAAATGTGTTTTGTTCATTAAGTGTAAGGACTCATATCTGCTGAGCCTGTGGAAAAAAAACCGCGCCCTGTTCTGGGGGTCTGCAGCCCACCCGTTCGGAGATACAGTCTCAACTAGACAAAAAGGCACATATATGGCGTATAACTGTTGTTCTCAACTAATATTCTAAGTTTAAATATTATTAGAGCAATTAAGCAGTGGATCAAGTGGGCAGGTCATGCAGCACGTAGAAGGAACAAGGAATTTATGCGAAATTTTGGAGGGGAAATGTAAAGAGAAGAGACTTCTTGGAGAGTTTGGTGTAGACTGGATAATAGCACAATGGGTCGTACATTTTGGCGTAGACTGGATGACAGCACAATGGGTCGTACAGTTTGTTTTGGTGGTCATGTGAACCACAGGGTGAATTAACATATAAATGGAAATGCACAGGGAAATGTTTTACAGAGCGTCATGATCAACATTTTTTGCGCTGTTGTAGATCAAATTAATCCATCCATTCATCCACACACCCGTTCATTCTCCCAGTCCCCAACCACCCACCCATTCATCCAACGATCCATCAACCACTTACCGCTAGTTCGAAAAACCAGACTGCAGACAACATGCGTCCATGACACGTCTCAAATACGCATGGCAAGGCTATGGATCTGCAGTGTTAATGCACACCTCTCAGCCTGAAGACCGTACCTGAACGTCCGCATGCTCCGCCAGAAACAGGAAGAACCAACTCAGTGTGGTCACCGTGGTGTCCAGTCCTGCACCAAAGAGATCAGCCAGCAGATGGTGGAACTGAGCGGTGCTGTAAAATCCATCATCGCTTTCTGCACGTCGTTTCTTCTCGTTCAGAAAGGCATCTATCATATCGTCTAGGAGAAAATTTTCCTCGTCTTTCGAAAAGGACTCCCTTTTCTGTATGTGATTTAGTATGAGAGTTTGGTAATATTCGTGTGTCTTTTCTTTTCCTTCCACCAAAAATTTCATCGTCTTCGCGAATTTCGGGACGAACCTACAAATAAGTAATAAATTAAGAAAATTCAAGCGTATTTTGCGTTGATTTAATTGGTATTAAGGAACTAGATATTAAAAACGTGACTCCACAACAAGCGTTGAAGAATACACACAAACCATGCAACTATTCTGATTTTAAGTGCGGGTGCTTATTTGCAACTTTGAATTTGGTTTGGAGAATGGTGTCAAGTTTCTAGCAACACCACATTAGAAATATTTTCATTTGGATAGTTCCCTTTAAAAATAGGACCTATGTAGGCTACAACATTTTCGAGAGGAACAGTTTGTTAAAATATTGTCTAACACGTACGTTATACAGAGTCTATACTATTATTCCTTTTGCTACAGTCAGATTTCTCGATTGCCACATGCTCGTCTCACAGAGCTAGTGCTATAGGATGCAAGACATAAAATGCCTTTGTAAGCATCTACTTTGGCGTGTTATTTAGTAGCATCTTCGTACTTCCACCCGTTCATATTCTGCATTATGTAGCACTTTTGTTTATTTAAAGAAGTTGAGGCCTCTGCAATAAGACGTATTTTCCAAGCTTTACTTTTATCTACTTTTTTACGTTAGTGTAAACCTATATATGCTTATCAAAATTATCGTATCTTTCCGCAAGAGACGCTACTTTAGTCAATTTATCTGGCCGACAAAGGGCAGGTGCCGGTGTCAAGAGACACGAATATACAGGACTTATTACTGAACATTAGATCATTTCTTAATTGGTCAGCTTCCGGAAAATGTAACCAAATAGGCATTAATAACATTCATAATAACATTCATCTGTTTGATTTCATTTCAACTCATATTATTTTCTTACATGCGGGATATACGGATAGTCCGACTCTAATTTACGGCCTTAGTCATTATGTAAATAAAGAAAGAACTTTGGAGCTGAAATAAGAACGTTATTTTAGCACAATCTAATGCTTGTTTTTAGAGTGGAGATAAAAGGCAAAGCCTTATTAATCTTCGAAGTACATGGCTAGTGACCAAATGGTCGACCACAGAATCAGAGAAAATTGTCTTTACAGTGGGCCTCACAGCTTCTCTGGACATGGTAGCCCTATTTGTCTATCAACACTTTAGTAAACACACCACAATTTAATTCTGTTTTGTATGTACGTTACTAATTAAATAAACGAAGGACGATCCTTCTTGAGAAGCTACTTGTTCATCCACTACGAATAAAATACTCCGAATTTTATAAAATCCGTAAGTTCATTACCATGTTCGCGCCATATATCTCAATTCTTGGCCATATTAAATCAGTCCACACTGTGCTATCCCACCTCTTTAATAAATTATTTCATATTATCCTCCCACCCAACAACGACTATTTCTGCCACTCAGTGCCTGCCTTTTTCAAGATCTCCACCAAAAATCCTGTATAGGGTTTCCTATTCTCACATGCGGGCAACACACCACGCCCAGCACATCCTTATTCATTTGATAACCCTAACTACATCTGGCGAAGGTACCAATCACTCATCTCCTCATATCAATTTTCCCCACCCTCCTGTCACTTTCATCGCTTAGGCCTGATTTTGTTCTTCAGCACAAACGGCACAACGAGTAGTTACGAATATTTCTGAAAAATTACAAATGACATGTGCTTATTTTACAGTATGAAATGTCAGTGCTTGGCTTGTTACTGTACTTGACTTTTCTCATTTTTGCTAGAGTCTGTATTTATGATAAGAATTTGTTAAGCCGTTTAAACAGGAAACCTGAAAAAAAACCAACTAGATGCCACTTATTATTTTCTTGTACTCAACATGTTAGATGCGGGTAGACTGGAGTAGTGTCCGGGCTGCAGCCCGGACACTACTTCAGCCTCCCCGCACCTAACCTCCAACCTACAGCAAGCCAACAACGAAACGACAAATGTGGTAATAAACATTATATTCGTGAGCTCCTGATGATGGGCATACTAGTGCCCGAAACATGTTGAGCCTATAAGAAGTACAATAAAATAATAAGTGGCATCTAGTTGGTTTTTATTCTTCAGTTATCACAATGATGCACGGTCCGACAAACACCATAATGAAGAATTAAGCCAGAGGAGAGCATGGACATTCCCAGTCCTCATGAAGTACTGAAGCAAACATTAATAAATATACTGACCTTAAAAACGGCATGAAATTGACTGGCCCAGCAATACCGACATGTTTCGTACCGAGCTCCTGGAGATCCTGCAACCATTTCCACGTGGGGTCATTTTCTTTATACACAACGCCGAACACTAAGGAGTTCAGCACATTGCCGATACAGTGACGTAGCACTGGCAGAATATCCTGGGGTTCTGCTACATAGGCCTTCCTGCCAAGCATCTGAGAAACATAATGGAAGGCAATGCGATAGTTAATGGATGTGTCCAAATAAAGGAGTTTGGTTTGTCGTTTGGCATGCATGTGGAAACAGAAACTAACTCCTTGGAAAAACAGAGTTTCTAGAGAAGCTAACAGAAGCTCAGCTAGTCAAAAAAATTTCCCGGCTGGTATGAATAATTTAGTTCCATGACCGTGTTCATAAGAAGTCCTGGACTTTACCCCATCCCTTTTGTTCCTTTCTCATATGTATCATACTCACGTACAAGCTCGTCTCATTTTTTTAAAATCGATCATACTAATAATATTTGGTGGATCACAAATTATGAGGCTCCTCTTATGCAATACTTTCCGTATTCCCGTTCATTTCCGTTTCTTAATTCCGGCTAGGTCCACACATGTTCCTCAGCACACTAATCTCAGTGGTCCTCAAAATATGTTTACCCTCAATGATTAAGATCAAGTTTAACATCCATAGAAAGTAGAGGTGCATTGTAGTTATATATATATATATATGTGTGTGTGTGTGTGTGTGTGTGTGTATACACACACACATTGGAGACTTTTAGACGAAATGAGCTAACAATAATTTCTGCAGTCGTTAGTGTAAAGCATTCACAAAATTCAACCCACCCTTAATTTTTGGTCAAGATGTTTAGTGTCGCTCTAAATATTTAAACGTTTATGTCTTGGAAGTACAGAACGTAAAAAAAACATTGAAACAGCCATTTCCACCTCAGAGTTCGCGAATCGAACATGCTTTTATTATAGATAATTGGAATCTGAAACGTGAGATTGGTGTGACAGTCAATGGAATATCCTTCAAACGTACTTTCCAGAAAACCTGTCAGATGGTTAAATAATTAAAAGTAAGGAAAACACGTAGAAGAAGAATGGTCTTCTCATGAATAATTTTTTAAAATTTTCTGTAGAAATGTAGCGGAAACTGAATTGCCACTGACTGAACTCAACATACCTTTATTCGTCCGTCAGTAAGCCTGCAAAGAAAACACACAGCAAATTTACCTCGATGGATTCTTGAACACCAACTGATATCCTATTTTCCATTTTGTCTCTTTTAGCACCATATTTAATCATGCCAAAATTCTTCAGGCATGTTGTAACAAATCTGCGCTGATCTCTCCACAGTTCGCCTTCAGCACATATCAATCCTGTGAGACACAAACACAGTGTTTTAAGATCACTGTTCGGTATCTACTCGTATACAAAAGCACGGAGATAAGAATATTTCAGTATTATGGATAAGTAAAATGACACAAATAAGTTAGGTGCTAATAACATTGCCTTGTTTCACTCACCTTGATTTATTTTTTGAACCCTAGTGTCTTTCGAAGTTAATACTGACCGTGAATAGTTATGAAAATATTATCTGCCGCATTTTGAAACAGCTTTCAAAAACTATTTTTAAAAATTCCAAAATACAAAAGCGAATTTAATTATGGGACGTCCTACCCTTACAGTTGAACACTCGAGTTATTAGGAACAAGGCAATCTCAAGTTTGTAAAGAATATTGACAACATTCTGAACGAGGTCTAACATTTGAAGCTAAGAGTTATCGTGCCAGTTTGCATTGCATGACTATGCATGTTAGAAAGCAAATACATTTCAGCAAGGTACTTACAGAAACTACTTAAATTACACAAATGTAAAGCACTGATGCTTTCACGCCTGGTGGGAAAATTTCGTGACGTCTTTAGGGAATCATTCTGCTACTAAGTGTAGACTGAAGTAAAGTATAATTGTCCCCGTGCACGTGCGAGTGCCCGCAGTACAGCTACATTCCCATTTATCCTTGGAGATAGGTAAATCTGAATGACCAACTTCACACCCCGGCCAATTTCTGCCCACGAAAGGAGCCCAATGAATAGGAGTTTTGGTGGGTCTCGAAATAAGTCTGGATATCTGGCGAAGAGAATTTTTTTCCACCGGCCGGGAGTCGAGCTACTCGGTTGTGCAGCTTCTTGTCTTAACCTTTAAAACTGGCCTGCATGGGACCAGAGCCGAGTATATTCGGGAAAGTCAGCAGTCCTATAAGTACTGAACTCTTTTCTCCTGTGTTGACAGTAATAATGTGCTTCATGTTCTGTGCCCACTTGTGCTCATATTGAGGATGAGATGGGCAGGGAAAGTGGCATGCAAGGGGGAACATACATACTTACATACATACACAATTTTGATGAGGACATCTGAAGGACAGAGCCTACTTCGAAAACCAAATGAAGAATAATATTAAAGTTGATCTTAAAGGAATATGATGGGACGGTGCGGATTAGATGCATGTAGCTCATGACAGGGAAAGGGTGGGGGGCTGTTTCGAACAAGGTTGCTGAGTCTTGGGGGTCAACAAAATTACGATAACTTCTTAACTAGAACCTCAAAAATAACTTCGCTGCGTGAATTAGTTGGTTAGTTAATTAGTTAGTTACCCACTAAGTTAAATAAATACGGACGGTTTTGGAGTTTTGGGATTAAATTCAGAGACCTTCTCATCCAGAAGCGACTCACGGCGTCATGAAATGGCACAATGACGTTACAGAAAAATGGAATATCGGCATATTAATTGTTACATAGAAAATTGCAGCCCTTAACTGTTACAGTATTCTGTCAAAGGCTACATATCAAGGCAGTACTGTTTTAACACGATTGCTAAGAAATATGACTGATAAGCTCCGTAGTTGGAAATTTTCACCAGTTATGTGTAATTAGGATCATCGTTAGGGGGATATGAATGGGTGGAGAAAATGGGCCTCGAAGGGGTGAACTCGTCGAAATGGCTTAGAACTGGAGTCCATTATTGGCTTCCTATGAACAATCAAACAACATTCCGGTATCACCAGCGTAGCAGAATTTCCTGACTGTCTCATCTACTATATCCTGAACCGACTCTAGTCTTGCGCAATAGAGTGAAATAAATGTACTTTCTAATGCGGTTCAGTTGAAGGTAATCAATTGTAATTCTTAGTAAGGACCAAGGACGCGGAAACGTAAATATTTAAACTGATCTTGAAACTAAGCTTTAACATTTTTAATTTTTATCTTTGCACCGTGCATTTTGAAAACTACGTACTTCACTTACCAACAAATACACTATTTATTAACTTGGTTAAAGGTTTTAAATTTACATTAAAATGCACAATTACATTGCTCCTACATGTTTCGGTCTTTAATTTAAAACTTTTAACCAAGTTAATAAATAGCGCATTTATTGGTGAGTGAACTAAGTGATCTTGAACAGTTTATCAGCTGTAGTTTAAAAACAACAAAAGGTCACTTATTTAATTTTGTATTCCCACGGCAAGCCATATGCACTATCTGCTGGAACACTAAAAAGCTTTGCATTTTGTCCCACAGAGTACGTTTTTGTGTCGTAGATTTCGTTCGATTCTCGAAATAAGTAGCGATTCTTATAATAAAACCAACTAGATGCACTAATTTCTCAAATTTATTTTTGGAGTAAAACTCTACGTGTTTCGGACAGTTCCTCTGTCCATCATCAGGAGTTTTTCACTGTACACACAGCAATGGTATATGTCATACAGGTTTGCTGACAGCTTGCGAGC
>Ga0136643_10006274_pt1 | contig 16993 bp, 13 predicted proteins | sample TergutLab28metaG_FD_96883 | JGI IMG/M metagenome (GOLD analysis project Ga0136643, IMG submission 96883) | Labiotermes labralis P1 segment gut microbial communities from Petit-Saut dam, French Guiana - Lab288 P1 (version 3) (version 3) | ecosystem: Host-associated > Arthropoda: Insects >... | reverse complement strand
TCAAAAATAAATACACGAAGGGAATATTCAAATTAATTAACCAAGAAAAATCACAGCTTTCAACACGAATTCAGGAGCTCAGTGGACGACATAACATTGAAAAAAACTGGGTAATTCAGAGCCCGATTTTCGGGTCCCAAGCAATCTGAATTTAAAATGTTTTACTTTGAACTGTAAATGTCTTAAAATCCTCAGCATAACTGCTAAAGAAAAGTCAGGATCATCACACGTGTATATGTTGACATACAAAACTTACCACTGATGACTTCATTTCTATAATAATGTCTTATGCCTTTCATTTTCTTCCCTGACGGTTGAAGAACAACTTCAGTCAGGGTCAGCCTGTTGTGACCTGCATCCATAGAATAGAAAACTCCTTCCAAATTCCCAACCTTTGTCTCTACAAATAACCTCTGACCCTTGCTGTATTCTGCATCCATCTAAAATATAACACAATACTAAGAAAATTCACTTCACTAAGATAATTTTGTGTAGATTATCTAGCTTCTTCACCACAAATTCAATTATTTTCTGAAATGTAAGTTAATTCAGATATATATCTTCGTACAACTGTGCATTTATTTCATGTTTAAAGGTTAGATATAAACAAAACCGCGATGCTTTGTGTAGTGATATATTTCCCTTCCCCCAATAAGTGTCTCAATGCCAGGCTTTACCAGCAGAAATGGTTGGGCAAGTTAAATTACATTGATCAAAATAATTGTGTTTACACTAGGACAAATATTTTCTCTCACAAGTACCACACTTCTCTCATCAGGCTAAATTCATGTTATTTCTGAGGTGTAATAGCACATGGCGTCATAGTTTTGCCAGTGTTAAACTCCATTAGTTTCTCTCTGTAAATCACGGAGTAGAAATTATGAGAACCAATTATTTCTGAGCCTCTCTCTGTTATTCTGAATTAGGGAAAAGGAGGTTGTTATCCCACCAGTGCCACTTGTTTGTAGTGCCCCCTGGAGTAAGGATTATACTGAACCTTGGTTCGTACTCCAAAGGGTACTACCTGTTACCGTAATTTTGTACTCTTGTTAGCGTTGTCTTAGCCTCAACAATTTCTCTAATACTCCCAAAAGTCGGCTTTGGATTTTCTAAGCAGATCACTGACAACTGCTTCCTAGTGAATTATAGTAATTTGTAGTGGCTCGGGGGTAGTGATACCACTACCTTGGCCACGTAAGGCTGTAATTGATCGGGGATGAATCGCTATACGAATTCAGCATTCACAAGACACAATGTCCATACTTTACTGGTAGCTAAGTGGGCAATGAGCGTTTAGGCAATTGTAGGGTTATCTTAGATTGGACCAATCTACTGTGGAAATGTAGACAACGTTGCGCAAACGCTCCCGCCTATCTTTGCAAATACAACTGCACTTCACGTTATTTGCTGTCACCACTTTGGAAACGTGAAATGTAGCATAACCTTCTTCTTTACCCACACACTGGCCTTTTCAGTATACAATTATCAGTCTCACACGAGTATACTAATTTTACTTTTTGCGATTGAACTGATGAATTAGTTATGTTCTTCTGATTTACAATACTTGACCGTACATGTGGCGTTTTCGTTACCAGCGAGGGATCCGTGGAAGTGCTATCATTTGACCAATATATTCCAAGTTTTAACTGAGCTTTTTGTAACGACGTTTTGAAGCCAACTGTTCAGTGATAGAATCTGATACTTGTATGTGTTACATTATTTTTGCGCTTGCTAGATTATCTTCACTCATTGCTGGTGTGAGACTTCATATATCGTACATGCGTATTCTTTCCTTAGACTGTCAGTACTTTGCATGTTCACGAGGAACATACATATGTATAATTTCCTTCTAACTATTGCGCCGTTGATACTTGTTTTATTTGTGTTCGAGTCAGTAATTGGCATATGTAGCAGGATTTGCGTAAGATGACTGTACGCACCTGCACGAGTGAACCGGTATAGTTGATCTGTGAGTGTAAATAAGAAAAGGGGACAATGGCGAAAAGTGGAGTGATTTGTAAAATTGGACCGTCTGTTTTAAACGCGGATCTTGCTGATCTTCATTATGAATCCCAGAGGCTCTTAGATAGCGGAGCAGATTACTTACACTTGGATGTTATGGACGGTCATTTTGTGCCAAACATCACATTTGGGCATCCAGTTGTTAAGTGTTTGAGGAAGAAAATCACCGATGCATTTTTTGAGACACACATGATGGTAGTTAAACCAGAACAGGTGAATGTCATAGTTTATGAACAAGTAACTCTTTGTTTTTAATCCGAATTTTATGGCGTATCCAACCTCAATCTAATTTTTTTCTTATAGTGGATTGAGCCAATGGCTGATGCGGGAGTTGACCAGTACACATTTCATGTGGAACCTTGTTTTGATGTTCCGTTTGTCTGCAGAAAGGTGAAAGAAACAGGAATGAAGGTGGGTTGTGTTAGTGACTACTACATGATTTGTAGTGCTCTTCTCCAATCTCCCAATTGTATCCCATCTTGCCATTATGCATGCAAATCTTTATTTTCTCAAATGTCTAAGAATTACACTCCCTGCTTGTTTCGTATTGTACATTTCTGGGGAGTGTTTTGCCCTTATTTTTTAATTTCTTAAAGCAAAAATATTTTTGTGTGGAATAGTGCTGTATGTAGCAGGGTTTTTCATGCTTTTGTTGATTCATAATCACACCTTGGGCCCATTTGTTGGTCACTGGATGACATTCAATAACAGTGTCCTGCATTCAGGTAACATGCAGTCTCAAAGTACAAATGGAACCATATTTTCATGTAGTAATTTTTACTGAATCCCCATGAAACTTGTTTTGTAGAATATAACATGCTAATTCTGTAAATGTTAAGTGTACGTTGCCTACGGAAAGCTAACACTGCAGATTTTTTTGACCAGCTAACATTATGCATGCAGGTTTTGGCAGGAGCTGTAATTTTATTGTGGTGCTTTCAGCCATGTATGCTATAGTTGCTTGCCATCTTGTGTGTATGTGCACATGCTGTAAATACATAGGTACAGAGACTTATTTGTGCATGTTTAGGGATGTGTTCATGTTAAAACTAATTAATATGTTAGGCTTGCCTTTACTTATGTTGTAGCATTTTCTTTAATGTGTCAGAGATGTGATTTTTCTCTTTATCCTCAGGTTATTTTTTGATTCACATGTATACCTTTAGTGGTGTCAAGCATAAATTATGCAAAGAAAAGAGGCAGGAAAATGTCACCCTTCATACTGATGGGAACATTAGCACACTTTTTCTCTATTTCTGCCAGTCGTAGATTTCCTCTCCAGCCACCTCTGACCTATAGATACTGCTAGTAAAAGTTATAATCATCATCAACATTCCTATGAACAGAATGACTGATGACTACAGGAAAATGTAGTGAAATATGCTTAGAGGGGGGGAGTGTACGTTTGAGGTAATGTGGAAAGGTTGGACCATGGGAATTCTCTCTCTGACTTCAGTAGAATTAGGATTATACTGTGGAAATAGGAAATGCTATGTAAAGGAACATACAGTATTGCTGTGGTTTGCTTTTTGTTGTTTGTAAAAGGGGCCTAGTCGGTGCGTGCGCGCGTGCATGCATATATTAGATAATATGATTCTTTATGAGAAGAAAATTTCTACACTCATTGTAATTGCTGATCATAGAGGATTTATACAAACAGCATTTTGTCTGCAGTGATCATCAACAGACACTCTTTTCTAAATGGTGACTTAAGAGTGATATAAATTAAATAAAAAGGGTAAAATGTGAAGTTGACCCATGCTTGCCATTAAGACGTATTGGGGGAGTGTAAGTATGGTTACCGATTCCTTACTTGGCACCAGTTGGAGGTGAGTGGTCAGCCTCAGCCACTTTTACCCCCTGGGATGGGTCCCTCTTTACCCATTGAATACGAGGCTGGGTGGGCCCCAGAGCTGGTCTTAATGTTTTGGAGAAGAGATAGTCTCTAACCCCCTGCTGAAATTAAAACCCCAGATCATCCACTCCATGGTCTACTAACAATACTGAATATGCTATCGCATCTCCGTATGTGAAGTACATAAAATTAACTGGAGTACTTTTGTAAAAAGGAAGCAGCATTGTATTCTAGAAGGAATTAAGCCCAGTCTAGACCCTTTCATACCCTTAGGCGTGTGCTATGATATTAGCTACAAGGAAGTCCAAAAGAATGTCAGTATTAAGAGGCAATTATGTCACTAACTTGCAATGTTTAAAATTTGTTAGGTTGGCCTTGCACTTAAGCCTGGAACAGGTGTAGAGGCAGTTCAGCAGTATATTGACCAAGCGGACATGATTTTGGTTATGACAGTAGAACCAGGTTTTGGTGGACAAAAGTTTATGAAAGACATGATGGGCAAAGTGCAATGGCTACGGCAGAATTATCCTGATTTAGACATTGAAGTTGATGGTGGTGTAGGACTAACCACCATTGAAGCCTGTGCTGAGGTATGTAAATTTGGTTGTAAATTTTTGTGCTTTTCATTATTTTCATATCAGTGTGCATCTAATATAGTTTGTTACAGTAATGTCCATAAAATAACAAAACCTTTTCGGAGTAACAGAGCAACACATTATACTGTAACCTTAATGTATGAAGTTTGGTGGAGTTCAAAACCTTGTTACAATAATCAATTTTCTCCAGGCTGGTGCCAATATGATTGTCTCGGGTACAGCTGTGATAGGAGCAGAGGATCCAGGAAAAGTAATAGCAACAATGCGGGATGTTGTGGAAGGATCAATTCAGAAATGTCAGCTTGAGAGATGAAATGTGTGGATACAGTTGCATTTATGTAACAATCTCCAAGATTCCTTTCAAACATTTTCATTTGAATTCAACTTGAAAGATTTTGTACCTGTGTGGACATAATAGATATGTTTGTACAGTACATTTTGTTGTTCTATAACATCCACTCCTTATCACTGTTTCTCCACAGTAATGTCTAATTTTTTAATTAATTTTGTACGTAATCCTGCAAGACTAATGAAAATAGCCTCTTCTGTTCGTATAGTCCTTGACCCTTGATCAGGACATGTGTTCAGATAATGGTCAAATACCAGAGCTGGGTCATCTACTGTCAGGATATCATCATTATCCAGTGCTGCTTCAAGTCCTTCCAGACCTCCAAATACAACAACTGCATGATTATATTGAAGTCCTTTCTGGGGAATGTCATATATTTTGTCTCCCCTCTCAGAAGTTCCAATGGAAAGATCATATCCTTCAGAATAAGGAGCCTGTGAGAACACTTCCCCCAGTGATTGCGCTATCCTCACCGTATAGCCCCAGTACACCCCAGTCTCCAAAGATGGCAAAGATGGTGATACAATTTTTCCACGAATTCTTTTGGAGCCTTCATGAGGTGGCAGCAGCTTCACTGTGACACGGACGCCAGGTGTGAGGATCTTGTCTACAATTACATCTTTGAGGAGACCACAGTTAACAACAGAACCCTTGCCTGCTTTTGTTGGTAGATTAGTGGTAATGCCTTCTCTGAAACATATAACAGGGCTTTGACATAGTCTCCTGAATAGTGTGCTGAGCCATCAGAATGCCATTCTATTAAAACTGCATCATTATAGGTAGGTGAACGGACAGGGACTGGGGTTATTAAAAACAAATGCTTTTCTTTTTGTCTAAAGGTACATACAGCATATATGGGAGTGAATGTATAGCTCCATTAGATGGATGTAAAGAGTCAGCTTCATGCTTTACACCTGCAAGGAAATGATACCTGGTACCAGCTGAGCAGGAGTATGGGTGTCCCCTGTGTCACTTTGGATGCTTTTCAGAAAATACATCCATTGCTGGGAATCAAACCATGATTCTGAGGTCATTCGTCCCAGACCCTAGTCACTACACCAAATGAGCTACTCCACCTACCTCCTAATGGTGTACTCTACACAATGACAGTAATGGATCTTCTTTTTTCTGTAACTAAAAGCATTTACTGTGGATCTTGCAGTCTTTGTGTGTGGTGTACTCTCTATTTTGTAGTGTTTGTGTCAAAAATGTAAGTGAAATTTTCCTTTTACTTTATTGCATGTTATTTGCCTCATCTGTAATGAGGTAGTATTTGTGCCAAAAAAAAAATACAGTTTGCATCATCATTACAAAACTTTATGCAAGCTGTAGGTTTATGTTCCTGGCTGGAAGCTCAGAGAAGACAGATTTAAGACCTTAAATATGCTCTATGATGGCAGAATGTATTTACTGTTGCTACTACATCAACTGAACCAGCAATTCTTGCATGTTTTTTATTTTGCAAATTGTTGCAAACAATAAAAACTGAATTCAGCTGACAAGCACTGTATGTGAAGGAGTATACAAAGAATGCAGGAGAAATGCTTTGTCCTAAAGGCAAAAGGTTTTTAAAACTGCTGGTCTTTCTGCAAACCAATAATGTGAATAATTTTGCAAGAGATACAGGCTGCAGTGTTAGCTTAAAGAAATGTGTAAATATTTAGTTCCATATTCAGATGTAACTGATGAGAATGCAGACATGAAGGATATTGCACAGCTTGCTGTTTTTATTCGAGGTGTCAATGAGGACTTTCAATTCATTGTGGAACTTGCAGAACTGACCACTATGAAAGGAAAAACATGTACTACTAAATTCTCTTCTGTATTAGTGATTTTTTAGCAAGTTTCAATTGCCTTGAAAGAAAAAATTTAGGTATGTTAGTGACAGGCCAACGTAATGGTGATGCAGCAAAATTATGGGGGCACAAAAAGAGAACATTCTATTGAATGACTACTTAATACCATACTGTGTACTTCTCCAAAAAGTGCTATGTGCAGAAATGTAAGATGATGCACCTAAGTTGTCATGTGCAAAATCACAGGTGGATACCTTTGTTTGGCTTCTACACCTGAAATTACAGAAAACTTTTTTTTTTCCTGAGCAAATACAAGTATATTCTAAAAGCATTTTTGTGCTTGAGAGGAACTTGATGAATGATTCTAGAACTAAAATGATGCAACCAGAATTTATGATGTTTGTTTCACTGTGAAGGCAGGCACTGAGAAGGCTCCAGAAAACTTGTGCATGGAGTTAATCAGTTTGCAGTGTGTTACTAACCTGAACCGGGGACCGCGGTAGCACAGTGGTTAAGGTGCTAGGCTACAAATCGGAAGGTCGCTGGTTTGATCCCAGGTGGTGTTAGTGGATTTTTCATTGACATAAAATCCTTCCGATCGCACTATGGCCCTGGGGTCGACTCAGCCTCTAACAGAAATGAGTACCAGGAGTATCTCCTGGGGGTAAAGGTGGCCGGTGCGTAAGGCTGAAAACCTACCATCATCCTGTGCCGTTGTCACGAAATCTGGGAACCTTAACTTCCTAAGAACCCTCTGGGTCTGTAATGGGACTGACTTAGTAACCTGAACCAAACGTTCTCTCAAACAAAACTGCACTAAACATCTGCTTACTTGCCAAAATAAAATTTCCTCTGCTTATGTATTTTGGGTTTATAATGATTAAAATGTTTGGTACCACATATTTACACAATAATAAGACAAAAACCCATTATCAAATGCCAAACAGACACATGAAATTTGTGATGACAATGGTTTCCAGTAATATCTCACTGAGGATAAAAATCCTCTCCCACGCCAAACAATGTTATGTCTCAATCAAAATGTCACAGTGACCAAGTTGTTATCAATTAATATATCATAGTATATGCAGTATTAAATCCAGTACTTTTTTATTAATGGTTTCTTGATACAATTGTTATACTGGATGTGAGAGCATGAATAGAATAAAGAGGCATAACAAACAGCAGAATAGAGTTTTAAGTTATTGCTGGGGTGGTGATGGTTATACAAACTATAACTGCTACTACTACTACTACTACTTCTTCTTCTTCTTCTACTACTACGACCACCACCACCACAAGAATGATGATGGATTAATTATAGCATCACTTAAACAAAATATTTTCATAGATGTTAACTGTTTGGCACTGAAATTAAATGCCCTATTGATCTGCAAAAGACTGGATTTTAATGGGGGTTATGCAAGAGCAGATATATTTATATGGCATTTTAGCATTACATATACATTCAGTGCCAAAGCACTAATAGGATGTCACACAAGCAAATTCTTTTTAAAAATAATACATGTCATGATGACACACTTCAACAGAGTAAGTAAATATATGCACATAAACCATACCTGAAAGCAAATTCATCATTCTGTCGCAAGTGATGAGGGGCATCTAATGGATTTAAGAGGCCTGCATATTGCAAATCTCTATGAATAGGAAAGAAATATTTCCGTAAGTACTGCGGACATTCTAGATACTGTAATATTCGTGCCAACTGGATACAACAGCGCCTCACAATCCGTCCTTCATTACCATTATCTTCTTGTATTGAACTATCAGCAATATTTTTAGTCCCCAAATCATCAAATACCACAATCTAGAACAATGAATGAACAATAAAGGAATAAGTATTTATTATATAATCCTATGTGTATTCATGTTTCATGAACTAAATCACCAGGGAACACAGCTGAGTTCAAATACTATTCTAAAGAAATCATACATACACAAACTATGTTGCCAAAAATCACTCATGGGAATCATTATATTGCACAACACGACATGATTTGCTTTATAATATACACACACACACACACATATATATATATATATATATATATATATATATAAAAAGAGTACTTCAGTGTTTCTGTTGTATTTGATTCAATATGTTCTCACCAACATGTTTCAGCTGCTAACACATATGAAATTTTAAATGAAATTGTAATAATTTTCAATTGTTTGGGAGGGACAGGGACATGGCTAACCACATTTTACCTGTGTACTGTAATAACGTCACCCTGAAGATAACCGCAATAGCAGCCAACACATGTTAGTGAGAACACAGTGAATAAAATACATCATAAACATTTAAGTGCATTTTGTTGGTTATATACTTGTATTATGGATCAGGTTAATGCATGGAAGATGGGACATATTAAAATGCTTTGCTTTATTTGTTTATATGATGGTAAAACTGTCAGAAACGTTCAAAACAGTCACTGAACTACAACACTGTAATTCAAACATGAGATGAGAATTGCTTGGTATGCAAGTACATTTCAAAGAAAACCAGGTCTTAAGAACTTTCTTGATCTAGCAGCTACTGATACTGCAAAGGTACAGAATTACATAATACTGGTGATAAGAGGGTTAAAGTTATGAACGTTAATGGACAATGATATTCATACAACTTTTCATGAATGTTGTATGGTATTCATAGCAGAAAGACAACATTGTCTACCTTTATTTGGACTACATTACTGTCAAATTCTAAAGTCGCACTTAAGTATTGTATCGTTCGGACGAGAGATTGTGGGGAAGTAACAAGCGTAATGACGAATTTCCGAACATCATACGCAGAAGGGAATTCACTGACCACCAGATATAAAGAAAATTTGTTCAGATTCACGAGATCGAAGAGGATATTGAGGAAAAGGGTAATTACTTGTACGCACAAACCCTCAACAAAACATTCACTTGCGCCCTTGAAATATTAAATTAAATGTACTAACTTCATCAATTTTAAATACACAGGCCGCTCGCGCAATCTGTCCAGCAAGATATGTACGGAGTTCTGGAGACTGAGCATTATCCAGAATGGACCCTGGTACTGCTATACTTAACGTACACACTTTAGGAATTTCTTTTTCGGTGTTTTCATCGTAACAATTCGGACTAGTGTACCCAATATTCCTAACTTTCAGCAGCTTCTCTTCCTTCCAGTTCTTTTTCTCCTTTTTGGACCGTCTGAGATCACGCAAAGAGTGCTTTTTATCTTTCTGTTTAGCTCTCTGAGGTGCCATTTCAAAATATTTTTGCCCCGTGCACAAATCACTCGAAATAAACCTCTCCCACCAAGTGCAGTATGCATTCCGTCTCTTATCCGTGCCACCATTTAATCACGTGCACAGCTTAATTTTCTTTGTAATCTGCAAATATCATCTGTGACCACAGGTGGAATTGATCAGGTGGGGTTTATTCGAGAGCCAAATATCAGTTGTAGGAACGTACATGAGAACGGTTGACATGACAGTATTCTCCTGCCACGTTTCTGCAATGTGTGTTGTATTTGAATCAACGGTTAAAATCTCATGGGTTTCCAGAATATACACGTTACCTATTTTCCCTCTTGCGTTTCAGAACAGAAGCCGGTTTATGAATTCCGTCCGTCATTTATTTTAGCGTCCGCAGTTGCCTAGTAACAGGTAAACGCCATGGAAGTGATGGGTAATATTGTGTGCTGGAGAGTTGTGTACGTGAAATGTATATGTTGCGTGCATGGAAGAAGGGTGTAATGCACACTTGTAACATAGTGCTTTTTATATGTCCAGGATGTGCACTGTTGTAACCTAATGCTGCGTCTGTGATTGGAATGTTTCATTAACCACCAAACTCTATAATCCAGTCTGTGTTTTCAAACGGACGTCATGCCATTCATTGTGACGTATACTGGAAGATACCTCGCAATGTATCAATTTTTCTTGTTTACTGAATATTGGTTTCAGCATTCTAATTATGTTGTGGTTTCACATCGTGTTTATTAATGCATGGTCCACTTTTGCCACTAGTGTACCTAACACACGAAGAGAGAAAACCAGATGTGAGACACTGACATTGATGATTGCATAGAAAAACAATGGATAAATATGGGCTTCCAACAGCAGAAAGAAAGTCACCTGGTAAATGGTGCAATTGGCTTGCAGTTTTGTGTGGCTGTCTAGCTCCTATGTTCTTCCCTCCCATACATATTGGTATCTTGTATTATTTTTGGGAAGACTTTTCTCGCAGTGTGGACAAACACTTTTGCTCATGTTCCTGCTGGGATACTGTTTTTAAAGGTGGGTTGATTGCTAATGACATGCATAGGAATACAGACATAAAATCTTTGCTGTGTACAATCTTACTGTGAATAACATTTTGTTTTCCAGGGACATATGAAACAGGTGTAGCAGCATATAAGCACTTGTACTTCAATGCTACAAGAAATACGTTAAAAATATGGATTCTAACTGTTGTTAGCATGATAGCCCTGTATGAATGTGTACGCCATCTTACTCTCCTGATGCTCCAGCGACGGCTAAGATTTTCAATGCTAGTTCTGTTCCTGTCATCTATTTTTGCTCATTACTATTCATGGTGGGCGTATGTTAATTACTGGAATGATGATTATTACTCCCAGTGGAATCACCAGTTATTTTTTACTTTCTCAGAACTTGTTTCAACAATTCTTGTTGTACATCTAGCACATTCAGAAAACTCTGTTACAGTTTACAAAGTGCTAGGCATAATAGGTATAGCTCTGATTCATGTCCTGGTTGGAGGATCAGATCAGTTTATTGAAAATGTTGTTCGAGGCGAAGGATATTCACACCAGGTTAGTACAGAATGCAGTGATACTCTTCTCTTGTAAAGATCATTGTATTAATAAGCATGTAAGCCAACCTTATAGTCAGGAGCTACTGGTAGAGAAGTGAAAATAATGTAGTTTAGTTATAGTGTACATTTTATACTATGCTGTATTCAGCATGTGATGAACTGAGATATTACATGTAAGTTATAAAGGTGATTGATCTGACACATTTATTAACACTGTGTATGCTTATTGTTAAATAACCCACACAAAACAAAATGTGGGTTTGTGTTTTAATTACAAATTATTTGCAGTATTTGATGGTGCAGAGTCTCCTGGAAGTTCAGTAATTTAATTTAGTTTAATTTAATTAATTAAAGAGCTGTGTTCTTTGGAATGATAGTTAGCTTCACTGTACATTTCTAAAGTTTTTTGTTGGTTTCTTTAGCCCTTTGTAGGATTGGAAAGATGAGTACTGAGGAGAAGAACTTTATTCCTTGATATGTTATATAGTAATAACCTGGTACACAAATAATCAAATTGTAAATCTAAGGAATTGTTATAAACATGTGCTAATTTTAATTTCATTTTATTTTCAGGTATTACGTGATCTGGGATTCATGATTCCAGATCTGCTTCATGTGTGCTTGCCACTGTATGAATTAAGGCGTAGCCGCAAAGAAAGATGTAGGCTTCATTTTACTGAATTCCTTGGCCTTGTGATTTTAGTATCTTTGGGATTCTTGGTGTGTTCACTGCTCTAGGTCATCCATGTTTCTCTGTGATTCTCTCGTTTTGAGCATATGTTGAATAACACTGGCGGAGTTATCCATAAGTTAACAACAGATAGTATTATTAATACTTTATAATATTAAATTTATGGATAATGCCTGTAATTGCTGTCTGCTTTACTAATTTATAACCTGTATTTGCTAAAAAGTATTTTGTTATCATATACTCTTCTCATTCGGAAGCTGGTATGAGTGTAATATGAATGCTAGAAGCTGTTTAATGATATCTGTTATAAGATCAGCATTAACACCAGTTGCTGTTATTGCTTTTAGGCATTCTGTATGAACTAAAAAATACTGCCTTATCTGGAGACCACATCTGTCTGTCTATGATGGACTAAATTGTTTGTCATATTTTTGTGGAATTCGTTATAGGAGTTCTTTTCAAGGAACTGTTCAAGCATCTGTAAGTTTTGTGAAATCAGTTTAGTGATGCTTGTCCTTTACTTAAGGACATCAATGAATTTGCACCCATACTGTCCGTATTTTTTGACTGGCTTTGTGAAAGTCGGTGCAGTGGAAGCCATACATTGCTGGAGACTGTAAATGAAATCTTGTCTGCATTTTCTACATTTTCATCTGATTTGGATAAACTGTTATATAGGAGATAAAAAAATTCATTCATGAGTTTCGTGAAAATTGGCACAGTGAAAGTCATATTTTACTTAGGAGCACAAATGAATTTCTTTGTGCTGTTTTCACATTTATTGTCTGATTGGGGTGAAATTTGGTGTAAGAGATTTACTCATAGTTCTTTTGATTTCTTTATGATTTTTGTGAAAATTGGCACCAGAAACGCCTATATTTCGTGTGATAGTAAATGCTGTAACATTATGTGTGTACCGTAAAACAGTATGACATTTCGAAAGTAATGAACACGTGGGTAGCGTTTTTGTACTCCATCATGTAGTTCTTCATTTCCAGTCTTGTTAACAAAAATATGTTACTTTGATATGTTCTTTATTCTGTGCATTAATTAGGTGCATAAAGTGTATTAATGACCAACAAATTCACTTTAATATTATTGATGTACTTTTATTGCCTTATTATCTAGTAATCTGGCCATCTTCAGGATAATTTCTTTGATAACAAGAACACAGCTGTTTCTTTTATATCTCATTGATTAGCCAAATACTATAATACATAAAGCTACCCCCATATTGTTTGCTGATGATGCAAGCATATTAATTACAAGCCAAAATGTATGGAAATTTCAAAATGATCTTAATACAGCTTTTGGCCAAATAAGTAAATGGTTTCGAATAAATTCACTCTCACTGAACCTCAGCAAAACATTTTATTCAGTTTTCCAGTATAAGTTTAAATGATTTTGATAGAAACATCATGTATGAAAATAACCAAATTCTGAAAATGAGTGCTATAAAATTTTGGGTGTTACACATTAATAATACTTCATCTCAGAAACCACACATAGACAATGAACTAATGTTAATTGCTTAAAAGCTAATTTTATTATGGTAATTTAACTTCCTGGAACCCTCTGGGCCACTCCAGGCCCGTAACGGGACTGCTTTAACTATAACCTGCATATATAGCTTATATTGTTTGACTATTTCTATAGCCATGTGGTCTTTGACCTTGTAATGGATCGGTGGAAAGTGAAATAAATTGGAATTGAAGTTAAATATGTCAGATCACCCTGCACTATTAAAAACCATATAATTTCTGGTTAAAATTTACTGTTGAATAATAAAATAAAATATGGATGATTATAAAAATATTGGAAGTTGAAACTATTTAAAGTGTGTGGAGTGATGTGTACAGCAGGTACATGTGAATTATAATCCAGACCACACATTGCTCAACACTTTGGATTATAGCTCACCACATGTACCTGCTGTACACATCTCTCTACACACAATCTAAATAGTTTTAAATTCCAATATTTTTATAATCATCCATATTTTATTTTATTATTCAACAGTATATTTTAACCAGAAATTATATGGTTTTTTATACTGTGGAGTGATTCAAACACATTTCATTACAGTTGTATTCTTGTTATCAAAGAGATTACACTGAAGACAGATTGGTGACTGGCCAAAACATGTTCGTGAAAATAATATAATAAAAGTACATCAATAAAATTAAATTGTATTTGTTAGTTTTTAATACACTTTATGCAATAATATATTAGATATAAACTTTAAACATTTTGTTAATATTGAAAAAATCACATTTGCTTGTGTGAAAGTATTTTTAGTTTGTTACTTTTAGAATTAAGCTATTAGGAACATGGCATCCATAATTCTGCATAATCATATTTGTCATTATCTCATTGACTGCAAGTTTAACTATATGTTAAATGGACTTGGTTGTGAAAGAAATGGTATGTTCATAATGACAGTATTTGTGTAAAATTTCTACTTCATATCTTTGTTTCATCTTACTGAAAAAAGCCATTTGTGATCTTTGAAAGCTATTTCAGAAAACTTAATTTACTTTGCTGTGTATTATATTGCACAGGGAGCTGAACACACGTTAGAAGGCAGAAGCTGAGAAACTTTACAATGGACTCATGTGATACAGGTAGCTCTTACATGGATATTGTATTTACAGATCACATGACCAGAAGCCAAAAATTGGAGTAATATTATTGCGGGAAGAAGAATGGTATTAAGCCATGTGTAGTAAACAAGGAAAGTACTACATAATTTTGTGCTGCTGTAGTGGGTATGTTGGTGCATTTCAGAAAGTGTTACCAGCGCTCATCTTGGTGAGGATTGTGACAGCAGGGTGTTAACAGGCAACTCCTAAAATTATATAAATGCCAATAATCTCTAGGATGATACAAAAATAAAAATAAGAATACAAATTATGAAGCAGTGCACATCTTTCTGAGCACTTTGTCAGCGGGGTATGGGAAACATTTTTGCTGTACCAAGCTAAGTAGTTGATTGTTAATTAAATACAGAGTGGGCCAAAAGTAGGTGTACAGTATATAGTATAGCATCCTCTGTATACCTACTTTTGGTGTACAATAGCAGCTTCTGGCCACTTGTGTGCTGTCAAAGAAATGAATTGTGTTATGTATCAATATGTAGCTTTCATTGTCATAAATCTGATATAAAACCAGTATTTATCTTGCACAGCTATAATGCTGTAGTAGTAAGATCTGTAATTTGCAAAGAACTTGTGTATGAATGACAAAGGATTGTAGAATTTTAATTTGTTTTGTTGCTGGATTATGAACATACCTGCAAGCATGAGAGTACATGTCCTTACAGTGGTGACTGTGAAGTTTACTGTCTTTAAGGAGTGACATCTTGTAGTTTGGTAGGTGGCTATAAGCAGTGTAGAAGAACCCGCTGCTTCTACCATTTTGTTCATCATCATCATCATCATTTAAAAGATGGAACTTGCACACTTAAAATGCAGGGAATACAGAATCCAAATCATCACACTATATATGATGAGTCCAACTGGTCAACAGTATGTGAAACACATTCGTGGTGTTTAAATCAATTTATAACTTTAATGTGTGTAAGTGTTTGACAGTGATGAGTGTAGCAGTTATTTTTTAAACTTTACTACAGAATTATGTTTATGAGGTCTACATAACTGAACTACGATGGAATGAGCTTTCAGCCATACCATTGTGTAGACATTTGGTTGACATCTTATCTCTGCCAAGGCCTGAGTCAGATTCCAGGGCAGACAGTGTGGGATTTGTGGTGGACAAAGTGACACTGGTGTTGGATTATACACCATAATTGTTAGTCCACCAGTGCTTTGTATACATGCCATTAATGCAGCATTATTCATGCACCACACACACTTCACAGGGCAAAACCAAGGATGCAGAACATGTCCTGGTCTCAACCATACTTGTATAAAATACATCCGTAAATGCACATTGTCCTGAAAGTCTCTTCATTGACATTATGCTCATGTTCAGGGAAACAATGCTTTGCTTGCAGCTGTTATAAATACATAATAAATAGGTACTACACATGTACCTTATACTGATTTATTGTTAGAGTAACTGTTTAGGGGCTGGGGTGTGTGATTCTAAATGTTAAGTAAGGCAAGGTGGATCCTCTTAATTAAACAGAAAGGGAAACAGCCACAACTGTGTGTTTGCTCAGGTGGAGGTAAATTTATTGTGGATGTGTTTGCACCACAGACTGCTATAGCAGAACAGAAATGATGTCAATAACAGTCCATTGGTGCCTACAACTTGCAGGGTTTCAGAAAATGAGACTTCCATGAACTTATCTTTCATATTTACAACTATCTGAATTCCCCTTTCTCTGCCTCCCCTCCATAAGAATGATAAGACATTAAAGAACCTTAAGTTCATTCTTATTTTGAAATTTATCATAACAAAACATCATTGATAAAAATGCTTTGTTTTTATGTTACATAATCAGGTAAACTGTTTACAACAGTGAAGTTTTTTTGTGATTTGGGGTTCTAAAGGCAGTGACTGTGATGATTGCTGCCTTCTGGAATGTGATGCTGTATAGTCTGGTAGTAGTGAACTAATGTATCGGGGGAACCTGCTGCCACCATTATCAGGGTAGATGGACAAAATATATATCCCAGAAGGTAGCAGTCCTCAGTGACTTTAATCTAAGAGTATGTGACTGTATTTTTGTATTTGTAGAAACCTTTCTGTATATGAGTCTAATTTAGTGTTTGTAAACTATTATATTTGCATAATGCTGTGGATAGTTCAGTTAACAGCCTTCAGATGTGTTATTTGAACAAGGTGCATATGACATGTACAGGGATTGCTGTGACATGGTGATTGTAT
>Ga0136643_10006271_pt1 | contig 16996 bp, 10 predicted proteins | sample TergutLab28metaG_FD_96883 | JGI IMG/M metagenome (GOLD analysis project Ga0136643, IMG submission 96883) | Labiotermes labralis P1 segment gut microbial communities from Petit-Saut dam, French Guiana - Lab288 P1 (version 3) (version 3) | ecosystem: Host-associated > Arthropoda: Insects >... | reverse complement strand
TGAAGAAAGAGAAAGGGATTTAAAAGAAAAATGAGAAGGTAAAAAAGAAGAGGGGGTGAATATTGGAAAAGATTTAAAAAAAAATAGGTATAAAAGAGGGGGGGGAGGGGGGGGTGGTTCATAAAACAAGGGCTACATATTTGTGAAAATGAGTCGCAGACCTTTTGTATACTATAAAACATATCAATAACTTATCTGTTGCATGTACAGTGTAAGGGTTTAGTGAAATATTCAACATCATGATGCTTTGGTTTGTACTTAATGTGTATATTGTATACCGTGTAACTAATTCTACATCTCATAGTCATTCTGACTAACTTTTGGATCCATGGAATGTATGAAATATTGTGTGTGTGTAATATATAGTTTTGACTTCTTGTTTGAATAAGCTAAAGTATCACTTGACTGTGAATCACTGTATTTGAAATTAGTCTTTCTTCACTGTACGGGAAAGTTCATTACAGTGTTAGGTGTGTAGTTTAATGAAGAGATTTATTTCACTGATCATTTCTAAGTGAACAACTTTTCTCTCAGTACAGAATATCACTTCTCTTTCTCACATTATTTATATTTACTTTTCATATCACTAACTTGAAATGTGTACCAGGTCTTTCCCAGGGGTAAAGTGGATGAAGATTGGCAGTGACCACCCTGTGCCTTCATGGCATGTCACTCATACTTATGACTGCCAAATTGTGTGGCTGATAAGTGTATGTTGTATACTTCTACAGTCTTGTTTCTTGTCACATGAATACTACTTACAAGTACAGGACAGCATTACAAGGCAGAGACATTAACTTGCTAACTTGTTTGTTCTCAGTACCATCATAAACATTATATGCACTGGAAAATGATTTCATTAGACTGATCACAGAGGTGCCTCCTGAATTTGATATTCATTTCTCTGTATTCACATTACTTTTAATTTGGAACTTGCAAGAAAGAATTACTTACCCTACTTTTGTGAGTAAGTTGGACAAGGAATGACTTATCCTCATGTTTTGTAATGTTAATGTTTGTATATTGTATATTTAATTTATTTATATTTTCCTCTCACTTTATTTCTATAGAAAGTCTGTCTGAAGTTTATGGACAAGACCAATAATAACTCACAAAGGAAGCAGAATATTGAGGATTGATTATGCAGCTTGAACCTTTGTGGTATATGATTCATGACTTGGAACTTTGTGTTTCATTTTTCAGTGGTACAGGTACCTAGCTCAAACATGTTTGTAATATAGAGCAGTATAGAATTAAACTTCATTCTTCTCATTTAGGGACTCCTGCAAGAGCTTGTTAAGAATTGTGACATGCAGTTAAAGACTCAGGTTGTTGAAAAAGCAGCATTCTTTGAGCACCGCATACATCTAGGCAGCAAACCCATCATGCATCTTGAAGCATTTATTGCCAGTTTCATGGCCAGCTATAAGAAATTCATGCAGGCAACTGTTGCACATTTATTTTAACTGAAGGTAACATGTTGATGCCTTTTGACTAGTTGTCATTTTCAAATTATGCAAGTTTGTGTCAGACTGAAATTAGGGCAAAGAGGACTTTATATTTGAAGGTACTGTTTAAGATGTGGATATTTTCTATGGTATGGAATTAAGTTGGGAGTGATCAGATTATAAGTACTCCACCACATTGCTGTCCAAGTACATCTTATGTTTAGAGTTTACCACAATACAGATATTTAAGTAATGTACAGTACTCTCTAACTTATGACTGATACAGGGAAATTTGTTTACTTTTATAACTGCTTTGAATAGAGCACATAATGAACAGCAGAACTTGCATGCTGATTTATATGACAAGATATTTTAAGAAATTACAGTATGAACAGTTGGATTTGAAATCAGTTGTGTGTTCATGTGTTTTGCAGAAATGGTGTTGACTCATGTGTTTGTTTTTAGAATTACACACGAATTTCTTGTTTTCATTTAGGTGATTACAGCATTTTCATATCACTGAATTTGTGTGTTTAGATTTGAGGTCCTCAAAATGGTTGCTGTGGAGAATTCTGTCTTCAGGGATGTAATTAAATGTAGTCAGATAGCAAGTCTTAAGCATTTCAGAATGAGAAAATAAGTGACTCAATGAAATAAAGTCTTACCTGAGAAATTAATAGTTCCTTATCTAGTCAAGAAATTCCCTATATTTCATGGAACCCAAATATTTGTTTTTGCATTCACAACAGGCTGGCATTGGTCACTGACCTGAACCAGATGAATTTGGTCCTCACCCTGCCATGCCATTTCATTAACCCTTCATCTTGTAATTCATATTTGGGGCTCAATTTATAAAGCCAGACACAATGGCAGGCTGTATTTGGAACACACACATGGTAAGACTGGAGAGGCATAGTTTGTTTTTGTATGTGCACACACTTCATGTGTTTGTGACTCATCTATCAGCATTAATAAAGGCAGCTAGGGTTACCATGTAAAAAAAAAAAAAATTGAAGATAGAGGACAAGAGACATACATTTACTGAATTGTGTTCCATTTCGTAACCAGAGGTCTACTCATGATGTATGAATATCACTGATCTTGTGTTAAGTTTATACATGCAATACAGCAGAGTGTCTTCTGCTCTCAGCAAGCATATCATGGTCATGAATGAAGGCAAGTTGTGTACACATGCAAGCAAGAAAGTTATGTTCCTGAAACTAAGTCAGATATCTGAGCTGATTTTGGACTATGACAGTGATGAGTACAAGACTGACACTGTGACAATGGTAGAGGAGTGGGGGTTATGAGGAGGTTAAAAATGACCCATTGGTACAATACACATCCACAGTGTGACTAATAACAGGGGCTGGTGTTCAAGTGCCAAACAACCCTGAAGAAAAATAATAATAATAACAGAGTAATCCAGATCAAGAGATGCAACAGCCAGGTGTTGCTTAGAAGACCAACTGACAGACTGCTGGGCACCAGTGAACCAGCTTTACACACCTTCCCTCACATGATGAACAAGATGGATTGATACATCCTTCAGTTTTTACACTTCACAGACAGCAGGACTGGAGTTAACAGATATTATGGAAATTTTGACAGACTATGGAAAATACAAAACCTATTTGAGATTTTAAACAGGGCATTTTCAAAATTTTACAGTGCTTCCAAATGTCTGGCAGTAGGTAAGGTCATTGTCTTCTTCAAAGGAAGGTTAGTTTCAAAACACTGAATTATTTATTGCATTTTTAAGATGTGCAGATATCTATTTTATTTCATAACTTAATCCTTTTGGCTCAGTTATATTCACGTTTTTCATAAAGCATATGCTAATATTTAAAAAAAAACCCCAACAAAACTATAGTGCAGGCCCCACTATATCAATTTAACCTGTATGTGCATGGGTGGGTATTTAAGTTTTTGCACATTGTTCACAAAAACTGTATTATTTGCACAGAAAAATATAAAATTATAAAACAGATGGCATTTAGTGGAAAATAAAACCGAGAATATGCAGCAGGGCTTAAAGATGCAGTAAATTTGTCACCCTAATATATAAAATGAATTTTTTCTTGTGCATTCACATATGTGAATGTAGGTCTTTTGAAGGTCAAAGGCTGTTGTTTAACCTTTTAAAGCATAGTGATTACTTTATGTACCACCAGGTTTAACATTCAAAAATTCTGCATGGTGCTCACATTGGGTATATGTGTTTGGTATGATCTCACAACAGACAGTGACTGTTGCTTTACACAACCTTAGCAGATTGATTTTGCATAAGTGAGGTTGAGAGTGTTTAATATGCGGCACATACTGAGTCCTTATATAAAATAGACACATTTAGTCTTTAAATGGTTAAAGGTTAAGAGCAGGTTCGAAATGAACGTGTCATCCATGCCTAGGTCTCCCAAACAATGTCTTCCCTTCAGATTTTCTGACCATGATCCTGTATACTTTTTTCCATTCCCATCTCATCCCCCAGGATTTGCTTGATTCACTTACCCTGATATTTTGTAATACAAATCATGTAGCTCTGTTATGCAATATTCTCCAGCTTCTGTTCTGCCCTTCGTTAGGTCCAGATATTCTACTCCTCACCCTGCTTGTGAACACGTATAGTTTGTATTCCACCTTCAGTTTCAGAGACCAAGTTTCACACCCATGCATACAATGCATAATTACACTCCTTGTATTTTAATCTATACAGTTGTGGATAGCTATCGGGAAGATAAGTTTCCGAACTGAATGGTAGCGGGCATTCCCTGAATGTAGTTTATTCTTAAGGTATTCATGAAAGCCAGTTTTGTTAGTGGTATTCCAAAATATAAGAAATTTGTCACATTTTCAAAGCCATTTAGTTATCTTGATTTTGTCCTGTTTTCTCAGTATTTACTTCCAGACCAGCTTTCTTACTAGCAACTAATAAAGTGTTTGTGTTTTCCTTTACATTATGTATTTGCCTAATAAATCAACATCATCAGCATAGATCACAGGCCAATAAGTCTCATTCATTTTCAGTTTCCTTGGACCTTAATGGCGTATTCTAAAGCAAAGTTTAGAAGCAGTGACAATGAAGCATCTCGTTATACACCATTCTAAATAGGAAAGGTATCAGAGGTTTGCCTGTACAAACTTCACTGTAGGTTTCATTTAAACACATTTTATTTAAGCTAACTGGTTATTGAATTCAGTTTGTCTTACATGCTGACTCAACAGCCTAATAGCCACTTCAAGACAGCAGAAGTACAAGTAGACAACAGCAAATCAAGAATACAGCAAAACCAAGACTTAAAATAAAAAGTCATTACAGTGAATATAATTACAAGCTGAAGTTAAATTGCGTGAAGGAAAAAAAAAAAGATAATACAAGATTTTAAGTAAATCACAACTCTTATATGCGTAACTGGATAAATAATACAGCACCACAGTAACGTGCATTATGACTGATGGAAAAACAAACTGTTCTCTAAATATATCAATAAAAGCAATACTTCTTAGCAACATCATTGGTCCAGAGCCCATGAGCAATATACCCTACAATATGGGGCAAAAGAATGAAGGAAAATAGTATTAAAAAACAAGAAGCAACAATTTCACTTAACCCTTAGAGTTCTGTTTTAAATCCCAGCTTGCTGAATTATTCTATGGGGATATTTAAATTTTGCGCATGCTTTTTGAAAAACTTTAATATTTTGAGAACTAAACGAGATAAAATTGTGAAACAAAAAGCAATTTGTGGGGAAGGAATCAGACATTACTAAGGATGCCTTAAAAAATGCTGTAATGCCCTTATTGCATATTGGAGAACATACGTTTCTAAAATGTTGTAAAATACTTCATAGGCGAAAGAACATTATATGTAGCACAAATTGTAAATACAGAACAGCTGGAACACTATACACCCTAGAAACATGGGATTGTTTCTGGTACATAACTGTAAATACCCTGCATAAAGGTGATAAGGATGATGATGATGATGATGATAATAATAGCTTTGTCTGTCTACATGATATGCATCAGCAAATGATCAAGACCTCTCATAAGGGGAAAAAATTTTGTTTCAAGTGCTTTTTCTCCATAAGCCTGCTGCAGCAAGACTCTGCGTGTGTGTAACTTCACTGAATTATTTAAGAATTTGCCATTAATGTGGGTGAGCAGTAACTACTTGGTCATTACTCTCCCCATCTGAAGAGCTTTGGTTTATATATATACAAGGGTATCTCTGCAGTTATGTGCCCATTTCTTCATGCAACAGCAAATTTAGCGTATCTTATTTACAATACGATTTAAAAATATGGTTCAACACCTGAGAGATGCATCTTTTTTCTTTACCAAGATGTCCAGACCAGCTCTAGGTCCACCCAACCAACTATCAAAGAGGTATGAGGAGCTCTTTTTCCAAGATAAAGAAGCTGAAGCGTGAAGCTAATTACAAAAATCACAGAGTGCCACACTTGGGGGTGTCGCGTGGTGTGTTTATTTCACTTTTCATTATTGGACTTGGATATGTCCACTTCAAGTATATGTGCAAATGTCTATCTTCAGTTGCAGGTTACCTTGTCTTACTGAAGGGTCAATGTCAGTGGTGTATCATTTCACTGACCTGATGTAATGTTCATGACACCTTCTGGAGTGGATAAATAAAGCACTACCATAAATAAACTATATGGTAAATTAGTGTCCAAGTGCATATGGGCCTCCATGTTCATAATGTGAGTGTTCACTCATCATAGTTAAACAATGTGTAATAGGTGTTTTGCCTTGTACTAAAGTGAAGAGTTCAGTCAGAACAGTATTTGGGCAGATCCTTAGGATTACTTGGTTTTCTTGACTGGTGATCTTTCTGTTCTCGAACAGTCCAGACCTGTTTCAGTAGTAAAGGCCAACAAGAGAATCGGTAGTGTTGTGTGAACTCTCAGGATTTGTTTGCATGGGTTTGTAATGACCAAAAAAAAATCTGGTGGTTAAAATCTAATTTATTAAAATTTATTAATTTCACTAATAGTCTCATTAGTATTCTCTTCCAAAGCATCACTTTGTTCAGTTCTTCCCAACATTTTGTAAATTTGGCCTGTGTTAATCAAATTTATTTAACAAAGAAATAATGTCATGGAGTGATGGCATTAATCCTGTCTGAATTTGAAGGTGACAAAGGAAGGACTGCCAGATGTGGCTCAAATTGCAAGGAGGTCAGTGCAATATCTGGAACTGCTGGTGTGATCCAGTATCCAGCAAGGTAAGAAAATTGCCTTGTGGGTATATCTTGGGGCCCAACCAGCTTCCTATTGAGTGGGTATCAGAAGTAAATCAGCTGAGGCCTGAAGCAACCACTCATTTTCATCTTGTACTAGGATTAACCCCTTAGCACAGTAATTAAATGCCAGTGGGACCTGCAGATCAGAATGTAAATGAGAGGTGCATAAGGAGGGCAGTTCAATGCTACCACCGTAACGGTATGCCTGACATTAGGCTTAAAGGGGCTAAGATGTGAAGCTACATCAGATCCCCCCCCTAATACATCTGTATGGGATGACGCTTAATATTGAGGTGATAACTCATGAACCCCTGGAACTAGACATGTGAAATGTGGTGGAGAATCAGAGTTCTAATTATGCTTACAATTTCTCAAAATATTGGAATTAAAAAATTACAAACATGGTGACAAGGACAAACTTGAGAGTCCTGTCCAGCAGCTTTTAAAGACAAAAAATCTGTGCATATTTAGTTGCCAGCAAAGAATTCCCTCTTCACTAGTATTCAGTTATGCAACAATCTGCACAACAGACCCACAAAGATAAGCTGCATTTTATTAGTGGATAATATAGCAGTATTGGCTAAATATGGGTACAGGATTCCTTATTACAGGTTGTGTGATAAAGTGCATAATAGGCTTTGAACATATTAATGAGAGAATGTGCAAATTGAGAATCAAAGGGAAGTTCTGTAAGAGTATATGCTCCCACAGAAGATGAGAACAAACAAAATGCTGAAGATGTGGAACAATTTTATAAGTTGTTGGCTGTATGTGACAAAACACCAAGAAATGATGGCCTGACTCTCCTTGGGGATTTTAATGCTAAAATTGGGAAAGAACATTCGTATAAAAGAGCAGCAGGTAGAATGTAAGAATGGAGGAAAATTAGTGCAGCTGGCAATAGCCCACAACCTGGAAATAAGTAGCACCAAATTTCAACACAGAAGAATCCATAAGGGTACCTGGACAGGACATTTGTAACCAAATAGAACATGTACTCAAACAAAAAAGAGCATCTATGATTACTGATGTTCGGACACTTTGGGGACCAAACTGTGACTGATCACTACCTTGTTAGAACAAAAATAAGGCAGGGAATTAGCAGAGTTAATGAAGGTATATATACAAGATCAAGAAAATGGGATGTCACAAAATTACAAAATCCCAAAATAAAAAACAAAAATGAAAAGAATATAGCTCAGAAAATAAATGAAACAGATCCAAGCCCAGACATGGAACTAGAACGGGATAACCTCAAAAACATCATAAACGATGTGGTATATGATGAAGCTGGAATAAGAATAAACACAAAATATGCAGGATGGTTTGATGAAGATTGTAGAAAAGCAATTAAAGCAAAGAATGAAGCAAGAAAGAAAAGTATAACTCGAGACACAAGGACTAATTGGGAATAATATATAAAAAGAAGAAATGAAGCTAGAAAGATCTGTAGAGATAAGAAAAGGGAAATGATAAATAACGAGATTAAAGAGCTAGAAATTGAAAATTAAAGAATGAAAATAGAAAGTTCTACAAGGAACTGGGAACATTAACTAAAACTTATAAACCAAGAAACAGAAATATCAAGGCATGTGACAAATCAGTATTGACTGATGAAAAGGGATACTACATAGGTGGAACAAACATTTCAAAGGAGACAGAGTGCTCAACAATTTGAATTTTATGAAAATGAGTCTTATGACCACACTGATGAGGAAACAGAAGAACCAACGCTGTATGAAATACAAGAAATTGTAAAAAACCTTATGAGAATGAAAACGCCAGGAACTGATAATATTAATGGAGAACTCCTGCAAGCTGCAGATCCACATATGACCCAGAGAATACAGGAACTTATTCTTAATATATGGAGATCTGAAAAAATGCCTAATGGAATATGTCAGTAATATGTCACTACATAAGAAAGGAGAGAAATCTGAATGTTCCAATTATAGGGGAATCTCACTTCTTAATACTACATACAAGATCTTAGCAACAGCAATAAATAACAGATTAAAAACATATGCAGATGATTTGTTTAGTGAAGAACAGAATGTGTTTAGGAAAAACAGGTCAACTATGCACAATATATTTATAATGCCAGAAATATTAGAGAAATGTTATGAATATAACATTAAGAAGCATGTATTGTTTATTGACTTTAAGCAAGCTTTTGACTCTGTTGACAGACCAAACACCATATAGGTACTATAGGAATTAAGGATACCAAAGAAGCTGTTACGATTAATCAAAATGACAATCCAGAACATGAAGGCAAGTGTGAAAATGGAGAATCTTACTTCTAACCCATTCTCAATCTCGTCTGGTGTGTGTCAAGGCAATCCACTCTCTGCAACAATATTTAATACTTGACTTGGTAATTAAGAAACTAAATCTTAGAGGAGATGTTAGTCTAAAACTGAAGCAGTTTGTTGCTTATGCTGATGATGTTGCCCTTCTAGCTAGATCTCTGAAAGCTCTTAAAGAAATACTTCATAAATTGCAAAATGAAGCAACCATGTAGGATTAAGTATCAATGAAGATGAAATATATGCAAATAAAGAGAAGAGGAATGAAAGACGTAACACACCTAAAAATTTATAATTTTACCTTTGAAAGTGTGGAAAAATTTAATTATCTGGGCTCCATTTTGAATGCAGATAATAAAATGAATATAGAAATTGCTGAAATAGCAAAAGGCAACAGAGCATATTATGCCAATGCAAAACAAAATCAAAATTCCTAAGAAAAACACCAAAATGAAAATATACAAAACGATGACAAGACCAGTCGTTACATACTCATCAGAGACTTGGACTTTAACAGCAAAAGATGGAAACAACTTACGCATTTTTGAAAGGCAAATACTAAGGAAGATATTTGGCCCTATCAATACTGACAATATATGGAGAACACGAAACAACATGGAGAGTGATAAATAGGTGCAGATATAGTGAGATTCATCAAGACATAAAGAATCAAATGGCTGGGGCATATTCAAAGAATGGACCAAGCAACACCAACTAGGAAGCAATTAGACTGGAAACCTTTGGGAACTAGACCAGTAGGAAGATAAAAAAAAAAAAAAAATGGCAAGGGGATGTTATGGAAGATCTAAAAAAGCTGAAAGTTAAAAACTGGAAGAAAATGGCTAAGGATAAAGAACTTGGAGAGACTTGGCTGAGAAGGCAAAAACTCACAAAGGGTTGTAGTGCCAAATGATGATGACAATGATGGCTAAATATGACATTAACAACACACAACTTACAGGACTGGAACTGGACTGTGATACGAAGAAGGGCTTCTGAGTTTTACCCGTCATTCCTTGTAATTTCCAAGTCAGGAGTAACATGGAAGATAACTTTACGTGTAACTTGGAAAAAAATTAGGGTTGGAAAATATTTATTTACTTTTGTTTGGGTACTTTACTGTATGATGTAAAACATGGTCATTATACACACATTTTCATTTTTATCTTTCAATATGACAGTGACAAAAACTACTTGACCCTGGAATTCAGGAATCTGAAATTTTATGACGGATCACAAACATTCTTGTAAATTGGGAAATTAGGAATAAAGTACTGTTTATAACTGAACAATTACCAACACAGCAATGATGGAACAATAAGAAGTTATGACTGACGAATATAATGTAGACAGAATATATAGCAATTTCTTCCAAGAAAGAAAATTAACTCAATAAAAAGTCCTGAAAGGGAGTGTTTGATCCTGTAAAGTCCGCACTGGCCCAACAGGTTAGTTCACAAGCAAAATTGCATTAAATTCAGATTTAAAACTACACATGTGTAAGTAAGTTAACTGTATTACTTGTATGTTTCTACAGGGCCCTTAGTTTATCTGACTCATTCTGCTGGTCACTTTCTGTTGGCTACCTTATCACATGGAACTTGTCTCACTCAGTGAGCCACCTACGCCTGATCTGTTGAAAGCGTTATGTCTGTAGTCATGAAATCTGTCATCAGTTACAATAGGAATATGATTGCAACACCTAGTGTTTCTGTATGATGTATATGATAAATACAAATTCTACAAGAAGCACTATCATAAATTCAGATAACAGCTTCATGATGTGCCATGTTCAAAACACAATAATATTTCTGAAATATGTGAAGAACTTTGAAGCAACAGGTTCAATTCTAGACAGGACAGAATGTGCAGAAAACTCCTGCTGAGGAACCACCACATGAAAATGGTGCTAGGTTGTAGACACCCTCAATAAAATTGTTAGTTAAACTTGTACAGCAAATGGGTGTCTGCATTGTCAGCACAAATTGCAACAGAACTGTTGCATTCATATCCCTATGTGACAACTGGTTCACACACCCTATGGCATGGACTCTAAGGCAAATGTGAATTTTTCAAACTGGTACCTTCGTGTGGTGCACAATGAAATAGACTCAACACTTGTTCTATTTAGCAAAGAAGTTTGGTTTCATTTTGGTAGCTAACCGAATTCTCACAACAGGTATTGGTCTGCAGAAAAGTTAATGTTTATGCACAAAGTGCCATTTCCTGATGGTAGGTTGGTGTGGGTGTGCTAAGTAAAACCAATTTTTTTTTTTTTTTTTTGGTCAGAGTTAAGACAATCTGAAAAAGCATTCAGGATGTGGCATCTTCGGCATCACTGGTAGAATTCAACCTTACATGCATTGAAATGTGAACACAGTAAATACAATCTCTTACATGTTTCGGCACATTCACATTTCAGTGCATATACGATTGGTGTGATAAATTGAATTTTGCATCATGCATGGTATGTACAATATTAAAATCACAAGCAGAACTTCAATGTGCAGTGCAAAATGTGTTTGTTACGTGCGATGCATGTCTCACAGCTGAAGGAAACTATTTCCTGCACCTCTATATATAGCAAGTAAGAACTTAATATTAACTGCATCACACTGAACAAACACATGGACCCCAACTTTCATCAGACTGGAATAGGAGCAAGTCACTGTTCTGCCTTTCACCATAGAAAATGGTCTGTGAAGTGACCAGCAATCTGAGCCAAATAAAAAAGAGAACTCTATATTATCCAATTAATATTCATTAATGAAACTTCGATGAATGACATACTGATTACAAATGTTAATCACTTCACAGCCCTAATGTATTTTAAATTGGATTGTACACAATAAGGTACACAGTCTTATGTCTGGACAGATATGTACTGCTTACAAGCCAGCACATAATTACATTACCAATTTTACCCCCAACTGTCTGCAGTTTGTATAAGAGAGAGTAATCAAAAAGTTTCTCCTCATCGATACTATATTCACTGCAGAGAAACTTTTATGATCACCCTTTATATTCAAGCTTACATATAAGCATAAATATATTTCACCATTCTTCCTCAGATTGCAGAGGCTGAGGCTCATTATAACTGCCACCTGACAAAGGTGCAAGTGTACTCTTTGAGCCATCTGTCTTATGTTCAAACTTTCTAAAGTCTTTTCCACCAAAATGACCAGGACGAGTGTATGAAGATATGGGGACAGCATTAGAAGCAGCCTCTTTAAGCCATGAAGGTATAACTTGTTCTGCCTGTTGAAGAATCTTGATAAGATCTCTTGCTAAGGGAGCATCAACTTCAGGATCATAAAAGCTAGTTGCTTTTCCACGATTTCCCACACGACCGGTCCGTCCTATTCGATGAACATATTCATCAATGGAATGAGGCATATCATAATTAATAACATGATATACATTTTTTATATCTAGGCCTCTTGCCGCAACAGCAGTTGCAACCAGCACTCCCATACGACCACTCTTAAAATCTCCCAGTGCCTCTTCTCGTTCTCGCTGTAAACGATCACCATGAATACTTGTAGTGGGAAAATCATACTCTGACAAATATGTTGCAATGAAATCAGCAGTACGTCTCCGCTCAACAAATACCAATGTTTTTTTACATCCTTCTTTGGTGATAAGTTCAGTTAGTTTTAATCTTTTCTCAAATTTTGGTACCAGATGGAAATGCTGCTCCACATCTGAACAAGCACTACCCACAATGCCAACTGCCAGGAACAAATAATTATTCAGAAATTTTCCAGCCAGTCGTTGGATTTCTTCTGGGAATGTTGCAGAGAACATCAGTGTTTGACGTTTATCACTTGCCACCATTGTTGGATGCCCCATCAGGCACTCAATATCAGGCACAAAGCCCATGTCCAACATGCGATCAGCTTCATCCAACACCAAGAATCTTAGAGATGAAAATGTGATATGCCCTTTGTTTACGAAGTCCAAGAGTCGACCTGGAGTTGCCACCAAGATGTGGCATCCTGTCATGGCTCTCTGTATCTGATGGTTTGAAACTACACCTCCATAAACAACACCTGTCTTTATAATTGAACCATGAGCAAATTTTCTTGATTCAGTATAGATCTGCAGAGCCAGCTCTCGTGTAGGTGATAAAATAACTACTTGGGGCTCACAGTGTTCTGTTGTCACAACTAGTTCCTTGCAATCGTTTAGTAGCACATGTATTATCGGTAGAAGAAAAGCTGCTGTTTTGCCTGATCCTGTCTGAGCACAAGCCATTAGATCTCGTCCTACAGTTACAATGGGAATAGCATGCTTCTGTACTGGAGTTGGCCTCACATAACCACTTTTATGAATATTGTCCAACAAAGGCTGCCTGAGTCCAGAGTCTTCAAACTGTTTTATTGATATGGGGACACTTTCACCGGTTACATTTACTTGCATTATGTCATACTTGTCAAAGTTCATACCAGTACTAATTCCTCCAGCAAACATACTGTCATCATCAACAGGTTCTGGTGGAATGTACGCTTCTCGTGGCTTTTCCGTGATACCACCTCTTCTACCATCTCTTCTAGGCTTGTGTCCACCACCGTCATTATGCGAAGGCCCTCCACGTCCGCCCCTGCCACCGCGACCATGTTCAAGGCCCCTTCGTCCCCTATTTCCTTCCCATCCTCTCGCTAAACTTTGTCGTTTACTGCCACAAACATTAAAGCTGTTACCTTTGTCGTGGATGGGACTATCAGGATTATCGACAGCTCCATCTTTTGTATTGCCTACCTTGTGCTCACCTTTCAATGGAACGAATCCTCGGCCGCGGCCGAAATCTGTACCAGGATCAACTGAACTAATATAATCACCGTTATCCCAGCATTCTTCCGTCATTATCAACTGCCTGCTTTGCTATAGCTCAGTACGAAAAATCCTACGCCTCCATACCACTTTATCACGCCATACTATCACCACCTTCGTACAGTGCTAGCAATCAAGATTAGAAGTCGTACGATATAAAATTTACCTCGCCAATTATGCAGCGATGCCTAAAATTCGCTTTTTAAATTTAACGGGCGAACATGTACTAGGTGTGGAGCAAGACATGTCGTCATTGCAACACAGATGTAACAGTCGTTTGTAAATGAATGTTCTAGAAATGCTTAATGTAATAATTGACATGTTTGCAGAGTAACACATGTGCCCTACATTTTGATCGGGAATTCTGACTGAAGAACCGTGAAACATTATAATATCCACAGCTTGTGACAGATCTGAGAATAGCAATTGGATATTCTTAAAGTGGAACTGTATTTCGCATTTATGTGTATATTAAGCCTAATAAGTTGTTACAAGTGACTTCGTCTATCTATCTAGCTATCTATCTATCTATCTATCTATCTATCTATCTATCTATCTATCTATCTATCTATCTATCTATCTATCTATCTATCTATCTATCTATCTATCTGTCTGTCTGTCTTTCGGTTTTCCAGTGGTCCACCGGTTACTTGTTTTCATTTGCCATAGTTGCCGGTTTATTGCGTCGCAAGACATTAAATCCTGTGCTTCATATTATTCATATAGGCAATCTGTTATCTTCCTTGGCTTGATCCGTACGTAAATAGTTTTTCAAATTATCCGGATCACTGGCTTGCTGTTGTTTAGAAAGCAGCGCATAATTCAGCTCTTTTCTACTTGAACCTGTTTTGACCCACGTCCTAACCTTTCTTCATTGTCACAATAATTAAACCGGTTTTCCTTTTTGCTCATGATATTTTGGGTTAGTAAACACTAAAGTATAATAAAAATCGGTAGATATTTCGGTAATGCAATGCGTACTATGTTCTAGACATAATTCACTATTCGTACAAACTGGGCAGATTATATTTATGTAGGTATGTAAAGTCAAATAAAAATAACGAACACGTAATTTATCTGCAACATAATATGTCAATGGAACTAATATGTCACGACGCTTGTTTGGATGTGAAGCCCAAACACAAAATTCACACACACGCACAAATATTTGGTATTAAAGCCTTATGGGATATTAACTCTTTAAACGCCGAGTTAAATCTCATCTGCCCTTTGCTAACATTATTCGGAGCTCACCATATTCTCCACGTTAGCTGGTAAAGGGTTAAAGTTCTTCTCTTGCATATTCGTGCTTGCCATGAACTTTTTCCCATCCTATCAGATAAAAAGTCAAAGAATGTGCTCCTAGTAATGCTTGAGAGGAAACAGTTTTACTTCTTGCTTCTCTTGCACATTTTGTATCAAAAATTGAAGATGAAGCGTAACTTTGTTACTCATAATAGGGCGGTCTTAGACAAAAGGAAACCCGGGTCCATCGATATCTATTCGATCTCGCGCTTATACAGACAAGTTTTGCAGCATTCTGTTTTACGTGATCTTCGTCAATACCGTACATAATGATGCTTTGATTAGCCCTGCAAGGCGGCAGAGAGTGAGTTCGGAACCGAGTGACAAAATTATTGACTCCTCTGTCGTACCGTCACAGCGTATGGAGTAAGTTGATATGGTCGAAGGGTGGGGTACTACGATTTGTACATCCATTTCGCACTGTACGAACGGCTAAGTTGGGGTAAGGCAGTGGGCGTCATAAGCAAAATGGCCGGTCGCTGGACACAAGTGCCGTCAACACGACAAATCGCTACTTAATTATACGTGACACTACCGAGAAAGACAAAAACGTGAGCACCGTAGTTGGGCTCCATTCCGGACCGCCGGGCCCCGGCAATTTGTACTGGTTTTACCCAACTTTTGTCGACACTGTCGCTCGTCAGTTTTTTGAGGATAGTTTTACGTCGTTTCTTACGCCATGTGGTATATGTGGTGAACGTATTGACTATGGGATATAATATCCATCGAATACCTGGGATTAAATACAACACTACCAAAATGTTTTCTTACGCTCTGGCCTGGATTATAATGGGATGTAAAGAAAACAAAATGAACCAATAATTTAGCAGAACCAACCACGAGTCTCTTAGAAGGGACAGGCAATTGCAAGAAATGTGTGAAAAATAGTACAAATTAAAGTTATGAATACTGCAACAAGAGCTGTGCGTAATAAATGATAATGATAATATTCTCTGATGGTGACCTGTGCTTGTGTGTTACCTTGGAACCCCTTAACTCTTTTCTTTGGGGGTACAGATTAACGTTTCTATCTGTGTTACCCAAAATAAATAGACAAATGAGACTGACTTGAATGATTATGGTCCTGAAAGTACGGCAGAACGAAACAATACCACTAACGCTAGAGTCGTGGGATATTTTGTCAGATAAATCCCCGTGAATCGTGATTGGCCATTCTGATATGCTGGAGTGGTTGGTACACGACAAAGGTGATGTCGTCAGTGAGACCTGTTGTGTAGTTTATTTACTAATTTTTTAAATTTTTAAACGTTGCGTGCATGTGCCAGAAGTCGGGCTAGGTTTCTACGCTGTGTGAAATGTGGACTACAAAGACGTTTCTGAAGAAGACGAAAAGTGGTAATGTACTAAAGGTGAGCAGAGCCTTTTCGCGTTTCTAAAGTGTGTAAGGTTAATTATCGAGGCAGTCTGCGTAACTGCAGTTGTTGCTGGCGTCTGTCGCATCTTTCTTTGTTTCTTATCCGACTGGTTAATTTTTTAACGTAAACATTAATGCCTATTAATGAAAACTTGTAGGAGTGACGCACAGGAGAAGTACTTGTGACAAAATCTTATTTCTTAGTAAATTTGTTTGAATGATCGGAAATTTGAACTCCCCGGAAGATTAAAGCAGAACGGCCCCCGCCCCCTTTAAAAGTCGGTGATTGCTGTATACCAATCTGCGTAGCATGTATCCAAAAAGCATTCCTTCTTCAGTAACAGTTTATTATTTTGAATCAGTTGTACGTTAAAGTTCCTCCCGGGGGGGGGGGGGGTTGAAAAAATCGGGCAAAATTACCAAGGGCCGGATTTGTTTGAAATGTTTTTCCCTTTTACCAATT
>Ga0136643_10006269_pt1 | contig 17000 bp, 17 predicted proteins | sample TergutLab28metaG_FD_96883 | JGI IMG/M metagenome (GOLD analysis project Ga0136643, IMG submission 96883) | Labiotermes labralis P1 segment gut microbial communities from Petit-Saut dam, French Guiana - Lab288 P1 (version 3) (version 3) | ecosystem: Host-associated > Arthropoda: Insects >... | reverse complement strand
TGCAGGCGGCGATAATGTGCGTGAGGTTATGGAGAGCCAGCAAACATTGGAAAGCATACTATATGGCCGCACCCTTGCCGTAACCCATGATGATGAAGGTGCTTTGCTATCCGTGGTTGTGTTGTATGAAAGGGCTGTAACCCTGCCGCTTGACCTTGGTTTGGACTTTGATATGGATTATGGTGCAAGCGTAAACTGGGATATTGAAAACCCAATTTCTGTGGAAGGTGTGCTAATCGGCAAATCTTGGGTGGAAGTAGATGGCGCATACTATGTTCCCCTGCGTGCCATCGTGGAAGCCCTCAACCCAAATCACATCATTTTGTGGGATGCCCACACCCGTGCAGTGCATATTAATGATATTATTATTACCATCGGCTCCGCCACTGTCAACGTGGGTGGTGTTGCCCACGAAATGTCCCACCCCGCAATTATTATTGATGATATTACCCATGTGCCATTTAGGTTTTTTGACACAATATTCGGCACCAACAACGCTTGGATGCACGCAGGGCAGGTATTTATTGATAACGAAGAAGTTATGGAATAGTTATGGGAAGCGCACAAAAACACCCACGCCAAGTGTTGCGTGGGTGTTTTTGTATTTTAACTTTCCGTGGCAAGTGCGTGGGCTTGATGATGGTGGCGGGGCTGTGGCCGCTGTGGTTGCATCATCATAATCATTAGCAGGGGCAATAGGTTGTTTTTTTGCCTTCCATCGCCCATCATTAGCATCACCATTAATATCGGCATAAAATCGTTGTGCCTTTGGGTTTGCATAAGTCACCTCAAACATAGTTTTTGTATTTTATGGTGACGGGGGATTGTCATATTCACATTACACCTTATTGGCTTCTGCCCGCACCCGCTCAATTGCGTGCCGCACAGGCGGTATTACAAGTATTATCAATGTTATCACCATTTCCGGCACAATATATGCCGCATTATATGCCATGGAATACGGTAGGGGATTCCACCCTTCCCAAGCCCATTGGCCAAAAAATACCACCCCGGCCAAAGTGTGCATAGCCCAGCGTCCAATTACAGCCACCACAAAACCTATGTATAATCCATTTTTGGCTTTCCAAAAAAAGCCGGATAGGCCCAATGCGCCAAAAGCCATGGGGTAGTCCAAAATAAGCTGGATGGGGTGCACCACGCTGGCACGTTGCACCAGTTGCAACAAGCCATATGCCACGCCCGAAACAATACCCACCACAGGCCCAAACATAAAGCCGATAAGGGATACAAAAAACATAGACATGGGCGTGATAGAACCGCCCCAAGGCATACGGAAAATGGTGAGGAAGGATAGCATAAATGCTATGGACATGGCAAGGCCTGCATATGCCATAGCCTTAGCACCCAACTTCATTTTTTTGAACATGCCGCCTACCACCAAAAAAAACAGCGAAGCGGCGAAAATAAAGGTGATAATCTGCCCTAAATCCCCCCGCAAAAAGCTTTGGATTGTCATGGTTTCTTCCATAAAAAATACCTCCTAAAAATAAAATAGAAGGCCGGGCGTGCAAGCTTCCCTACGGCGGCATTATCCGCATCAGGTTATTGGCAACGGGCTGTGTAAAGCTTTTACACAGTATTGCCTTGGGGTATAATCTCAGCCTTTGGAAAACCAAAAGCACCCCCAGCCTTTTAGTTAAAACAAGTATACAACAAGATGGTGGCGGCTGTCAATACCCAATAAAAAATCCCCGCACATTTGTCTTGTGCGGGGATTTTGTAAATCCATATAGCATTTCCGCCAACCCTAGTTAGCAGCCTTTGCTTCTGCTTCCTTCAGCTTTTCCAAAAAACTATTCATTTGGGTTACAAGCTCCTCCACCTTATCAGCACCAAAACCGTGTACAGCGCAGGCTTCTTCTAAGGTTTCGTGCTGGGCGGCACCGCAGCCAAAGCAGTGCATGCCATTTTGCATCAAAAACATACCAAGCCTTCTATCCTTGTCAATAATATCGGCAATAACCATATCTTTACTAATCATAATTTACCTCCCAAAACTATTAAGTCTATCTTATAAAGCCAATCTGATTTAAGGGCCAAAATGAGAAAGATACACGCCCCAAAATATTTTCCCTTGGGATAAATAGGTTTTCCCAGGGCCCAAGTCCAAGTCCACGGCTGTCCTTGCTGTTATTGCGATGGTCTCCCATCACAAAGAAATGCCCTTCGGGTATATAAAACACTTGGTCCGTCAGCGACCACCACATTGGCGGCTCCAAAAGATACCATTCATATATGGGCTCGTCCGCCCCATTGATAAACACCTGCCCATTAACGATTTCCAGCACTTCTCCCGGCAAACCTATTATGCGTTTTACATAGGTAACATCTTCCCCATCAGGACTTTCAAAAACCACCACATCAAGCCGTTGCGGCTCCGAAAAGGCATAGGCTAACCGCCAAAGCAAAACCTGTGTATCGGTCATTATAGTGTTTTCCATGGATGCGGATGGTACGGTTGCCCTTGCCATAACCACATTTTGCATAAAAAGCGCAAGCAGTACGGCAACCACAAGGGATATTACCCACGAACGGGCTTCTCTTAAAATATTTCTACTTCTGCTGTCCACGATACCCCTCCAAAATTAGTCCGAAATGCGCCGCTACCTTATAATGCCCATACGATTTAGCGGCCAATAGGAAAAGGATGCACGCCCCAAAATATTTTCCCTTGGGATATATTGGTTTACCCACGGCATTGCGCCAAGGCCACGGCTGTCCTTGCTATTGTTGCGGTTATCACCCATCACAAAGAAATGCCCTTCTGGGATAATGCGTGCCTCTTGGTCTAACTCATGGGGCATGCCTTTTAGGTACCATTCGTCCAACAAGTTGCCGTTAATAAACACCTCGCCCGCCACAATTTCAATGGTTTCCCCGGGCAGGCCTATAATGCGTTTAACATACAAAATATCCTCCCCATCAGGGGATTCAAATACAATTACATCCAGCCGCTCAGGCTCGGAAAAAGCATAGGAAAGCCGCCACGCCACAAGGCGTGTATGGCTCATAATAGTATTTTCCATGGAGCCTGTGGGCACTGTGGCATTTACAATTATAACACGGTTGATTAATGTGGCAGCAATTATCGCCACTGCAATAACTATCACCCAAGATATAATTTCCTTAACCACGGACTTTGGCTGATTTTCGTTGGTTGCCACGGAACACCTCCACTCTGTTGTCATATCTTTTCATTATACCGCAAATCGGCACAAATTACAAGATGTTTTTTAGCCGCCGCATGGCTTCGGCCACATTCTCTTTGCTGTTAAATGCTGACAGGCGGAAGTACCCCTCGCCCTTAACACCAAAACCAGCCCCCGGCGTGCCTACCACATGGGCCTCTGCTAACAATTTATCAAAAAAATCCCAACTGGACAGCCCATTGGGGCATTTTAGCCATATATACGGGGCATTATCCCCGCCCACATGCCAAATACCCAGCTCTGCCATGGTTTTTGCTATGGTTTTGGCATTGTCCATATAAACAGCTATGTTTTCACCGCACCCGGCAAGGCCTTCGGGGGTTAGCACCGCTTCTGCACCTTTTTGTACTATATAGGAAATGCCGTTAAATTTAGTGGCTTGGCGGCGCATCCACATTTTGCCGATGCTTTGCCCATCAAACTGCAAGTTGTGCGATATGATAGTAAAGCCACAGCGCACCCCTGTAAAGCCCGCCATTTTAGACAGTGTGCCAATTTCCACAGCGCACTTGTCCGCCCCCTCAATTTCAAAAATGCTGGTTGGCAGGGTTTTGTCGCTTATAAAACATTCGTATGCACTGTCAAACAAAATAATTGCGCCATGCTCCAAGGCAAAGTCTACCCACACTTTAAGCTGGCCACGGTTGTAAACCGAGCCCGTTGGGTTGTTGGGCGAGCATATGTAGATAATATCAGGCTTTACAGCTATTGCATCGGGCATTGGCAAAAATCCATTACCCTCGTCACCATTGATATAAAAAACCTTGCGCCCCGCCATAATATTGGCATCCAAGTAAGCGGGGTACACCGGGTCAGGTATTATTATGTTATTATCCTTATCAAAAAGCTCCAAAATATTACCAATATCGCTTTTTGCCCCATCGCCCACATAAATCTCATCAGCCGCCAAATCCACGCCCTTGGCGGCATAATATGCCTTAATAGCCTCCCGCAAAAAGGGATAGCCTTGCTCGGGCCCGTATCCACGGAAGGTTGCAGCAACGCCCATTTCATCCACAGCCGCCTTCATAGCATCCACAGCAACCTGGGGCAACGGGCGTGTAACATCACCAATGCCAAGGCGCAAAACCTGCGCATCCGGGTTTGCCTCCACATGCGCCGCCGCCTTTTTGGCTATGGTGGAAAATAAGTAGCTGTCCTGCAAATCCAAAAAGTGTTTGTTTATTTTCACAATAAATCCCCCTATGATTTTTTCATCCCTTCTATTATCGCACATTTGCCCGCCCCCCGCAACAAAATTTTTTCGCAAAAAATCACAAAGCAAGTGTAGGGTGGGTGCTTGCCCCCACCCAGACCCAGAGACGTATAATTAATGGACAGTACGTTTTTGCAACAAGGGTGGGGGCAAGCACCCACCCTACACTTGCTTTGTGTGGCTGTATATAGTCAGCAAGCATTTTTATATTGACAAAATTGGCGGCTTTGTTTATAATGTTGATAAAGGCAAAAAGGACACGTTTGTCGCAAGTTGACTGCACATCAAACCGACAAACGTGTCCCCAACAGCCTTTTCAAGCCTAAGTGAGATTATACATCACTCAGGCTTATTAGTCAACCCTAAAAAGGAGAGTGATGTAATGAAAAGAAAAAGTTTCTTTGGCAGAATCACGAGGGTGTTTGTGGTTCTTATTTTTATGGCGGGCATATTGTCTACTTTTACAGCCTGTGAAGCTGTGACCGATGTAGGTCAAAGGGTGGGTATTGGTAATACCTTGATTTTCACTTTGTTTGGTATTTTGATTACGGCAGTAGTAGGGTTTGTGGGGTTTTTGCTTAGTCTTATTCCAGTAATAGGAAAATTCTTTGGATACTTAACGATAGGTATTATTGTGTTTGGATGGATAATATTTGTTATTGCCACATTTACAATGTATGGCTGGGCAATGGGTCTAATAGGTATGGCTGGTGCAGGAATAGTACTAGGTGCTTTGTTTGGTGGTGGTGTTTATACTATATTCATCGGATTTTTCTAAATAAATTTCTATAGTCTGTATAATACATATGTTCTAAAAACAGGCGGGAGCATTTCGCTCCCGCCTGTTTTTGTTTTATGTTAGAAATCCAGTTACAATCAACATGATGCCAAGAAAAGCACCAGTAGATATGGCGATGGTTTTGAAAGTCAAATCCATATCGCCGATTTTTTTAAGGGTCTTACTACGGCTTACAACGAATTTGTAGATGATAAAGCCGACGAGGGCAGAACCTGCAAATATAGCAACCTTCACGTAATAGGCAGATGACGTAAACAGGTTGGTTGTGATACCTGTGTTAAAGAAATAATCCATAACTTGCACGCCGAACAATCCGCCACCAAGGCAAAGAAGTGCTAGAAACACAGATGGGATAATCCTCCACTTGTCGGGCTTAAATTGGTCGCCCTTTAGTGCTGGGTCGTCTTTACCAAGCAACATCCATCCATATTTAATGAAGGAAATTATCGTACCCACGCTGACAATAATAATGGAATATTCCACCCAAGGAGGGGCGCCATAGGGGTTGCCCGCCGTTAGGAAATACTTGGATATAGAGCCGATAAAGAAGGGTGCGCCCGTAATACTAAGTATGGCGAAGGCGGACGCTATACCCACAATGGGCATCCGTTTCATCACCCCTCGTATTTTGTACACATTTGCCGTGCCGTAAGACCTGCGGATGATACCCGCTGTCAAAAACAGTGCAGATTTGAAAATACCATGGGCAACCATGTGATACAAAGCACCATAGTGGCTGTAATAATAAGCGTCGCCAGCGTTTAAGCCAATCATAATCAAACCGACCTGTGACACAGTGTGGTATGCCAAAATCATCTTAATATCGGTTTGTGCCATTGCCATTATAACGCCTGTTGCGGCGGTTATGATGCCCACAATTAGGAAAAATTCTTGCTGGGCAATTCCACCGAACATATCTTGGAAGCGAATAAATAGATAAACCGCTGTTTTAACTTGTATACCTGACAGCAACGCAGCCACGGCAGATGGCGCACCAGGGTACAACCTTGCCTTAGGGATAACGCTGATAAGAGGGATTATACCTGCTTTGAAGGCGATACCTGTCATTATCATGGCATATGGCAAAACAAGGTCGGATTGGTCCATGCCAGCGAAAACCGCCTGCAAATGGGGGATGTCAAAACCGCCACCAATCATGTAAATATATGACAGTCCAAATAGGTACAATTGCATGGCGATGATGTTCACCATCAAATATACCATGCCTGTAAACATATTTCTGCGGGTACGATAGTACATCATCAAAATGATAACCACAACCGTGGAAACCTCTACCATTACAAAGATGTTGAACAAATCTCGGGTAAGGAACAAGCCTACCAATGCCGCTTCCAACAGGAAAAGCAAGCACCAAAACCTACGTTGGTCGCTTTCATGGAAGCTGTAGATGGAAACGCCCAAAAACAGCACAGATGTAAGCAAAACAAAGATTGCCGCCATGCTGTCGGCATAGAGCATAATACCCAAAATGCCGTCAAAATTGCCCACGGCTGTCACAAGGCTTTGGTCTCTGGTCTGCGTCACCAAATATGCCACAAAGCCCGTAAAAATAGCTTGGAAGGCAATCGCAATAATCCTTGCCGTCTTGTTCTTAGTGAAAACAAACAGGAAAACAGCGATAAGTACAGGGATTATCACAAAATAGGACAAAAAGTCAACATATACTTGGTTCATGTGTTATTTCGCCCCTTCCTCTACGCTGTCATCTTTGTCAAAAACAATGTCACTTAGCACTTGCCCACTGCCTGCGGTTTCTTCCCGCATCATTTTGTACAGGCTTTTCCAGTCAGATGTTTTGTAACGCCTAAACAGCGTGTTCATCATAATGATATTTATTGCCGTTACGGAAAAACCGATAACAATTGCGGTTATCATAAGTGCTTGTGGTACAGGGTCGCTCATCTCCCCAATCATGTAGATGTGGTAAGGGGTTTCCATGATGGGGGGCAGCGTCCCCTCCCTTGCACCAATTCCAATCCAAAAGGTTATTACAGCAGCGTTTAGGATTGTCATAAACACAATGGATTTTATTGCGTTGTTGCTTGTCACAAGCCCAAAAATTGCTATAAAAAACAGGGCAATTGCGAAAAATTCTATGGTAGCCATGCCAAACATGGCGTTCACTCCTCTCATTTACGTTTATCCAGCGTGGGCGACCAATGGTCGCCCCTACCACGATAGGGTGGCAGGCTAGATAATATCGTAATATATTGGTAGGGGCGGGTTTCGTCAAAACCGTTATTGCCCGCCCTAGTACGCAAGACGTTTTGTCATATCTATTCTACTTTTTCACTACGCTCGATTGTAATGTAGCGGTAGAACAGTATGAAGAAGCCACAAGCAACCTTAACGCCAACCAGCGAGTTTGCAACGATTAGCTGGAAGTTTTGGAATAGCACCGTATGTTGATAAGGCACCCAGTCACTACCAACAAATATGGTAAGAACAGCCACCACAACCAAAGCCATGAAAACAATTTCTTCCATCTTCAAAACCTTTTTAACGGGCATATCGTAAATATTGTGTATCATATATCGGCAGATGAAGAAGCAGGCGATTGCCAAGCCCCCTTGGAAGCCACCACCAGCAGAAATATGCCCATTGGCAACCAGATAGATACCAAACATCAAAATCAGCGGGCTTATGATACGGATAGAGTAAAACGCCACTTTGTCCTTTTGGATGTCGCTTCGGCGACCTTCTGTGATATAATCTTTGCCAAGCCAAGATAGATGACTGACAGCCATAATGGCGATAACCAGCAGAAGGGCTTCAAACAGCGTGTCATAGAGCCTGTAAGCCATAAGGATTGCACCAATTACGTTTTGACCACCTACTTGCTCTCCCGAAAGCAGTAGATAGTCGGTACGAAGCTCGATATTAGCTTCTATACCCGTTGGGGCAAAATGGAAAAATAAAACAGCCAGACCGCCAACAAAAACCAGCCCCAGCAAAATCTGTGGCACAGACGCAGTCCCTTTAGGGATTTTGACAGGTGGTTTTTTCTTGCCATTCTCATCCACCCTATCTCGCTTATAATATTTTTCTGCCATAACAATCATAAAAATTATGGCATATGCACCAATGGCGGCTTCTGCCATGGCAACGTCGGGGCTACCTAAAACTAGATAGATGCCCGAAATTATAAGGGAAAACACAGCGGTATAAATTATTATGCGGTAAACCCTGCGTTCAATCATAATCAAAGCTAAGCCAATAAGGGTCAGTGCCATTAGGGCGTATAAGATATAATCCGTACTCATGGTCTATCTGCCCTCCTTCGTTTCAAATGGCTGGGAATAGTCCTCGTTTGCGTCCTCTAGGGACTCGTCACGAACCCCATCTGGGGTAATTTCGCCTTTTAATTCATAACCACCCAAATAAGCTGAACGCACCATAATATGAGCAACCAGCGGGTTCAAAATCAAAATTATAACCATCATCAGCACCAGCTTGGCGGTGAAGAATGTGAAACCATGGCGAACAGCAAGTCCCAAAAGTAGGGTTATCATACCCACCGTGTCAATTTTGGAAGCCATTAGTATGCGTGGGTAAAAATCTCTAAATCTAAACAGACCAATAACACCAAAAACCATGAAAATCAAACCAATGGCAAGCAAAATATTGCTAATTAAAATTTGCCAGTCCATTATGCCTCACCTTCCTTTCCATCGGTCTTTTTACTGGTACGTACCTTGCCCAGCTTGTGGCGTGACAAAAACAAGGCAATAAAAATTGTGCCGATAAAACCAAAAAGACCGTACAAAATAGCCAAATCAAGCAAAAAGGTTATGTCCATTATGGATGAAAACACAATGATAATCATAATAACTTTGGCGGCTATAAGGTTAAGCCCCAAAAGCCTGTCCCAGATACTTGGACCTTTTGCCACATGTATAAGGTAAAAAGCCACAATAATCACTTTTGCCCAAATAACATAATGAAGAAAATTTTCGAGAAAATAATCCATCTACTTCTCTACCCCCTCATGTGCATCAACATCTGCTTTGGCAAGTTGTTTTTCCAAGCCACCCTTGGCAAGTTCGCTTACTTTGTCTGGTCCAAGCTTCTTCAAATCTGTTCCCTTGTCAAAAATCCAAAGGGATGTGATTATGTCGTCATTCAAATCCACAGAAACCGAGCCTGGTACAAATGTCATAGAATCCATAAGCATAACCCGCAGGGCTTCTGCTTTTAATGTGGTTTTAACAGGCACCATTTGATAGTCCGCACCCTTGATGATGTATTTTATCATCACAAAACCAGCCAGATACACCTGCCCGATGATATAGAAGGGATACAGCAAAAGCTTGGTAAATTTAACCCTGCCACCCTCTATCTTAGGCAAAAACATATCAGAGAAGTAGATGCAAAAAGCACCAATTAAAAGACCAATGGCAAGTGCCGACCAATCCAATGTCTCTGTTAGGGTTATCCAAACAAGTGCCATTGCAATTACAAGAAAGAATGAGTATCTACCCACAAAATTCCCCCTTAAGTTTATATATTTGATATTATTTCACAAAGTTTATTATAAACTGTATGTATAAATCTGTCAAGAAAAACCCGCATGTAAATAACATGCGGGTTATTAAGTTTTTAGTCAGTGTCTTCGTAAGTTTCGTTGAGTATAGAGTCATACCATTCGACGGTTTCCATATATGCGTTAAACACATCCTCTGCAGCGATGTCATGCAACATCATGGTGTTCTTGGTTTCTGTCCAATCGGCTGTTTCATATGCTAGGATAAAGTTCAAAATCTTCATAAAGCGACCTTTTCGCTCTACCAGTGCCGTATGGATTTCTTCTGACACATGGATTATCTTCAAAGCTTCTTCCATGGGCATATCAAGGGCAGCATCAAGCACGGAGAACAAGCCCAGCAAAAACAGGTCATTTGACTGCATAGCAAGCTGGAAATGTCTTGCCATATTCTCTGCAAATTTGGCACGCATAAGGGATAGGCGTGTAAGTTCGCCTGGTTTATCTTCTGCAAGCAGGTTTGCAATTACTGTTGTTACCCATTTACGCACTTCTTTTTGACCAAGCATTGCAACGGCGTGCTGTATACTTTTTATTTTTTGAGAGATACCCAAATGTGGTGAATTTACCAGCTTCAAAAGACTGATAGACATAGAGGGGTCACGCCCTACAATGTCTGCTACACTTTCGATGGCAAAATCGGGTTCTTGCACTGTGTTAAGCAGGTGAATACGGTTAATTTTAACAGGTGACATAGTGGACTGGTCTTTAGCCACTGGCACATTATAAAAACGCCCCTCGAAATACTTGAAGTTGGTTTTATCAAGCTGACTAAATATTTCCAAACCATTAATGTCAGCCGCCACAAATGTGATATGCCTGTGTTGTGTTGCCAATTGACGGAAAGTTGTTAAATTATTCATATTAAACTTAAAGCTGAGCATCACATAATCACAAAGTTGGATTACTGGGTGCATATAATTAATATCCTTTGGATTTTCCAAAGCAAATTTATATCCTCTTTCTTTTAGGTTTTGTATGGTGCTAAGAAAGGGTTCTTCTGGTGTAATATCACTGTTGTTAAATAAAAACACAACTTTATCGGGAGGTTGGGTGCTTTTTTGTGACATATCGGAAAGCAAGGCGAATTTGCTAATAGGTACAAAAAGAGGTACGCCATTGGTAAAAGCGTCAATGCCCACCCTTTCCAAGATTTCTAGACCAGGGGGGTTTACCACCCCGTCAAATGCCCTTGCGGGCGAATCTGCAATATAATCATGTGCGGACTCGTATCTAAAGCAATATGCCAAGACATTCATGCTTCTATCCAAAATTGGTTTTGGTACAATTAAATATTTGATAATTATCCTCCCCTTACTCAGGTCAAGTAAATTATATAATCAGCTACCATTATAGCAAAGCTTATGCAGTCACGTCAAGCCTAATTTAGTTAATTTTTTAGCATGATTATTGACACGGTCGGTTTTTGTTGGTACAATCAAGCTAATAAGGGGCTAGGAGGATGATTTTATGGAACAAAATGTTAGAGAAGTGCTGAACCATTTGCACAGGGTTATTGGTCATGTTGACGGGCAGTGCAAAAACCCAGAAATTGGAGAAGTGGCAAAGGTTTCATTGTACCAACAATATTTTGATGAAAAGGCAAATGTCATAAACAAAATTTATCATAACCTGGATTGGTTTTTCAAAAACGGCAGTGCTTGGGAGCGGAACCACCTAACCACCTTGGAAAAAGATATGGAACAACGACTTAACCAATTGCGAGAACATACCAACCCAGCGGGAGGGGATTTAGCCCTAGAAGCCCACCGCTTGATAGAGGAATTGGGTAGTAATATAAACAAGTCTATTAGCGATGCAAAAGAGCAAGCCGCAAGTATGTCTTTTACAGACGAGGAAGCCCAGCAACTGGACGAATTGCGTAACGGTCGTCCAGAAGGAGAGGCTTTTGGAAGTGTCGCTATGGAGGAGCTTAACCGTTTGGCGGCTTGGGAAGGTGGTGTGCGTCAGCGGATGCAAAGCTTGCAAACGCAGGTGTACCAGCTAAGGGATACAATTGCCCGTACGTATTATTATCAGATTAACCAACTGTCGCATAGTTTGGGTAAACCGCCTGCGGCTTCTGCCAAAAAGAAAAATATGGAACGCTACATAGGCTTAAACATACTAAATGCTTTAGGTGTTTTGTTGTTGATTGTGGGTACAATTGCCGCTGGGCGTTTGGGTCATATTTGGGTTGCCTTTGTGCTTGGTGTTGGCTTTTTGGTGGCTGGCGAGATAATGAACCGCCGTCGTCCAAATGTTTTTTCGATGGGTTTGACGGCGGGCGGTCTGGGGATTTCTTATGTCACCCTTGCTATTGGGCATTTCTTTCAAGAAAGCATACCTATGTATCCTGCCCTTGGCATTTGTGTGGTTATAACTGCCCTTGCATTTTATTTGTCAACCCGCTACAAATCACAAACCTTGTTGGCGATTACGCTGGTTGGAGGATACCTACCAATTTTAACCACATTAATGGATACCAGACCAGACCAAGCCCTAATTTTTGGCATGATGGGTTATTTTGTCATGTTTAACCTGCTTGCGCTTGTGGTTGCCCTTCGCAATAAGTGGACGGTCGCAACATTTGTGGGTTTGACACTAAACATTGCTGGTGTTCGCTTACTAACCCATCATATTGGTGATGACGGGCGTATTTTCGGGATTATTTATACTGGTTTTGCAATGCTGGTTTACACGATTATCCCAATAATTTCCACACGTCTAACCAAAATTAAATTTACCCCATGGGATGTGGCATTGGTTGGCGTAAACACTTTCTTTGGTTCCATCGTGCTTTTTAACATCCTGCATATGTGGGGCTGGTGGGATTTTGCGTGGCTTGTAGTTGCTGTTTTGGCGGTGTTTTATGGGCTTGCAAGTCTTTTTGTAAGCCGTAAGTTTGAAGATGCAAAACCCATGACATTCATGCTTCTAGTGGCTTCGGCAGCTTTTACCATCTTCTTTGTAATACTACAAATAGATTATATGTGGGTTAGTCCTGGTTTGGTGGCTTTGGCGACAGGGCTTGCGATTTTTGGCATAACCAAGCCCAGTCGTAGCTTTGTGATAGCAGGTGCAGTGGTGGGTGGTATCGCTTTATTGTGGCATTTCACAGCGGATGTTTTTATGTTTATGTTTAACTTGCCAGTGGATTGGTTTTACATCACCATCCAATCAGCATCTCTAACTGCTGGCAGTTTAGTTGTTTTGGTTATGTTGGCAATCAAAAGTCAACTGGAAACACACTTACAAAAAACATATAAATGTGCCACGCTTGTGGGCTTGTGGCTTTTTGTTGGTTTTATGGCAATAAGGCTATTTCTAAACCTTCCACCCGCATACACCCCTGTGGAACATTTAGTGTCAACCCTATTTGGTGCATTTACGGCGGTTTACGCCATTGCCATAACCAAAGTTCCAAGGTTAAAATCTTCAGCATCGGAAGCCTTGGGTATCACCCTTGGCATTATAGGTATTGCGACAATTTTATTATCTAGCGTGGTTGGAAACGCAACTTACGCTTCAATTCTCGACCAGCTTCCATATATCACCGCTATAGCAATTGCAATTTTGTTGCTTGCTAATTTGTCTGGGGTTTTGGTGGTGCATAACATAACCAAGCGTCTGGTTACACGTAAAACCATCAGCCCCCAATGGCTACCCATAGTTGTATCCACCTACTTCATCACCGCATTTACAATCACCCTAACCTTAGATTTTGGACTTACCTTCGCCAGCTTCTGGTTAAGCGTTGCTTATATTGCCACCGCCTTAATCCTCGTTATATTAGGCTTCGTTCGTCATTCGTCCCTGCTACGCCGTGCGGGTCTTTGTCTTTCCCTGCTTACGGTGCTGAAGCTGGTCTTTTTCGACCTTGCTATGCTACCCCTAGAATTTCGCATTTGGTCTTACTTTATCATTGGTGGCGTGCTGGTGGGTATTTCTTTCGCCTATCAATATTTTAGCAAGCGATTGGATGCTGGTGACAAAACACTACCCACTGCGGAAGTCCTCGAAGCAGAAACTCCAAACGAGGACAACGAGGAGGATTAGCCATGGAAAAACGCAAATCGGTTTTGAAAATAACCTTAATAACAGCATTATTTTCAGCGTTGATAATTTTGTTGCCTGTATTGCTAACTCCGCAGGGAGATGTATATGTGCAGACCCCAGAACCCGTGATACTGGAAACGGTGACACCAGAGCTAACCCTGGAAGAACGCCAAGCCAATCTTCGCCGTCCGCCCCAGCTAACCCGTGAACAATTCTTAGAGGACTTCGATTACCTGATGCAAGCCTTGGAAGAAAACTTCCCAACCTTTGGCATTGTGTATAGGCGTGAAGGGGTTGATTTGCGTCAGCTTGGTGCGGATTTGCGAGAACATATAGCAGACCCATCCACAGAGCTTGATTATGTTGTGTTTTGGCATATATTACGCACGGATTTTTTTGACCACGCACAGAGGGTAGGTCATTTATCCGTGGCAAGTTATAACTTTTTTCAAGATACCCGTGGTGTAATACCTTGGTCGCTTACGACAAGGCGTACATACGACTACTTTGGAGAGCTTTTGAGATTGGAATATCAGCCACCAGACCCCGACACCCATCTCTTGGAAACACGAATAATAGAAGATGGGCGAATAGCATTCCTTTACGATGCGACCCTTAGTTTCCGAGCGACCCCCGAAATACTAGAAGAAAACAAGCTGGCTGTTGATGAATTTTACAGTCAGATAGCAGGATTTGAGCATTTGATAATAGATATACGTGATATTACTGGGGGATTTCCACGCATATTTAAGGATGCAGTGGTTAGCCCACTTATCAACGAACCGATGGAAACCACCTTCCATCACTTCTACAAAGACGGCGCTTACAACAGACCACATATGCGTGGAGTTAAGAATATCTTTGAAATACATCCTTTTAATCTTGAGGATGTTGAGGAAATTTTTCCGAACGTCACTTTATCGGATGATGTTCTCGCAGATTTAAGCAATATGGATTTCTATTTTCCAAGAACATTTACAATATACCCAGACCCAGAGCGTACAGCATCATTCAACGGAAAAGTATGGCTTTTAGTAAACTATAATAACTTTTCCGCCACACAACACATCGCCTCGCTTTTTCACCAAACAGATTTTGCTACGCTTGTTGGCGAAACCACAGGCGGGGCAGCGGTTGATGGGGGCATCGGCTCTCAATATTTTTACTTGCCTAACACAGGTTTTTTGATACGCTACGATACTGCATATATCGTCAGTGCAGACGGCAGACCGTGGGAATATGGTACACAACCCCATCATTTTAACCGTGAAGGCATGGACGCACTAGAAACCGTACTGGCACTAATCGCAGAAGGGAATTATTAATAATGGAGCCTTTTGACAAACAGAAATTTAAGAACATTTGCTTAAATGGCGATTATCACCAAGTTATTGCTTACCTTAACAGCGTTTCGGATGGTGGCAAGTGGCTCACCAAATACAAAGCGGTTTTTGAGGGGGATAAATACTTGCTAAAAGCAAGTGATGAGGGCATCGCCAAACTTTTGCGGATATATGAGGATTATTTGAAATGGGCATTAACAAACGAAACCACCACAGACCAATGCAAAGACCACTTGATTGAAAAACTGTTGCCTATGTTCCCTGATGTCAGTGATTGGGATAGCTTGGTTGAAACCGTCAATAATTTTATCAAGGAAAAGGGTTATCACGGTATGCTTGGCGTTGTGCTTCCATATCCAAACATAATGCTATGGAAAAAGCAGGCCTCCAGCAAAGTTAAAGTGGAATTGCCCAATGACAATGTAGAAATTGACGTAGTTAGGATGGGTGGTGTCATCACCCGTGGCTGGGCGAGTTATTTGTCATGGGACAAAGTGGGGGCTGGTGGCTGGGTAACGCCCACAGGCACAAATTACTTTGCTGGTCAGTACAACACACTGTCATCAGAATTCAAAGTTGGCTTACTGAAACATGAAGCCCAGCATTTCCATGACTTAAAAAACTTCCCCGACATGGAAAGTGCAGAACTAGAATACAGAGCCAAGCTGGTCGAGATGATTTACCACAAAAACACAAGCACACTTGCCAGCTTCATAGGGAGAATGGGGGACGAGGACGGGAGCGACCACAAAACCAACCCCCACGGTCACGCAAATAGACGTATTGTCCAAGGTCTTTCCAATTGCATTTTTGGGAGGGAGCTGGAAGTATGCCCCGACGTATGGAAAAAGGCAAAAAATAAAATCCCCGCTGCTGCAAGGAAGTTGTTTGAAGAAGATAATAAAAAATTAAAGGAGAGTTAAAATGAATGCTTATGCGTTAAAAATTATTGCAATTGTGGGCATGGCATTGCAACACGCTGCCATTGTGCTTGGGGATGCCATTCCCGTAGCTTTGCACTTCCCTTTCCAACTGGCGGGTGGTTTTACATTTCCTATTATGGCGTTTTTGCTTGTTGAGGGGTATCGCCACACACGCAATGCAAAGATGTATGCCCTTCGCATAGGGATTTTTGCATTGGTGTCCCAACCCTTTTATATGTGGGCTTTCGGTGTATGGTTTATGTTTAACATAATGTTTGTCCTTGCCATTGGCATACTATTTCTTATGTTATACGACCACACAAAGGGCGGGGCAGTGTTTTGGGTTGCGTTTATCCCATATACGCTAATTAGTCTTCTTGCCGATTGGGGCATTGTTGGACCTGTGATGATTTTGTTATACCATGTCATGCAGAAAGAGAACTTGCGACGCACCGTCCCCCCAGCTATCGGAGGTATTTATAACCTTGGTTTTATGTTGCTTTTGGTGGGTTGCATTGCAATGGTGGAGTTTTTGTTGCCAGGGTTAATGGAAGAAGCCATGGTATATGCAGATGTAGAGGTCGACCCCCTTGTATCTCTGGCAGGACTTTTGTTTCCCGTTGGCACTTTCTTGTCTATATTCTGCATACGCTCTTATGATGGAGAGAGGGGACCCAGCATGAAATACTTCTTCTATGCGTTCTATCCCGCCCATCTCGCCATTTTGGGCTTACTGTCTTGGCTGGTGGCGTAATAGAACGCCATTTACAATGTTATCAAGGCACTGGGGCGATGGCGGTCTGCTACATATAACCCAATCTTTCCGCCCGCATCAATTTTGCGGGATAGCAAAATATTTTTAACCG
>Ga0136643_10006267_pt1 | contig 17003 bp, 9 predicted proteins | sample TergutLab28metaG_FD_96883 | JGI IMG/M metagenome (GOLD analysis project Ga0136643, IMG submission 96883) | Labiotermes labralis P1 segment gut microbial communities from Petit-Saut dam, French Guiana - Lab288 P1 (version 3) (version 3) | ecosystem: Host-associated > Arthropoda: Insects >... | reverse complement strand
TTCTACAACACACATAATATGATACCATAGACCTAACTATATTAACTTAGACATAATATATAATAGCAGAAACCACATTTGGTGTGATATTGCACACTGTATATGCATAAGATAAGTATATATATATGCACATATCATTCTACAACACACACAATATGATACCATAGACCTAACAATATTAACTTAGACATACATACAATAGCAGAGTCCCCCCATGTACCTACACCTCCCAACCTCCATGACACATGCGAGATCTCGTGCCCACCTCTCCTCCCACCTCCCAACTGTATACAGCCCAAAATAAGTCTCGTATAACTCCTTACTAAGTATTTCATGTACAACCTGAAGATAGCCATAGTCAAGCGCCGAAACATATAGTTGTACCTTATGTAGTAAATACTGGATATATATCTAACATCAAATAAATTTGTGTTAGACAAATACATACACTGCACTATAGTTAGTCTAGTGGAAAGTGTTTGTAAAAGTGTCTGATACTGAACCGTTACGGAGCTGCTCGTTCCCACTGACAAATAAGAACACTACAGACCAACTCTACATGCAGGTACGAAGTTAGTATTGCAGGTTAACTGACAACTTCGGCAATTTCGAGGTCGCTACTTTTAAGAAATAATGTAAGCTTGTTTCGCTTTACATGTAGTTGGGTGGAATTAAGAACGTGCACAAAGAAACGAAAAGGACATGCAAATAATCGCAGTGACCTGTTCAGGGAGGTACCACGTGACTGGTCTACAGAAACTGAGGACACGAAATCAAAGAGTTTACCTAAGAGGATCTTTCTCCTCCAGGTAGTGCCTCGGTAAGACACAGACGGCAAACACTGACACTATGTAACACCGCACAACTTTTCGGGAAGTGTTTCCTTCTTTATTCAAACGAACAACTAAAACAGACAGTTCCCTAAATTATGTGTGATGCTAAATATTGACAGTGGGAAACGTTTCAGTAAGTGCTAGTAACAGTAAGTGTGTCACATCATTGTAACATGTCGCTCGAGATGTAGCAAGTCGTCGTAACCCACCGATACACAATTGTACAAAGGACAGGAAAAAAAAAGCCGACAGATCATTGACAGACAATAAATTTAAACGGTTAGGTTTTTACGAAAATATAGGAAGAGAGTTTACTTTGTGGACACAACATTTTGACAGATGGTGTGTGTTTGTAACCCGACTGTGTAGTAATGCGGGAATATCTGTTTGACGAATTGTGCAGGTTGCAACAAATCGCTGTGTGCGTAATTCAGAAAGCAAACAGCCTAGCTCAGGGTGTGTCTCCACCCGGCAGCGCCTCGGTAAGACACAGAAAGCCCAAATCACTGCACCGTGACGATCGGCAGATTGGACTAAGTCGCCTCCGTTTAGGGCCAGTGACGGTACGTCTCATTCAATTATAAAATGCTAATGACGGAAGAGCAGACGTGTGGTAACGGCACGGAACCACTGTGTGCACACAGGTGGGTCCGCGTCTTTGACTGACAGATGGACTTGGCGCTGTTCGTAATGGATGATGCTCGCTAAGTGACGGCGCAAATAGACCGCTCGCGCGTGTTCAGGCGACTCAAGGAATGTCAGCCCCGTCGCTTCAGTGCGCACGCACGCACACACTCGTTACAGTCGTTTATACGGCGATAAAAAATAGTGACCCGTAATTTGTGTGCGAATGTGCTGCAGTACAACAAGGTGAGTAATAACTGAATGGCACTTCAAATGTGTGCAGCAAGAGGAAGATGAAGAACATTTCAGGTGATCACAGGTTTTTAAATGAAAATTCAGATCTTCGACGCTGTCGTTGGGTCGGTGGTTCACGACGTTTCTTCGAAACGTCGTGTCTTTGAAACGTCTGGAACCGCCCACCCAGCAACCAAACGGCATTCTACACATTCAGTTCCCACTGCTGATACAATACTCTACATGTGCCACCACACACTGTGCAACGCATTTTTACCATCTGACAATTCTTCTCGAATGTTGTTCTTGGTAATTAAGCAACTTAATGCACAAAAATCTTGTTTTATAGTAAGATTTATTATATGCCTCTACATGTATCAAGCACTATGTGCTCATCATCAGGAGGTTGAAACATCTTATTATAAAACAAGAATTTTTCTTCTTCTGTCCGGCTTCTTTCCATGAGACTTGCCAGTGTTTAAAATTTCCCCTGCATGGGTTACAGGGCCAGAGAAGAGCCAAGTCCAGTGGTCGGATTGCTACCTTTAGCCTCTGGACTGGAATGTTTAAGGATGGAATTTCCTCCATTCCTGGTGAAAAAGTTATACCGCTATGACTCGGTCGTCATTTCCTGGTTTGTAAGAACAGGGTATACCACGAGAATTTGAGGATGACTGTTGTGTAGGATAGGCTACAGCCTTACGCATCACTACCCCTTATATTTTGGACAAATTACTGGAATACAAGAGAAGCTGAATACAATACAACATGTAAACAGAATGCCTCGAAATAGATTACCCAGGGTAATGAAACACTACTCCACAACTGGCAGAAGGAATCATGTTAGACCTTTGAAGAGACTTCTGGATACCTGAAAACGGAACGGGTCAACAAGTGGCCCAACTCCATGAGGATATAATTAATGATGATGATGATGATGATAAAACAAGAATTTGTGCATTAAGTTGGTTAATTACCAAGATTATACTGAGGTCAGCAATACATCAAAATTCGAATGTTGTTGTTGTTGTTGTCACTGTTGTTGTTGTTTTTGTTTTTGTAAAGCGAATTACCAAAATAAACAGGAAACTAAAGTAAAAAAAAAAGGGAAAACTGAACATTTTCCAAAACGCAAAAAGGGAATTCAAGGCACACAGTGTTCTTAGCACAAGAAAGCAAATACCAGTGTGCCACTGGCAGCAATGGAAAACACACTTCAACAAAAGATACCATAATGCGAGATTTTAGGCTTCCGCCGCTGTGTGCTTAGTCTAGGTTCTTCTGGAATGTTGCGCAGGGCAGATTGGTGTTAGTTACAGATTTTCCAGAACAACCTATCTGTCCCATCTTGAAGGGTCACGCAGTTCGACTGCTTGACTGATAGGTTGTCCCGAAACGTCAGTAACCAACTAGCAACTTACTGCTTATAACATCCCAGAAGAAGGACAGCCCCACCCTAACTCTTGTGACAGTGTAACATACACACTTTGCTTTGCAGACGTCAGGAAATTGAAGTGTCCATAATGGAAGGACAATTAATTTTAGTCTCGAAGACATAACTAAGTAGTGAAACATCGAGATGTGTGGAATGCAGTGTTCTGAATTCTAATCAATTCAGTATTAATTATTAATACCAATGAATTGGCAACAGCTGTTTCATTAAATTAAAAAAGTTTGGTAGGTTCTCCATTTCATTCGAATCCGTCGGTGTCAGTTAATTTCAACCGAAAGAAGCGAACTGCAGTTGTGGTTGCAACAGAGGAAGACATAGTACTGTGAGTCGGTTTACAGAAGGAAAACGGTTTGTATCACATCGTCTGGGAGTTATGAGTTTAACACGACAATGGAAATGAAGTTTAGTATGTAACAAGTATGGCATTGCCCACTCCCAGCACGTCCCCCCCCCCCCTGGCCCCGCGGCCCAACGCGGACCATGGCCTCCTCATTCTTGAGGTTTCTAGATCACACACAACGACGCATCACAGTCGGTAGGACTCCTCTGGACGAGTGATCGGACCGTCGCAGAGACCTCTACCTCACGACACACAACACTCACAACAGACAGACATCCATGCCCCCGGTGGGATTTGAACCCATGATCTCAACAGGCGAGCGGCCGTAGACCTACGCCTTAGCCTGCGCGGCCACTGGGACTGGCGCTACCAGCATGTATAACTTTAAATATTAGCAAGACGTTAGTTCAAATGAATATTGTTAGTTTTATGTGCAAAGTATCCCATCAAGTAATCGTGCCATAAATACTTTTTAGCCAATTTGTGCACCAGTTTTGCACAATTTCTCAACAAAAGGCTTCTTGTCAAGGACGATAACAGTTGATCTGTAATGGGCTGTCAGTGGTATTTTGTTGTCATTACGAATGTGAACATAATTAACATTAGCTTTCGGCAGTCGGTCGTTTTTATCTAAACACTTCCAAATATTTTGCAGTAAACATATATTTAATTCAGTAACACAGATCGTGCAGTAATATGATGCGGAAAATTTACTGTACAAAACCAATTTCTATACAGTGGTGCTGATAAGTCTTTAGCCCGACCAGGAAGGAAACAAGCTAATATTTATGTCAGTATGGCGTGAATTTCCTTCGGCGCCTTGCCTTGCAGGAAAAAAAACTTGATGGCAGCTCGCGTCTCGATGTTGTTGAAATCGCGCGAGTCCCTGACATGCTTCCGAGCTTGTTTCCTTCCTGGTCGAGCTAAGGACTTATCAGCACCCCGGTATGACGTAACGTTCTTGCTTAAGTCAACACAATTAACAAACACACAGCTCGCATACAAGACAAATATCAACGTCTCGATTTCACGGTGAACAGAGAGGAAATGGGATAAGTGTTTCTCTAAATCCTTCGGTTGTTCCCACTCCACTACTGATCGGTGCTCTTTCATCCGTCCCCAGCGCAATAGGAACTACAAGCAATAACCAGCATCGTTAAATAAACAAATTTAAAAAGGCGCAATAACGGAAGTAGAAGCAGGTTAAGCAGAGCACTGACGGTAATGTCCCGTGAAAGTAACACGCAAAAGCTAGTGCTAGGGCAGTCGTTGGGCGGACAGTGTAATGTTACACCTTGCTGTTGTAGGGTATTCATAATGCATGATAAAGCCTGTCAGCCTCCCTCCCGACCCGCATTTGTCACTGGGCAGCTGAAGACAGTGGACATAGAGCGGGCGTGAAAAAAGACTCATGATGGAGACGCAACACCAGGAAGTTCGGGCGGCGTTACAACGAGGATGAACAGGGAGGAGCTGCAGGGGTCGTCTGATATAAAAGAAGACACACCTACGATGTCACGATTCCAGTGGTTATCCATAAGCGATCTCTCTCGACACAACACATCCAGCTATTTGATTCGGGTCATATGGCACCGAGCATGGGAGGAACCGAGCTGTTATTGCACAAAAGGTATCCACGGACAGGCCTACCTGGAACAATACGCCTGATATAATAGCAAGAAATAAGTCTGAAACACTTGCACATATCCATATAGAAATGTCAGTAAGTGACGGGCTACGCCGCATATCAAACACAGCTGCTAGGCGAAGCGACCCCTGCCTGCCCTGACGTGCCGATTTGCAACGGTCGACGAGAAACGGAATGGCGAGAGAAGTCGACATCAGCGTAAATCGTGCACGCTGTGACGCAGAACAGAGGCACTACCATGGCGGTACAGATTTTCAAAATGTCATGCGGTTCAACGGTACACACGTGAAAGTAATTTCATTTTCGTTGTGAGAAAAATCCGGACACTTTCGTGCCGATTTTCATGAAACTCGCTGACTCTCAACACAAAATCACACAAATCCAAAAGCGTATCTTCAAAGTACAGACGTACGCGGGAGAGTCAAATGAAAACCTTAAAAGTGCGATAAAAATTCGAAACACAGCTGATTGTCTTGTAAGTTGACAGCAGTGATATTTATGGTTTGAAGAGTGGCCGACAGGTGGCAGTACGATGCAAGAATGCAACACGACGGCGCAGTAGTAGTGTAAAGTTGGCGGCCCCGCTTGCAACGTGCACCAAAAAAGAACAGCATTCTGTCATCCGTTTTTTTATGGTGAAGGGGTGAAACCCATCGAAATTCATCGACGAATGAACGTTCATTATGGTGATGCATGTCTGCCACTACAGCAAGTGTAGGAGTGGACTATGAAGTTCATGAAAGGCTTTAGTTCTGTAACAGACTCTCCTCGACCTGGTCAGGCACACCAAGTAGTGACACCAGAGGCTGTTGCAGCAGTTGAAGCCATCTTGAAGGAAAATCGCCGCGTAACAGTGAATGAAATAGCCGCACATCTGGATATGAGTCATGGATCAGCACACCATAACGTCCGTGATAAGAAACGAAAAGTATTTAAGGTTTTCATTTGACTGACCCTCTTATATTCACTCAAGCCCTTAAGTACAGTATGGCTTTCTTCGAGTCGATTTTTGCTAAACCCACATTCAGTAAATTCTGCGGACATTTCCTGTACCGAAATGTCATCCAAATCGAACGAAAACTGCACAACATAAAAGAAGAAAAATGGTTTTTTCGCCCTCAAGTAAAGTACGCCTTCCACTATACGGATTTTCACAACACTCACAAGTGGTTAGTGGCATTACGTGAAGAACTTACATACCAAATTTCATCAAAATTCGTTAAGATATATGGCAAGCGTAGGTCCCAGTGTCCGCGCGGTCTAAGGCATAGGCCTGCGACCTCTCGCTTTCTGGAATTGCGGGTTCGAATCCGGCCGGGGACATGGGTGTCTTTCTCTTGTGAGTGTTCTATGTGGTCAGGTAGTTACCTCTGCGTCGGCCTGTCGAGAGGAGTCCTATCGAATGTGTTGTGTCTAACTGAGTGTGTGTAATCTCGAAATGTCGGATATGAGGCAGTCTAGGCCTGAGAATGGCTGTTACAACACAAGAAAAAATACGGAAATTTCAGGTAGAAATTCATTTACGCCCTGCAGGACAGTGTAACTGTCACTTTACCAATTTTCATGAAACTCAGTCTTGCTGGATAACGGCATGTACAGAATTTCTCTACCGAAGTCTATAAGAATACAATATTTGGTCTTGTCGCCAATACTTGACGAAAAACGGCCAGTCGGCCTGTTATATTGTATTACTTCGTACAGTTGTGTAAAATGATACTGCAGTTGTGATTATGCGACTTTCAATAGGCCAGTTACGGAATATTCTGTTTACTGATACAGACTGTATTTAGCAACTCGGTCGTTAACTGCGACTATACAGAGAGGAATGACAGGAGAAACGGTGTGAGAGGAAGCGGTCGTGGCCTACTTAACGACACTCTTACCCTGATAAATTGAGTAAAAACCTCAGCCAGTTTGGACGATATACCGGCCGAGATTAGAACCGGGAGTGTGACACAAAACAGAACTAGCACTAAAGACAGTTAAACTCTTCAGGTTTTTGTCAAATATGGTAGAAAAACAGGCAAATGTGAATATTTGGACTTGACTCTTCTGAGATATTTGTACCGCTGTGCTGCACAGAAAATCTACGTAATTAAAATGCGAGCTGCAAGACGCAGTTTAACTTCATCAAAGGAAAGAAAGTTCAGTGGCTGGGCAGGCAGCACAGTGACACCTCAATATGGCGCTCCCTGATATGCACCACCCTCACTTAGCGTCTAACAAAGTCTGGCTGCAGAAGTTCTCTGTTATACTGAAATTCGAATGGTCACCTCCGTCGATGTACCGTCACAAATAGGCAGTGAAGTGTGGGGCCACATCGGCGTTTAAAAGTGTACATAAACAGAAGTAATGTTCTTTGTAAAAAATATTCGCTGCTTATTGACAACTTAGTGCAGCAGTTTCTCCATTAAATTTCTGTTTCACACCGAAAACAAGAAGCTCGTAAAGTCCTTCAGTCGTGAAAGCAAAGCTCTCTTTATCACACACGGCGGAAACTAACGGTCAATAAAAGTGTTTTGTTACGAGTTCGTCCTAGAGACACGTGCAGTCAACGTGTTATCGTGCATTTCCCATCCCATTAAAAATATCAGCCAAGCTATGCGACTAAAAGTAACTTGCATAAATTGTGCAAAACAGTGCCAAAGTTATTTACACGCACACAGAACAAATTTCATCTTTATTCTCGCTTTAAAGAAACAAGTTTTAGGATTTAAATTACAAAGCATAACAACAGTACACTTTACAGCACGGAACACATAACATTGTGCTCAGTATCTGAAACACAGGCTTCATCCCAGGTAGTCATCTCACAGTGCTTTATATACAAGGTGATTCACAGCCCCACGTGTATTATAGGCCTACATACAAGGTGATTCACAGCTCCACATGTTATATAGGCCTACATAAAAGGTGATTCACAGCTCCACATGTATTATAGGCCTACATAAAAGGTGATTTACAGATCCACATGTATTATAGGCCTACATACAAGGTGATTCACAGCTCCACATGTATTATAGGCCTACATACAATGTAATTTACAGATCCACATGTATTATAGGCCTACATACAAGGTGATTCACAGCTCCACATGTTGTATAGGCCTACACACAAGGTGATTAACACCTCCACACCTTATATAGGCCTACAAACAAGGTGATTCACAGCTCCACGTGTATTATAGTCCTACATACAAGGTGATTCACAGCTCCGAATATATTACAGGCCTACATACAAGGTGATTCACAGCTCCACATGTATTATAGGCCTACATACAAGGTGATTCACGGCTCCATATGTATTATAGATCTACATACAAAGTTATTCACAGCTCCACATGTTATATAGGCCTACATACAGGGTGATTCACGGCTCTACATGTTATATAGGCCTACATACAAAGTGATTCACGGCTCTACATATTATATAGGCCTACATACAAGGTGATTCACGGCTCCACACGTTATATAGGTTTACATACGAGAAGATTCACAGCTGCACATTTTAACCACATTAGCTTTCTTCAGTGGAAATTCGTCAGAACTGCTGTAAGCCCATAAACACGTGCCCGATATTCATGAGTTAAATGTCTGTGTTCAGAATGTTAGATGAAAAAAGATTCGAACAAACAGTTGCATAACCATTTTGCTGATGAATGTGCAATACGCACAAAAATGACCACTCTCATTCTCTATGCATAACCTGGCACATCTGTAAAAGCGTATCTCGATCGTCTATTGTTTCGTTGATGTGAAAGCCATTGCGGTCTACAATAATAGCCATCTCTGAAGTCTCATATCAATAGACTATTATCTATAGGGCACGCCAGCTATAAAAAGATATATTTTGTAGTGCTATGTACTAATTCGAAAGAATGATTCCTACCTTGGTACCAAAGAACAAATTTAGATTATTTTTACAGCGTAAGGTACAGTACATCTCTCTCTTTCAACTACATTGGATAATTGGAGGTATGGCTCCTTTAATTCCTAACATCGGTACGATAAACAGTGAGTGACCAGCTTCACTTCTGAGCCGATTTATTCCCTGGGAAGGAGTATCTGATGCCCACCGAAAAAGGAAGCTGTGTTGTCCCCAGAGTCGATCTGGATGCGTCGGAGAAATAAACCTCCCGCTTCTTCCGGAAGTCAAACCGCGAATCCTCGTGCGTCCATCTCGCAGCCTAGTCACTATATTGACCGAGATATCCCAGCTGTTATTTTAAAAGCGTACCAGTTCTGAAAGAGAGATTTTCCGCACCCATCCAGCCCGGCCCTGGGGCCCACCCAGCCTCCTATAAAACGGGTACCGGGTCTTTCCCGGGGGTAAAGCGGCCGGGGCGTGACGTTGACCACCCATCCCCACTTAGCATCGAGGTTAAAGAAAGAGTGGAGCTATACATCTACTCAACCTCTTTGCCTTCGTGGCCTGTTATAGAGTGAAATTTGCCTTTTTACTTATTTTCATTGTTACACCGTGCATGTTGTCGAGTTACTCAATTATTACACCAACCACTGCATATACATAAAATTTATAAAATTTTTTACACAATTTACACACTAATGTTTAATGTTTTAATGTGTAAATTTTATAAATTTTATATATGTGCAGTGGTTGGAATAATAATTGAATTACTTTGTACGTTTACCTGTATCAGCTTTGAACACTCTCTGGAACTGTTAATATCCCACTGAGGTCCTTGACAACAATATTGTCAACAGCTACCCCTCTGAGTCCAGAAGTTGGGGGGGGGGGACAGGATAGTGTGGAAACCCACTAACCATAAAACATCGGAATCTTGCAATTTCGCAGTGGCTCTCTCTCAAGGCGGTAACTGCAAGGAATGCCGTTCTTCACTCCGCCTGAGTAATCTCTTTGTTATAGAATCCCCAAATGTGGCGAAGACAACGCAACGACTTCTCCTTTGACATGTCACATTTGTATCAACACAAGTAAGCCAAGAACCTGACCTCACCGACTTCAACCTAAAAGGCCAAGCTGTTCCTGTAGGTAAGTGCCATAAATGGAGCTACAGTGACACTCATTCTTACACTCTGCACTAGATCAAGGTAGTGGCCATCTTTATGCTACGGTCACTTTAATTCCGGTGCCCAAAAAACAGAAGGTTAGATTTGGTCTGAACGCTTTTGAAAGCAGAAAAAATCTCTCGCTTCTGCCGGAAACCGAACCACGGTTTCCTGGTTGCCCTGCCCGTAGATTATTCTAACTTTGACTGAGCTACCCCGGCTCCCCTATGTTTACATAAGGCAAAGTAATACGTACTGAAATTGAAAAAGTTTCGAAAGTTTCTCTTCGAGTATTTCCATTCCCTTTGTATGCGTCTCTATTGTCTCTATTGTTTCCTTTTTGCCACTAATATCCAAGACAATATAACACGTAGGGTCATGGCTTGTGATGATGTCTTTTAATCGGGGAAACAAAAACTGAACACAAAAACAGAAAATCTATTACACGCTAATAAGTAGGTTGGCCTATAAAGACAGTCCTACTGATGTGTCTCGCCTCAGACTGTCACACCAAATCACAGCACACCGTCGGTCCACCCGCTCACGCCAGCAGAGAGCCAATAAACCAGCGAAACCGTGACAAAGTCAAATAAAAATTAATGCCTCTGGAACTTCGCCACAACTCAGTTTAGAATTATCTCTCTTACCGTCTCAACACTTAAACACACACATACGTGGAGACTGCATGTGCGCTTTACATATGTATAGTACACATACAGGTGTAGTGTGAAGGAAAATGCCAGGAGTGTGGCCAAAGGCGAATTGTTCTTTAACGTTATTAATCTGTGACTACGGCTGTCTTTACCTGAAATGGTTTCTTATTTCGTCATATTCCCCGGTTCTAGATTCAATTAATTGTAAAGACGCGTGTATTTGACGTTCTTGTACAAGAACCATACATTACAGGCAAGCTGTGCCTTAGATGCATAAGATTACATTACATTACATCGTATTACATTACATTACATCGCATTACATTACACTACATAACATTACATCGCATTACATTTCATTGCATTACATTACATCACAATACATTACATTACATTACATCGCATTACGTTACATTACATCGCATTACATTACATTACACGACATCACATTACATCGCATTACATTACATTGCATTACATTACATCACAATACATTACATTACATTACATCGCATTACGTTACATTACATTACACGACATCACATTACATCGCATTACATTACATTACATTGCATTACATTACATCACAATACATTACATTATATCGCATTACCTTACATTACATCGCATTATATTACATTATATTACACTACATTACATTACATCGCATTACCTTTCATTGCATTACATTACATCGCATTACGTTACATTACATCGCATTATTTTACATTACATTACACGACATCACATTACATCGCATTACATTACATTGCATTACATTACATCACAATACATCACATTACATTACATCGCATTACATTACACTACATCACATTACATCGCATTACATTTCATTGCATTACATTACATCACAATACATTACATTACATTACATCGCATTACGTTACATTACATCGCATTACATTACATTACATTACACGACATCACATTACATCGCATTACATTACATCACAATACATTACATTATATCGCATTACCTTACATTACATCGCATTATATTACATTATATTACACTACATTACATTACATAGCATTGCATTACATTACACTACATTACATTACATTACATTACATCACAATACATTGCATTACGTCGCATTACATTATATTACACTACATTACATTACATCGCATTACATTACATTACATCACAATACATTACATTACATCGCATTACTTTACATTACATCGCATTACATTACATTACATTACATTACATTACATTACATTACATTCGATCTGTTCTTTACCAAATCATATTATTACTTCCTTATGGACATAGTTCAATAATAACTTTGCTACGGTTTACCGAGTGGGCAATGAGCTGTACAATCAGGTCTTGGATTTCTGGCAGTAGCAAGAGATTTGCCTCTCCTGCAAAGTGCCAGAACTGGTTCTGAGCCCCGACCAGTCTCATATTCACTGGGTAGTGGGGTTCCTTCCCGTGGTAAAGCCGCCTAGGCTAAGAATGCGTGGAGTCATACCTCTACTTCCCGCGTAAGTCTGCACGGTGTGCACACGGACAACCTCGCTATATTTTCCGGATCAGACTCACAAACACACCTGCCCTCCACGTGCAGTTCAAAACGCGAGTTTCCCTACACAAGGCAATTTGTCCACACGTCTTCTGTCCCACAGAGAAATGAACCGTGCTTAATTCTTGATGTCGTGTAATATTGTACTCTCTGGAGGTTAAAACGTCACGGATAATTTATAATTAGGTTCATTCGATATTTTTATGTTATGGAAAGCGCGGATAATCTTGTATAGTGGAGGACAATAGCTTGGGCGACTGAAACTGGTAATTTCATACGCGACGCGCAGTGCGTTTCATGGCTGTTCATACACTGCCATATTTATCCACTTGCAGGCCTACGTTACAGCGCAGGTGAATGTGGAAAGTGACCTCTGTAGGGCACTTGGAATGGTTGACAGGTAACTGGAGCTTGTAATTTTGAGTGAAAACAAGCAAGTTGTAGGTCACACGTTTTCTCCCTTCTTTCATCCCAAATTATGAAACCAGCCAATGGAATTCCGGTAAGTTCATCTGCAATAAACGGCAGAATGTCATCATGGCACAGTACAGGTTTTGGAGGAAATGAAACAAGTACAGTTTCTCTTCCCATTTTTTGTGATTACTGTCTACATTAGTGGGCCGGGTAGCTCAGTTGGTATAGCGACTGACTACGGGCTGGACGGTCCGGATTCGAATCCCGGTGGGGAAGAGATTTTCCGCCCGTCCAGACCGGCCCTGGGGCCCACGCAGCCTCCTGTACAATGAATACCAGGTCTTTCTCGGGGGTAAAGTGCGGCCGGGTCGTGCTGCTGACCCCTCACCCCTTCTAGTGCCGCGGTCATGGAACAGTAAAGCTATACCTCTACCCACTCTCTGGACCACACCGGGCCTGTAACGGGATCACTTTACCTTTACCTTTTACCTTTACTTTTACCTTTACCCTTTACCTTTTTTTTTTTACTGTCTGCATTAAGATTAACCGAATTTTCTTATGTCTGAAAGTTTGTTTCCATTAATCGAAATGTGGCCGCAACTAAAGTAATCAAGGATTATTCAACATATTCACATACTTCTGATGCAATACCAGCAATGGATGGCCGCAGGGCTCTAGAAACACAACATAACTATAGAAACTAATAACAAAAGTCAATTCGCCCAATCTCATAGGAGACTTACGCGAATATTATTAAAGGAAATCCCACATTTTGTGTGGAGAGACAGGTTTATGGAGTTGCAATTAACACTTTTTTTTCTGTGGCATTGCGGCCCAACGCGGGCCATGGCCTCCTAATTCTTGAGGTTTCTAGATCACACACAGCGACACATCACAGTCGGTAGGACTCCTCTGGACGAGTGATCAGTTCGTCGTAGAGACCTCTAACTGACAACACACAACACTCACAACAGACAAACATCCATGCTCCACGTGGGATTCGAACTCACGATCTCAGCAGGCGAGCGGCCGCAGACCTACGCCTTAGCCCGCGCGGCCACTGGGACCGGCAATTAACACGTACAGTCAGCTTAATAACATCGACCCAAGTGATGAAGTAACATGACACTCGCCATGAGTCTAACTGACCTACCACAAACAACCATTCCGCCTCTGAATGCTCTGTCTCCTATGAACAACACAACAACGCCAGACCATGTAACTTCTCATGTGGCAAAAACACTGTGTCACTAACTGAGTATACTGATATTTCGAAAATCATGCGAGTCTCAGTAATTTTCTTTGACATTTGTGAATAAAGGATGGCGACAACGCTATGCTCACATTTAGCCTTCTGTTGTAGTACAGTCACTTGTGGACTCACTGCAGACAGGCATGCCGTACACTACAATATGTGATGTCACGTTGTGTGAGTAGTTCCGACGTTTCGAAAGATCAAACTGCCTTCATCTTCAGAGACAAAAAGAATCTTTCACTTGAACTACCTGACCCTCAAGAAAAAGGCACTACAATAATTCGAAACGTCGGGAACTACTCACCCAAAGACATGGCGTCACATACCACAAGACTTGCAACTTGAGCAACACCTCTGTGAGAATGCTAAATCTCGCATATGGCATAGTACACAGTACACAGTATACAGTACACAGCACACAGTACACAGCACACAATACACACTATACTCTTACAGTACACAGTATACAGTACACAATACACAGTACATAGTACACAGTATACAGTACACAGTTTACAGTACACAGTAAACAGTACACAGTATACATTACACAGTACACAATACACAGTACACATTACACAGTATACAGTACACAGTAAACAGTACACAGTATACATTACACAGTATACAATACACAGTACACATTACACAGTATACAGTACACAGTGCACAGTACACAGTAAACAGTATACAGTGTACATTACACAGTACACAGTATACAGTACACAGTAACATCAATGTCCCAAGTGTCAATGGGAAGATAATATTCAAACGGATCTTCAAGCAATGCGATGTTGGGGGCGTGGAGCAGAGTGGTGTGGCTGACGTTAGGAACAAGTGGCCAGCTGGTGTGAACACGGTAATAAACCTTCGGTGTCTATGAAATTCCGAGAAATACAGGTTCTCTAGACTGACTCTGCTACATGCAGTTATTTATTAACACTAATGTGACTGTCAGATCGAATATTTTACGATAACCAATTATCTGATACGGCCATGTGTGCCTCTATGATACACGTGGCATCACACGACGCAAATCAGTTAATTCAGGCATTTGGCTTCCCACGTGCTGATCTAACGGCTACATCACATCAGTGGCTGTCAATCGATGTCCGGACATCTTTAGCTTTTCTTCCAAAACATGCCGTATAAATCATGATTGTTTCTTTGTGGGTTTATTTCATTTTGCTGTAAGAACACCAGGCTGGGAACGATCTTGGTAACATAATTAACGGTTTGCTTTATTGCGTCTCTCATGATGTTATCCCTCACTACAAAAGGAAAGAAAATAAGCGGCCAGATATTATCGAAGATGCTATAAAATACACTTGAAAGAGACAAATATGACGGCATTTGTTTTGGGCTTCGTTACGGTGACCCGGAGTGTGAGAAACGGCTAGCTGTTCCTTACTTTACCGCCCTCTTCTTTCCCTCACTTGATAAAAAAACAAGCATAGGTAACAAAAGGGAAGAATCGAGAACGAAGAAAAAAATTGGGCTAGTAAATGGATGTAAAACCACAGCCGAAATTACCCGTAATTTCTGTGACAAGGCATTCTGCTCTTACTTCCGCCATCTTTGTATACTAGAAATGATCATAATTTCTGCATCTACCCGTTCCTTCTCTTTCTTACAGATAACGTCTAAATTCTAAATTATAGAACACTGCATTGTACTTAACGTAAGAGAAAGACAGACAGACTGTAAGTACAGCTAAATGACGCGGAATGTCGAATTGTACAGAATCAGTCAAATCGCATTAGGAGAGGATTATCATTGTGTTATGAATTCCCCCCACCCCCACCTGACCTCTCTTTCTTGACTTGTAATAGGCAATATGAATCAGTGGTCAATGAAAGAAACACACAGTGTTACGGGCTATTATATGGATAAGTCTGACCTTGCCCATACAGCACTGTGCATAAAACGGTGCGAGCTGATGTGTCCAGGCTGTTCTGTTGCTCAGAACACCAAGTGGGCTGCATAGCGTCCTTGGTGGCTTGACTGGTGATGCAGTGGAAGGGATGTGCAAGGGTATGATAGTGGTATAGCTTGGCACACTATCGCGACATATGCGTGGAAGGACTGAGAAAAAGTGGGACAAACCTGAGACAGGATAGGTGGTGCAAGGGCCATGATTTTAACCCGGGATCTCCAGATCATGAAGCAAGAATGCTCCCTTCAACACTTGACGCGTGTGTTGAGAAAATATTACGTAGTAAGGTCACAATTCGTTTTAGTGCTCGTCGCGATTTCTACAACTACCTTTAGCAACATGTGAATGTCGGATATTCAACAGGTAACTCCCACGTCACCTGGCTCTCTGGTAACGACTATCTAATTTCTTAGCTGAACCGGTTTGCGCGGTCCTAGAAACTTCCATTTAGTGTTAGATAAACTGTTCATTATAAAAATGTGTTCTATTTATTTCCAATTTATGCAAGACTGGAATACAGTACACACTTCCCTAAACCTGCAGCAGACTACTCACCGGTAACAACGACCTATACCGAAGTAATATCTTCGAATTTCCATATTCCTTTAAAACAAACTGTGACGCTGCCAACTGGACTGTCGATCTGCTCACCATTTCGTTAAGTTACACCAACTTCATATGTTAAGTTACTGTGAAAGACAAACTGTAGAAAGGCTCTAAACGGTGAATTGACAGCATTAAGGTCTCATGGTACTGTATTAAAAGGTACCATTTCAAATGGAAAAATCCAAGATTCATCTGGCCACATTAGCTGTATAGCTGAGCAATATTGAAGCAAGGCTTTCCCAAATACAAACACTGCGAGAACATCAGACAACGAACAGCAATAATGTCAAAAAAATTCCCTCCATATCTTAAGTAACACACAAAACACTATGTTACACTCTATCACCTACAAGTAACACACGAAGCACTATGTTACATTGTATCACCTACAAGTAACACACAAAGCACTATGTTACGCTAA
>Ga0136643_10006266_pt1 | contig 17005 bp, 7 predicted proteins | sample TergutLab28metaG_FD_96883 | JGI IMG/M metagenome (GOLD analysis project Ga0136643, IMG submission 96883) | Labiotermes labralis P1 segment gut microbial communities from Petit-Saut dam, French Guiana - Lab288 P1 (version 3) (version 3) | ecosystem: Host-associated > Arthropoda: Insects >... | reverse complement strand
CTACAAGCGTAAACAGCTGCAAGCGTAAAGGGATGCAATTGTAAAGGCTACAAGCGTAAACAGCTGCAAGCGTAAAGGGATGCAATTGTAAAGGCTACAAGCGTAAACAGCTACAAGTGTAAACAGCTGCAAGCATAAAGGGGTGCAATTGTAAAGGCTACGGGCGTAAACAGCTACAAGTGTAAACAGCTGCAAGCGTAAACAGCCACAAACGTAAAGAGATGCAAACGTAAACAGCTACAATTGTAAAGGCTACAAGTGTAAACAACCGCAAGCGTAAACAGCTGCAATTGTAAAGGCTACAAGCGTAAACAACCGCAAGCGTAAACAGCCACAAACGTAAAGAGATGCAAACGTAAACAGCTGCAATTGTAAAGGCTACAAGCGTAAACAACGCAAGCGTAAACAGCTGCAATTGTAAAGGCTACAAGCGTAAACAACCGCAAGCGTAAACAGCCACAAGTGTAAACAGTACCAACAATACGATGATGTTTCATGACCGTCATACTGCATGCTGTACTGCACCGATGTACAGCAGCATAACGTGCGAATTCAATTTTACCCATTTCTTAATGATTTTAATTATTATCGTAAGAAGTCTGGCAAAGCAACATGTTTCGGTGTTAGTGTAAAACTGAAATATCAGTTATCAACACCTTTATTACAATTATGTGCAGTACGTCTTAGGAATCAGATATTATTGACCTGACGATGACCGTACTGGGTCGAAACATGTTGCTAGAATAAAGAGTTTGATATCAACTGGTCGTGCTTGACGGTAAGTACAGCTTTAGTTATTGCAGTGAACACAGCGAGGTGAAACATTAACACTTGAGCCAACTTTACCTAGAAATAGATATTAGGATAATATTAAAATTGACCATAAAGAAAGATGTGAAGATATGGACTCGACTTACATGGCTGAGTACAAGTAGTATGAATGTGGCAGCGGGTCTTATTGTCCCATAAAAGTTTGACCAGGTGAGGAATTGTGAACCAGTAACGATCTCATGTAGAAGCTTTTGTTAATTAACGTCCTGTACCCTATCACAGGACAATTAAAATGTCTGCATTGTGCGTTAACTTGCAACGGTATTCTTGTAGCTGCAGTAAAAATATTTCAGGTCAACTAAATTTACCACAAATGCAGGTGATAGAATTATGTGTATCACTACAGGCCCCAGGATTTCTAATCTTCTACACAACACTATGCACAGTGGCACACGCACGTTCCACGTACATCATCGCATCATTACCCATTACCTGCACGTTTTCATGTAATTTCCGCTACTATGAGCTTTCCCTGTTCTCTGGGATTAAGCAGCCATCTTGCAAGTTTCTGAGCCTTCTCTTCTATACCCCAAGTCGTGCTAAGGGCAGAATACAATTCGGTAGAGCATTTACTGTCCTAACATGGGGACACATTATCTCTCAGAACTTACTTTCTGTATAATCATTTTCATAATATTGAGGGTAAAGTTCATCCAGGAAAATTCATACAGTGTGCTTGTTGAATTAGGCACCGTGTAGTCTGATAGGGGGTTACAGACGCTTTGGAGGGAATTACTGCTTCCCTCTTCAGGGTGAAAATGGGTTACGGTAGGAAAGTGCGGGGAGCAGAAACGGGCTGCGATGATCTGTATGTTGTCTGTAAATCATAACGGTAGTTTCGTTTGAGTTGCTAGCGTTTAAGCGGTCTGGGAACCGTGGGTGTACTTAGCTCTTCTGCCAGAAGCACTACTACTAGGTGAAACACACTTCATACCTTGATCTTCTTTGCGGGTACACATGTACTGCAGTCCGTATATGCTCATATTACGAACTATGCAGGACTCGTCCTTGTGTGAAATTCAACGTGGATGTTTTCTATTTTTCTACTTGAACACTAAATGAATCTCACACTTCAATAACTATCCTCTGCGCGTCTTCCTTAAATACGGTCACAGATGTAGTAGGTTTATTTTCATATAGATCCTGGCTTTTTTTTAGCTAACCTGGGCTGACTTCACGAGAGTCAATAGTGGGAAGTCGTGTGTTGCTATTTCGTGTTACGTGACAGCTATATCACGTGACGTGAGCATAATGTCATGTTACACTACCACGAATCCTATCAGGAATCAGGTAGAGTGCTAGACCAGCGCTGAGGTCCACCCTGCCAGCTACTGAAAGGATGTTCGAAGCTCTTTCCTCGGGATTAAAGCGACCGGAGCGCGAAGCTGACCAGCCACATTTAGTGCATATCCATTCCACTTACACGCGTTCATGGCATGTAGAAGGAAAACCACTTTTACGTTTACCTTTACTGTGGTTGCAGTGGGAAGTGTTTTTAACTCATTTTGTCACGTGTCACTTGTCCGGACAGTTGGTGAATCTCGCGCTGAAGGTCTTGATGTAAAATGCTGGGAACTTTGCGGAAATAAGTCTACTATTATACCCGAGCGTAATTATGTCCTTCATTGTGTGGCCAGATGTGGAGAACCAGTAACACTTACTGTACAACACCAATGTCTGCTTAGATTTTTGGCGAGTTTAGAATCTTGCAGCACCAAATGACGTACTGCTGTGTCGAAAAATTGGGTAGGATTACCGCCCATAATCAGCTGGCAATTTATGCATGTGGTTGTGTAGATAGTAGACTCGAACCTTTTTAGAGAAATACACACAGGGTTTTGGTGCGGAAATCTGAAGGAAAATGCCACTTGAAAGACTCTGACGCAGGTGGGAGGGAAATATTAAATAGAACTCAGACCTTTAAACCCCAGTGGTAACTATATGTACCACCACTTTTAACATTAAAAAGTTCTACGTCACGCCCACATTGTGAATTTTTGTGTTTTGTACGGATCCCAGAACAAAGGGCGAATATTTCGCTGTACAGTATTAACTAGCTGGTTTTTTGTAACTGAGAGAGAATGTGTTTACTGCGCAGTACGAACTGAATTTTTAGGCACGGTCTCAAAATTGCTAAATCGATTTTTAGCTTCGTCATATCTCTCTGTCCGTCCGTCCGCATGAAACACGGCTTCCACTGGACGGATTTTCATGAAACTTGATATCTGAGCTTTTTTTTTCGAAAACCTGTCGAGAAAATTCAAGTTTCATTAAAATTTGACGAAAGTGGGCCTAACGGGTATTTAAATGAAGACCTGTGTACAGTTGTGGTAGTGAAAGGTAAAGCAGTCGCTGTACTGACCTGGACAGGTCCTGAGGGTTCCAGGAGGCTGAGACTCCCAGATTTCATGACAATCGGCATATGAAGGCGCTAAGGTTGTCTGTCGTACGCACCGGCCGCCTTTACCCCTCATGAAATATTCCCGGTACTCATTTAATTTATGACAATATCTCGCCGAATTCTTCTTAGAATGAGAAATGTTTCAGACAAAAGTTGTAGAGAAAATCAAAACATAGTTTTTTTCCCCGAAGGTTGTGACGTTATGGGAAAATGTGGAAAAATTTCATAAAACCTGACAGTTCTCAGATGATAATGTAATACGGCGCATGCGCATTGCATGTTTGATAAATAAGGCTACAGACACACACTCAGAATGTGTAATGCTTATTGCTATTCCACGGCAACCGTGGCTACGCGAATGCACCTCAATGTTAAAAGTACATTGCCTGTCTTGTTTGTAAATCACTTTATCTGAACGTTTTGCCAGTACGTCAATCGATTAAAGAGAGATATCAGTGAATATTACTGGTGCCTGGCTTCAGACATCATGGGGTTTTGTTGTGTCGTTGACACACATTGATTTTTTGTTGTTGTGGTTTTCTTTTAGCATTCTTACATGTACTCTATGTTAGTCATAAGGTAAATTTACTCATGTTTAGTTCTCGCCTCTCTTAAGACCAGGCATGGGAGGAATATAATTTCCTTCCATTTCTTTTGTTTATAACTGGACTCGCTAAGTGTATCGCGCGAGCAATGTGTGGAGCAACACATGTAACAATAGTTGCTTTGTTCTGCGGCAGCAGTCTGCTGCGTAGCTCGAACTGTGTCTGAGCAGCAGAGTACGAGGCTGGACAGTCAGTGAGTGCGAACGGTAATGAAGAGTCCACTGGCGAGAATTGTCACTGATACATTTCATTTGTAAGTGCAATTGCTCTATACTCTTGCACAATAAAACTCCAATATATTCTGCTTGGGGATTATTGAGAGTGTGTGCTGCCTGCCCGACTCCCCGTCTTAACCAGAGTTACGAACTCCGTCCTCCCTGGGAACAACATCTAAGATACGTTCCTAATCGGGTCCGCAAAGGATACAAGAGTTTCGCAAAAACCAGGCAACACAACAAGTAACAGAACAACAAAGAAACTGACAAAATTTAAATATTTGGCGAAGTCCATCTCTTCTACCTGGAAGATGGCAGAGTCGGGTTTCTCAGAAACGTCGGTAACTTTGTACCAGACCGTACGGCGTCACATTCAAGCGGACGGAATCTGAAGCTCTTAATTATTTTCCTGTTAGCTTTACCCGGAAGTTCAAAACCAAGACGACTCGAAACAAAAGCATTTTGACTACATTTGCACAACCCTGTCATGTAAATTTCCTTGCATTTCCCTGCTTTAATTATTCTGGATTCTCATATTCCTCGGGTTTTCTTTCCTCTGACACATCCTCTTTCTAACCCCCATTCCTCTTCCTGTGTGAACGTCATTCCACTTTCCACGATCCGTAGCCCCCTATTAATTATTATATTTTCCTGCGCCTTACATTCTTCTTCTCTTACTCTTTGACCAAGTTCCTTAATTAAACACGAAGTAAAAGTTTGACACGATGCCTTGCCTAGGAGGTCGTGTTAATTACGTCATCACACTCGTATATGAACCTGTCTCTTTCACGACCCGTTTTAACTTTCAGATTCTGTAACAAAATTTATGTCTGTCGCTCGCCCGAGGGGCGGCATAACGTCTAGGTTTTGCTGTGGGACCCGATCCCGTTTTGTCATCTCACACGATCTTTATAATTTAAGTTTTTCCTTGTATGCAGTGTTTTATTTGGCATTTTAAACCCTATTAGTTTCGTTACGTCCCACCAGGCTTAACTTTTAAAAAAAAATTCTACTTTCTGCCCACACAGTGTTTTTATGTGTTTTGTGTGGATCTGAGAACAAACAGCTGTTATTTTCCTTTGCAGTAATAATAGATTGTGACGTTTTGCTGACCGTGAATCTCAGTATATTTATCTCAGTATTTAACCAACTTGATGCACAAAATTTAAAAAAAATAAGTTTTATTTCATGCCTCTACATGTTTCGAGCACATGTGCTCGAAACATGTAGAGGCATGAAATAAAAACTTATTGTGAAAGAAATTTTGTGCATCAAGTTGGTTAAATACTGAGATGAATAATAGATTGGTTTCAGAAGCTTTCGCATATACAGCGAAAAGCGGCTATTAGTTTCGTTATGTCTGCCCGCAGTATCATCATGGCTTCTGCTTGACGGATTTCCGTGAAATTTAGTATAGAGGACGTTTACGATGATCGGTTGAGAGGCTTTAAAATTGGACAAAAATATGATACCCGTAGGTAAAGGTAAAATTCACAATATAACAGGCAATGAAGGCCCAGAAGGGGAGTATGGCTGTAACTCTACTCTTTCTTCAACCTCGTCACTAGATAAGGGTGAGTGGTTAAGGCCATGCCCTGGCCGCTTTACCCCAGGGAATGACGCAGTACCCATCGCGCACGAGGCTGGGTGGGCCTCGGGGCCGGTCTGGTGGGGTGCGAAAAATCACGCCTCCCGACGGAGTTCGAACCCAGGACCGTCCATCCCGTAGCAAGTCGCTATACTGACTGAACTATTTCAACCCACGTAAGGGCAAAACATGTTTCATATTGCTGGCAGAGGTATGTGTAGTGGTACAATACAGAGAAGGCGTTACCGTGCTTCCATGGCAGCGCGTTTGTATTTATTAACATGGCTGACAGCAATATACATTGTTGTGTGTCCTTGGCAACAATGTTTACGCGAACGCGCTACGTTACACGTACTTTGCCCACATTGCTGTAACCGAGACGGAGAGTGCCTATTGCGCAACGCGATCTGGGTCTTCAAACAAAACAAACTGTGTTTCTTTTTAAGATTTAATTGTGAGGTCTTTCCGTTGCTCAGACTGTTAGTGCCGGCCTCTCACCGTGGAGGTTTGGGTTCGATCCCAGGTCAGTCAATCTGAGATTTGTGGTGGACAAAGTGACACTCGTACTGGTTTTTCTCCGAGAGCTTGGGGTTTTCATTTTACAAATAATTCCACCTATTCTGCACCCTCATTTTCGGGTACATCTTCCTGTTACCAGAAGGCGAAACGGGCGAAACCTGGGAACCTTCAATAAAGTAGCGCTCTTCTGAAAATGGGGGAGCATCAGATAGAAAATTACTATCACTATTTTTGTCCTTAAAGAATTAATTGCCTTCTGGCGCAGAAGATTATGATATGTCAGTCAGTATACTGACCAGACGTCGGGCTGGATGACCGACAAATCTTAGTTCGATTCACTGCGGAAACAAGAAACTTTTCTTCTCTCCACAGCATTTGTACAAAATAAAGGGAGATATAAATCTTATTGTAGCACTATGCATTTTTTGTAGAACCACTTCAATTTATCAACCAACGAATGCACATATAATTTCACATAAAACACTTTTAAAACACTTTAAAACACTCCGACGTGTTTCGATCTTGTCAGATCATCATCAGGGAGCTTAGTTCCTTGCTAAAGTTATGTTACAGTATTCACAATTAAATTGAATTGTGAATACTGTAACATAACTTTAGCAAGGAACAAAGCTCCCTGATGATGATCTGACATGATCGAAACATGTCGGAGTGTTTTAAAGTGTTTTAAAAGTGTTTATGTGAAATTATATGTGCTTTCGTTGGTTGATAAATTAAAGGGAGATATGTGTACCACTCCCCCCATACGTCTTTATACCGTGCGCAGGGACAAATATAACTTTTTCCTCAAACGTAGGTTCGAAAAGTCGCAGACTTTCCTACCGCATAAAACGAACTAAACAGTTTTTTTTCCTACACTAATTTACGCCCCCTGAGGATGATCCCATAGAGGGATTGAAACATGTAGGAAATATTTTAAATCCATTTTAATCAGATAATGTGGTTTTAATGGTTTGACAAGTATGTGCAATTAGTTGGTTTTAATAAATATTGTTATCACATTGCACGGTAATAAAATGAAAATAAATATTGAACTAAACAGTATTTCTGTGTTAAAGAAATGTTGAAGTGTTCTTGGCGTCGCAGTTTCACGTTGTGACTTTCGGAGTTATAACACAGTGCACTTTGATAGGTGATCGTCGACTTATCGAAGAAACACCCTGTCTTCATCAACCCCAAAAAACGAAGCGGTATAGTCTTCCGAAAGACCAGTAACCACTTCTTAAAGTATAGAGTGTCTGGACCCAGAAAACCGTAGGCTAAATTTGTCGGTCTTCGTTGATTATAAATTTTTGGATGAGAACAGGAAATGAGAAACTTCAGACGGCACTGTTGCTCGGTTTTCTCTTACAGTGAAAAGGTAATTTTCTGTTCTATTTCTTTTCAATTCCTTGGTCATCAATCACCATTGTCGGAGGGTGAGGAGGTGGGAATACACAGTTGCGCACTGCCAAATCAGGTGTTAAATACGGTTTATAATTGATTTTCTTACAGACCATACATTTATTTTACCACTGCTTTTCACCTCTATTTCTAATTCAAACTTCTACGAAAACAGAAGGGAAAGCAAAGTTAAGATCGCGTCATTTTGTGAATGAATCCACAGTCTAATAAACTTAATGTTCCGTGAATATTATTGCTAAACTTGATAGAATATTTTTTTCCTCAAAAATAGATTATTTAAGCAGTTTTGGATGAATTCATATGGAAAATAGTATACTGAGAATTAGCTACCAGCAGCATAGAGGGAGTTAAATAAGAAGGATCTTCCCATTTGTATATCATGATATGAATGGGTTCGTTGGAGGTGGCCGTGTAACTGTGGTGGTCAAAATAAAATTGGTAGACAATTGGAATATCAAGTGCGGGATAATATTAAAACTGATAAACTTTACCTTCTCTGAACCGTGCATCGTGATACGTATACGTGACAAAGACCAACAAGATGCACACTTTTTCTCACTAATTTATTCCAATTGAACTATCCTCTACATGTTTCGAACAAATAATTGTTCATCATCAGGAGATAAATATACAGCGATGCACGGTCAGCAAAACGTCGAAACGTATTATCTATGTTATTTTGTATTTGAAATTACCTCTATTTTTAATTCATAATATGTATAAATAACATGTAAACAAATTCTCGTACTCTATAAAGCATTGTTAATTTTGTATAACAATTGTTGGGGCTCAGCCTGAAGATGGCTCTATAGGAGGAGCCGAAATATATTGCCGTTATAAATTACTTAACTATCTTTTAATTGTAATTCTTCTTCTTATTCTTCCATTGGCACTACAGCCCACTGTGGCCTTTGGCCTGTCGAAAAATGTCTTTCCATTTTTTCCTATCTGCCACCAACTCTCTCCATCTTCTCACTCCCAACACTTGAAGATCTCTTTCTACTTCCTCTTTCCATATTTTCCTGGGTCTTCCTCTTCTTCTCGTCCCTTCCAGTTCTTGAGTGAAGATCTTTTGGGGCATCCAGTCCTCCTCCAATTTAATTGTAATTACGTAATACAAAGCTGTGTTAGACTGTGAAATTATATATATATATATATATATATATACAAAATATCGAGATGTATATTTACTACGCGGGACGAACTCCTCATTCTTTATAATTCAGTTTACGCTTAATCTTTGAAGGGGTAGTGAACTTTCGGAGTCTTAGGAAGAGCTCGTTAGAGTGTGTTCGGAATAGCCAGTTAAAGTTTGAACCATCGCTATTTTTGTCGCTGACAGAAGTACATGCCAAATAGCTAATAACACTTTTATTGCATTAGGTTATATCTTGAACACAAGCCAAAAAATGCATATCAGTTTTCCGCTTGGGATGGACACTAACCCTATAAACTGAGTTTAAACCCGAAACCAAACGTAATGTTTCAATTTATGTCACCCGGGCGGTAGGATCAAGCGAAAATTATGTCGCAATATTTTGCTGCGTTATCATCTCATTGTTGCTGTGCTAATGTGTCAGATTCGGTCGAGGAAATGGCACAGAAATGAGTTATAACACAATTATTTACTGCGCGGCCACCAGTGTGGTGGCAGCACTGTGAACGAGCAAAGTTATGGGGCTAGTCAGCGCTGCTCGACGGGGTTAAAAATGTGCCAGCTCTTCGCTTAACTTTCAAATTGGGCAGAGGTTCTAATGTTATCGTTTAGCAATTACCCGCTTGTGACGGGACACAAGGGGTGGGAAATTTTTTTTAACTTTGTCAGCAGTTTTACGAAATAGCTAATATGGAAAGAGAAAATCGATTGTTGCTCTGTAGTAGAGGTATCCGTTCTTCCGAGATGTGACGCCGGGTTACTGGATAACCGGTTGTTGACTTTTGGAGACAGGATAATGGTCACGAAACGTCGGGAACTGATTACCCATTGGCGTGGCGTCGTACGTCAGAACAACGGAAACCTTGATTTTTTTGTGCGCCGTACGCAAACCTAAAAACCAGTACTTGCTCTGCAGTAATCAAGAATTGTGTTGCAGCCGGAGACATCTTCGGGGTTCACTCGTCTTCCACGTAGGTGTCAATATTTGTACCTAACGTTTCCTGCCTGATCCTTGCCAAGTCATCATTTACAACCACATTGTCTTTGGACGGTATATAATCAACTATCTCCTTAAAAACTGAGCTCTTTTGGGCTATTACGCATCCAGTAGTGGTCATTCCTTACCGAAATTTCGGGACCCACCTGTCGGTCCCAAGGTTCTGGACCCTTGAAAATAGGACCCATAAGTTGTCCCGAAACGTCAGTAAGGAATTTACACAACTCGCTGAGTAATAGCCCAAAAGAGCACAGTTTTCATATACTTAGCGGCAGAAGACGCAACTAGCTTCGTGTCCGTCATATGACTGGGCATCATAGTATTCACGCGGTGCTCCACTGATACTGTCTAACCTTTAGAGCCAAACATGCCATTCTCTTATCTCAGGCAAATACGAAGCTCTGTCTTAACCGTGGCAACAGGGATGTTAGTCAATAGTAAGGAGTTCGGTATGTTAACACTTAACGTCGAACACAACTATATTTATTTTCATTACAAGAAGTTTACAACAACGACATGTTTCGGCCCTATATGTGGACCATCATCAGGTTGTGGTTAGACTTAGAGCTTAGGCTATACGCCCCAAGACCACTACACGCATGCTAGCATAGCCTAAGCTGAAAGTCCAATCACAACCTGATGATGGCCCACATATAGGACCGAAACATGTCGTTGTTGTAAACTCCTTGTAATGAAAACAAATTTAGTTGTGTTCGACTGTTAACATACCTAACTGCTTACTGTTGTACAAAACACAACGGGGGTGACGCACATTAGAGATGTGAATCAGCCACTCAGTAACACAAGAGTATTTCATATACCTAGCAGATTGACTGTGTGTAATAAGCAGAGTCTGTCTCGAGAAGCTAACACTAGATCAACTGGTCAATAAATCCTCCGCCAGCCAAATCAATTCTAGACCCTCATCCACATTAGTGCTATATTACTTTCCGCGCATACCTCTACCTGTCCCACGTGTTCCCATTTCGTCAGTATGTCCTACCAAGAGCCTGCGCACGTTTCTCGTCGCCTTCTTGTACCGCTCATTTCATTCTGCCTGATTTTACAGCTGCCTTATATTGTGTGGAGCCTCATTTTGCAATTAGGCCCGAATGTTCTGAGCATCCCGTTGTCACACGCCACTAATTTTTGTTCTCCCCGTACAATGAACAATGCCGTGAGCTGTCGAGACGACAAGGGGGCACTAAACAAGTGCACGAACAGACTAATAAAATATCTTTTTATGTTTTGTTGACCGTGCTTCCTGGTGTGATCCTTGTAAATAACCAACTTGACACGCAATTTTTTCTTGTATGTTTATTTCTATTCCCTACATGTTTCGGGCAGCCATGTGTCCATCATCAGGAGAATTATTGTATCAACGTGACACTTGGTTTATGTCACTCTGATTCGTTTAATCCTTTCCTGATTTTTCCAACACTATTTCAGTTTTGTCTTTGCTTGTATAATCACGAACTTTCTAGGCACTGGAAAGTTCGTGACTGTAAAAGCAAGGACAAAACTGATCTAGTGCTGAAAAAAATCGGGAAAGAATTAAACGAATCAGAGTGACATAAATCAGGTGTCGCGTTGATACAATAATTCTCCTGATGATGGGCACATGGCTGACCGAAACATGTAGGGAATAGAAATAAACATACAAGAAAAAATTGCGCGTCAAGTTGGTTATTTACAAAAAAATGAAAGATCATTTAAATGACGCGCTCATCATATACCCTGTGCTGCATTTTAGTTTCGTATCCTTCTGTACTTACTCTTTGCACAGCCGATGATTATTGCGTTGTCCTTTCGTTTACATTATTCATATTTATGGTTTGCCAGTCCCAGTGGCCGCGCGGTCTAAGGCGTGGGTCTGCGGCCGCTCGCTTTCCTGGGATTGCGGGTTCGAATCCAAGAGGGGGCGTGGATATCTGTCTGTTGTGAGTGTTGTGTGTTGTGTGTTGTCGGATAGAGGTCTCTGCCACAGCCGGAGTCACTCGTCCAGAGGAGTCGTAACGAGTCTGGTGTGTCTGAGTATGATCGTGAAGCCTCGATAATGACGAAGTCCTGGACCATTAGGGGCTGTCATGCCATTAAAAAAAAGATTTATTTAACTGCTTCGTCAATATATCGGACTGTATGACGTTGATAGTCGGTTGACTGGCGAATTGGTGACTTAAAAAGGATCCGAGAGTAAATTCTTGTGGGATGATTGAAGTCCCACCTTGCCATCTTCGTCGAGACACTGCATAAAACCACGGGCAGTCTTCGTTAAGGATGGTCGGCGTCCCGGCACAGATTTAGAGTGGGCACCTTACGAATATGTGGGCCGGGTAGCTCAGTCGGAATAGCGACTGACTACGGGCTGGACGGTCCGGGATCGAATCTCGGTGGGAACGAGATTTTTCGCCCGTCCAGACCGGCCCTGGGGCCCACCCAGCCTTCTGTAAAATGGGTACAGGGTCTTTCCCGGGGTTAAATTTCGACGGGGGCGTGCTGCTGACCACTCACCCCTTTCTAGTGCCGCGGTCATGGAAGAGTAGAGCTATACCTCTGCCCACGCTCTGGGCCACATCAAGTCTGTAACGGGATCACTTTACCTTTTACCTCACGAATATATAGGCACTGAGTGTCGCCCTATGAAGCATAGTGATCGGTATGTGCATTGCCAGACACTCTGCTCTGTCCTGCATCACATATGATCTCACCCTTCCTCTTTGAGACATTTATTTCTAGTTGATATGTGGAATTGCGGGTCATATTATAGGAGTGGAAGATGAAAGGATCCCCAAAATTACCCTTAATGGGAAATTTCATTATATTAGACCAGTGGGAAAACTAAGAACAAGATGGAAGGACGTCGTCCGGAGGGACACATCACAGATCCAAGGAATACGAAAATGGCGGATGCGACCAGAAGACAGAAACCAATGGAGGATTCTTCTAAGGGAGTTCACTGCCCACAAGGGGCTGTAGCGTCATAGATGGTTGGGTGTCTCGAAATATTAGTTGGTACATCGAACTTTAGAGTTATTTGTGAATGATGAATTGGAAAGTAACCTCTCGTGGTCCGTTTAAAGTCATTACCGCAACAGAACCTGGAGGGAGTTACGGAAGGTATCAAAACTTCCGTTAAGGTGCCCCGTCTGTGGAAGAGACGAAGAGGAACACAACCGCCACGCTCGCAACTTTGCGTTTAGAATTCCGCTTGTTATTGTATTAACACGTCCTTTGTTCGCCTTGCGTCGGTAGGTCTCGCACTCACTGTAACTTTTACATGCGCTGTAAAACGGGCAACAAACTTGGAATAATTTTTTTTTTATTTTTTTATCGCTGTACCGTGCATTTTGATATCTATACAGTTCACACACCAACAAATGCACTCTTTATTAACCTTGACAAAGTTTTAAAATTTACTTTAAAAATCACTTCGGCTTGCTCCTACATGTTTCGGCCTACGACCACCATCAGGGAGCCTTCATTAGAGCTTAGCTAAAGTTATATTTAGGTTAAAATTCGGTGAGATACTACGTCGTTATATGTTATGCGGTGGTGTGGCAGGCAGCGTGTTATAGGTATGGTAAGTGTACTGTTCGCTGTGCTGAGTGCGACCTAAGAGTGCATTTGTTAGTGAATGAACTCTATAAACCTGCAATAGTATGCAGTATGTCCCTTTTACCTTGTCTCTGGGTGTGTGAGCTTTATCGCGTGGGAAGACTGCATCTACAAGGACATTCCTTGAGGGCTGCCTTGCCCAGAGATCTTTATATGACAAGGTGCCACGCCTGTTATTGTGGGCTGTTTCGCGGGCCGCGCGTGGAAAGATAACAGTAAGTGGTATACCTGACCGCCTAAGTTATTGTGTAATTTTTGTAATATATATCTACATAATTTACAAATATGGCCGTGGGCCGCAGGTTGGAGACCCATGGAGTAAACCTTTTACATAAAGGTGGGTTAATCTTACATGTGAATATTGGTTTCTGCAAATTTATTTCTTCAGTTGGTTGTACTGTAAGTTATGGCGCTAAATTTGAGGGTATTCATGAAAGGAGAACTGAAAAGGGTGTATAAGGTAGCTATTGTGGCTTGTTTTACGGTACACCATATCTCAAAATTTACAAGAGGACGCCCGGTAACCGCCTGTGAGTATCAGCGATGGGAAAACAGGAATGCCAACCTCGACAGGTAGATCTTCCAGAGTGCAGCGTGTGAAGACTGTCGGAATTGAAATATCATGATACTCTGTGTGTGTTTATGTGTTTGTGTGTGCGTGTGTGTGTTTGTGTGTGTGTGTGTGTGTTTCCAGCTTGGCGAAGTCCGCGCCATCAGCAGCAGTTTGTTAGAATAATAGCAGTGAACATGCATACTCAGCCTCTCGGCACCAGTAAATCATTTTACCGCCGTCACCACCACTGTTCAACAGTGTACACATCCCTGCTAGAGCGGCACAACTGCTAAACACTGACGGTAATAAGCCTTGTGACGAGTGTGCCGACTGTGGGATTCTTCGCACCAAGTATGTGGAGAGAAGACACATAAGGAGGACTATGTAAGGGAGACCATGTCCACAGATTCCTTTGTTTCTTATTATAAAACAAACTTAGATCGAATTTCGTATTAACTGCATAAACTTACGAGTAATGTTGTTTACCAATTATAATATTGCTTGATACTGATCCAGTTCAAACCTTATTTTACGAAAAGCTAAAATCAAGATTTGTCTTTCGTTATAGGCATGTGGGAAAATACAGAGTACATTTAACGCTGAACAGAGTACGGCAGAGCGGGGGCCTTCATCGGACGCTACGCAGTAATTCGTGTCTTCCGCTCTACGGCGGTCAGTCTTCCTCTCACGCGGCGTTCGCGAAACTGACTGCTGCAGAGCAGACGGCAGTCAGCGGTCGCTGTGGGGCAATTGGGCTGTGAGCTGGTTCCGCTCTAAGCTGAGCACACTGTACAAATTCAGCTACACATGTTCGTACTTGATACAAAGTGAAGGTAATGATTTTTTTCATTAGATTTTTTTAATATCATCCACCGATAATAAATTTTGGTAGCAGAACCCGCTGGCTCAGCACCATTAATACCAAACCCTGCCATTGAACACAATCATAACATAGTCTCAACCTCCAATGTTCAACTTGTTTTCTCTTCTCAAAACGTGTCCTCGAGATATATCCACCAAACCCATATCGTTGCGTGACATTCCTTTCTGTTAATTATACAAAAACCAATATATATATATATATATATATACACGTCGAACACAACTCGTATTTATCATAGAACCAGCAGCGGCATGTTTCGACTTTTTAACCAAGCCCGATCAGGCTGTACAAGAATTACAGATAAATGTCATGTGCTGTAAAACAGTACAATCCAAACCACTGTAGGCTGAGATCTCCAACTTGCCACGATTGGTGATCACGTGTTATCACAGAAACCTGATGACAAGTTGTGTGTAGAAATATGATGGCTTGTGGTTGTGGCTGCACACCGTTTAGTTAAATGAGTAAAAAATCCGTAAAATCGTTCAAATCATAGACAGTGGTCGTATGTGTTATATCCCGTGGTTGTAAAGTACAAGGAGCTGTACAATTATGTACGATCCGTGAAGTTTATGTAACGGTCATATTACGGTGACAACGAACATGTGGAATTCACGTGAGCAGAATATCGAGTTATTCATTCTGTGCATTTTGTTTAATATTCAATTTGTGAGACCAACACAATGCACAAGACACAAACGTTATTGAAAGTGTGGCCTTCCACTGTTCTTACATGTTGCGGCACGTCTGTGCCATCCCCAAGGAGACCAAACACCAAATTTCAAACTTGCTGGCGTATAACAGAATATCGCTCATTTGCGAACAAGAGTGTCACAACTCAAAATTTGGCATTTTTGAGTCATTGGTAAATAAACAAAACGTTTGCCGATGCACTTTTAACAGGTATAGTTGTTGTATCCCGGCCGTGTACCGATTGGGAACGTATCGTGGATGTTGTTCCCTGGTGGAGGCGGAGCTCGAACTATGGTTAAGATCTGTCTGTGAAGGACCGCTGGCTCCGACAATAACTCGTTTATACAAGGTATATGAAATTTATTGAGAGCGAGTAATGAAGTTACAAGGAGGGCGAGAACTCGGGCAGTCGGTAATCTACCCCAGTGGAGGCTCGGTGGTCTTGACTGTTCGGCGTCTGGTGAAGAACTGCTGTGTTTTGTGTTAGACACGGTTGTCGTGGACATGGAGTGTGTGGAAAAGTTGGGACTAATTACCGTCCAGAGTTCTCATATTCCTGAACCTTGTGCCGCGCGTGATCGTGCTTCAGCATGACATCCAGTCATGAGGTGTACTTTGACATGGGCACAGTCCGGATTACATCCGTCAGTATCGCATGTCGTTGAATGGGCATGTTGGCCACAATGTAGATTAGAACCATACAATAATACATATACAATAAAAAATACAACGTACATTAACATATGCAACAGTATAACACAATATAACACAACTATGCAACATAGTGTCATAATGCAGTTTGCAAAACTCGCCGCTGGAGAGCGGTTGTGTCTTCGTTGCGCTCGTAGAAAATTACAGAACTTCGAAACATTTAAACGTTTCTCCTGAAAAAAATCACAGATTTTGAGTTGTGACCCTGTTGTCGCAAATGAACGATATATCCACAATATTCGTTCAATGCAGCATTCAGCAGCTAAACTATAGGTGCAGGGTGGTTTGTATATGAACATCACACTGTAGAAGTATAACATACATATACTGATTTTTACAGTTGATATAAAATATGTAAAAGGTAAAGTCACGGAGGATAGTTAAACCTCTAAATTCACTATACTGTTGCGGCGTTCGTCTGCGTATACAAACATGTAGTGCAGCTTTCAGTCTCTTATGTATCTTGTCCCTGTATGACATTCTGTGCAGTGTATATAGGAGGTGTAAACAAGCAGTCAAGAAACTGAGATCTTTATCTACAAATACGAAATGAACTTCCAATTGTAGTCTTAATTTTATGTACTTTAATGGCCTGAAGATTATTATTATTATTATTATTATTATTTACGAGGGGGTGTTGATAAGTCCTTAGCCGGACGTACTTCCTGATGTCGCAGGACGGAATCCGTAGTGTCATTGGAAAGAGGGGTCTATTCATGTGCCGAATTGCAAGTCTTTTCTTGTTACAGGGGTTGAATAGGGAGCATATCAGGGACGCGCGCGATTTCAACAACATGGAGACGCGAACTGTCATCG
>Ga0136643_10006264_pt1 | contig 17008 bp, 11 predicted proteins | sample TergutLab28metaG_FD_96883 | JGI IMG/M metagenome (GOLD analysis project Ga0136643, IMG submission 96883) | Labiotermes labralis P1 segment gut microbial communities from Petit-Saut dam, French Guiana - Lab288 P1 (version 3) (version 3) | ecosystem: Host-associated > Arthropoda: Insects >... | reverse complement strand
GGGGTAAAAAACGGCCGGTGCTTCAGGCTGACAACCTTACCACCATCCTGGGCCATGGTCACGTAATCTGGAAAACTTAAATTCCTGGAACCCTCTGGGCACCTCGGGCCTGTAATGAGACTTATTTACCTTAACCCTTATCCCGCTAACGTGGAGAATATGGTGAGCTATTAATAATGCCAGCAGATGGCAGATGGGATTTTATTCGGAGTTTAAAGGGTTAATCATTTCTGTTAGAGGCTGAGTCGACCCCAGGGCCATAGTGAGATCGGAAGTATTATGTCAATGAAAAATTCCAATGACACCAACTGGAATCGAACCATCGACCTTCCGATTTGTAGCACAGCACCTTAACCACTGTGCTGCCGCGGGCCCCAGGTTAAAAAGTGCTGTGAAATTAAACTGGGGGCTTTTACTCTTTAGGTGTTTTAATAAGCAGCGAAAAATTTAAAGGCTTCTAGAATCGCAAAATGGGATTTTCAACAAATACAATTCCAATTCCTGCCACAAAACAACCACAGTTGACATTTCACGCAAACAAATTCCGGACGCAACCCTCCGTCTTCGTAAGCAGTTACTTTTGTTTGCAGTAGATTGTCTGTGCCACCTTAACCATGAATCTTCCTGCAACAGATGTTTAACGTTGGCCTTTGCCCTGACGATAATTCTCATGTTTCATCAGACGTGATTCCTGCTGCGCCTTCCTCTCTCCCGTTTTTCAATCAGGCTCCGTTACCATGACAACAAATTTATTGGTTTACGGAGAACCTAGAAATAAACCGGGGCTTACTTTCCATTTGCCCGTTTGTGAACCATACCAATATGTACTGTATCTAATTTTCGAGCTGTAACATATTGCATGTGAGATTTGAGAGAACTAAAATAAGATTATAGGACTGGATGGCTGATGCGAATTTGTGGCTTCAGATTAAAATGCACCTTGTCTCTCGCAGACAGTAATTGTAAACGTAAAACTACAATCTTACGCTGAATTTTATACAGGTGTGCCTGAGAAAGTCTGCAGAATTGCGTAACGATAAGACAAACCGTCCACACACAAGACTTTATTATATCAATCCAAAAAGCTAAACGTTTCGGTGCAGCCGAAACATGTAGCTTTTTGTATTATGTACGAAAGATTTGTCTCATTTATACGCATTGTATTAACACACATTATGATCTGATGAAGTGTTTAATGCAATCTCTTTGCAATACAAACACAAGTTTTACACCAGCAAAATTTAAAAAAAAAATCCATTTGTACCTCTGTAAAGAATTTCATTAAAAACGGACGCAATAAAATGCAATAAAAATTCAAGCGTTTTCCTCTTCACCACTGCCTTCGTATCGTCTCTCATGTCCATCCAATCTTACACCAAATAAAGGCTGAGGGAGAAACGGTCGGGACTTTTAGCTAGCCACACACAAGAAATGGCTTAAATAAAAATATAACTGAATTATACTTCCACTCCCACACGTTCTCCATTGCACAATATAGCTTCGGCCTACCCCTTGCAAGTTACTTGACTTGTTTTTGGAAGGAACTTTTCGAATTTCAGCCGAGACATCGACTGTACTGACTCAAGTTCTTGTGTTTTCCTCAGCCATTAAAGCAAAATGGCGGAACAGTACATCAATTGTGCAACGAGAGCTTCCTTCCAAATCCCTTCCAGCCTTCCATTTACCAGTGTTTCCACCATTAAACACCATACGAGTAACATTTTTCCTGCTTATTTTCTGCTGCTGCTTGTTGTTGACACAGTATGGCTAGTACATGTACCATTTCTGTTACTGTTTCTTTTGCCACTGATACTACTACTACTACTACTACTACTACTACTACCACCACCATTTATACGTATATGGCTGCTGTGCTACGTCATTGTCTCGCCAGCTTTTCGCAACCAGTATGCCCTATCCAGCGAGAGACAGGCTTCAAATTTTAAACTGGTCATCGGCCCTTGCTCTACATCCTTCGCTCCAGTTACTGTTGCTTTACTTCCGTCGTTGGAATTAGTAACTAAAATATTTCAGTAAATTTATCCATATATAATTTTCTCCCGGAGGTCCGGTACGCCAATATTAATTAATATATCCCAAATACTAATTACGTGGGATACATTTCTACATGTCAGAATATAACATCTGTTTCTGATGAAAATTTTCTACATGTTAATTACAACACAATGCCACGTTCCAAGATTTGATGATTTGATTAAAATGGGTAAACATGTATTTTTATAAATGATAATTAACCGCTGTTCCAATGGATAAGCTTGTCAGCTTTCACCACTAACCCATCAAAATTTCCTGCATTTCACCACCCTAGGTAACACCACCATACCGTATTGCATGCCCGCATTCTGCTCCACCCCATCTTGCTCTACTCTCCTACAAAATTTCTGAGTTGATACTTAACACGCACAACAATTGCATCAGCCGGAAGTTTGTTATTTTCTTATGCCCCGTGATGTACTAATCCATCAAGGGTAAAATTCTTTACGTTTTATCGGTCAAGACCCGCATTTTTAAAAGAGATTCAAACCTGAAGATATAATTAAAAAAACCTCAAACAAAAAGAAGCCACTGATAGACCAAATATAAAAGTCTTAAAATTCTGGTGACTTCAGCAATTAGACGACTTCCTAGGGACTTAATCGCTGGCGGGGGGGGATTGAATCCCAGTGGAAAGCAAGAATTTCCTTGCCTGTTCAGACCAGATTCGACATTCAACAATGATCCTTTACAAAGGTTAACCGGTCTTCCCGGAGGTAAAGCGGCTAGGTCCAGTTGCTGAAAACCCACCCACATCTAGCACCGGGCTGCGAATTTGTTGAAGGATATGACTCTACTTCACGTCTGTTATTACACAAGCCTGTCATGGGGTAATCTTCGCCGTTTCTGCAATTAGAATTGCTTAATAGGATTCCGGATCTCTGGTATATAATACCGCGTAGATATCAATCTACAGAACACTAGGATGATAAAAAAGAAACTCTGGTCGGCATGTACTAAGTAAAACTAATGAAGGTAATATGGAAATGTGTATCCATTAAAACTTCCGCACACACATTCATATGCTTTGCTCTTTCGTTTCCATTTACTAACGGACAGGATTCGTTATTCTTAGCACAGAAGCAAAACATAGATCAATAATCTAAGCTTTCATAAACACGCACAGTCTCTTGCAAGTTTTGGGATCTTTGTTAATTACTGGAGAATATAATACGCTACTTAAGTGAGTTTCCAAGAAGGTATATAATTTTGGAAATATTAGTACTTCATATTGTGACTAAGTATCTATCGTGGAGACTGGTTCTGCTTAATCCTGTTTAGCCGGATATTTCTCATTTCCTCCAAACAAGTGTCGAGAGTAACTTGGAGATAATTTACACTGGAACAAAATCTCTGCGGTACAACACATATAAATCTGTGGGCGGTGTTACTTTAAATCAGTTCTACAAGATTAGTTACAGTCAGTCAGTTTGTAATGTTATAAGCGGGAACAAAATCTACACTTATAGAGAGTCGATCAGCGTCTGGACTTTGTTCCTTGTCAAATGTTTAGAGCAGCAAAAAAATAGACACCCGCTTTCTGAAGCACTTTTCTTGCCCGTCGTCAGATACAGAGGTGATAATGGGCCTACTTAGCTAGGTATATTATAAAAGTTTATTCTCATTCACTGAGAAATGAACGTTGTATAAGGGCACAATATACAGGGTGTTTCAGGAGGAATAGTAAATACTTTAGGAGGTGGCAGTATGGACTACTCCGAGTAAATAAGTTCATATAAACATGAGTGCAATTTTTAATGGGTGTGGAGATACAGCTGTTTGAATGTTACGCATAAAAAGCCTTACAAAAGTGTGAAGGAAAAAAATGACGTATTTATTGCATTTGTTGGTTATGTAAATTGTATCAATAAACTGCAACAGTTCAAAGTAAGTGCTCAAAAATGCCACCATCGACTTCAATGCACTTTTCAACCCTCTTGGCAACAGTACGTGTAGCTCTCCTGAGGTCGTCTTGACGTTCTTGCATTATGAAGACAGCACTATTCATAATGCGAGCGACCAATTCGTCTCTTGTGTTTACTTTTTCTTTGTAGACTTCGCTCTTCATCCATCCCCACAGACAAAAAATCTAATCTGTACGCGCCAAATTCAAACAGCTCTATCTTCACACACATCGAAAATTGGACACATGTTTACATGAACTTATTTATTCGGAATAGTCCATACTACCACCTCCTAAAATATTTACTATTCCTCCTGAAACACCCTGTATACACATCGGATTAGGTTTAGTCAGCAAGCTGTAACTGCCGTTTGGTCTTCAAGTACATTTGCGGAATTCTTATCGCAAAAAGTTACTATATTTTGTAAATAAAATTTGATTTGTGTAGTATATATTGTAAAAGCTGACCTAAAATAGATTGCTAAGACACTGAAGACAACTTTATCTGACGGGCTCTAGTTAGTTAAGTCCCTCCCGACCTCTTTACGTTATAACGGATACAGAGTTTTTCCGAAACCTTCTCACAAACCTTTTTGTTTTTAAAACTTATACAACGGACGACACATAAATATTAAATGTCTTTAAATGTAGCATACATCGGTAGAACACTGCACAAAATAAAAAAAAATATTGCATATGACCATCCAATAAGAGGAACACACATGAAGTTAACTGGAAAATAAAAGAAGCCCTTACGTCTCTTGGTAATTATACCACTTCAGGCATAAAAGATCAGTCTTTTTTTTACCTTAATTCTGTAATGCACCAAAAGTTTCCCATTACACGTGTCTATGTCGTGGCAAAGACGAAGAGTGATTGGTATGCTCCCCACTCTGCTGAAAATCTAAAAAAAAAAAAAATCTGAAAAATGTAGTTGAAGGTAATGCCTCGCAGACACGTCGACTGAATAAATGATTTCCCTTTGAACGTCACAGAGGGAAGCTCTGATTGAGAAAGTTGGTTATTAGATTATGGAACTTTGATTGGGCACATTGGCTGTCGGTTTGGAGAAACGTTCAAGAAATTCGACAGTTTTAATAGAACTGTGCTCCGAAATACTAAATCCTGTGCGAAAGAGCCTTATAAAATTGAAAATGGTGACTGGTATAAAAAGGAAAGCTGTAATTTTAAGCAGACCTATGAGCCAAAGTGCCTTACAAACGCTCTGCTTGAAACTTTATAATAAAATAGGTCTACGTTTCTTGTTGCTGCACCTTCCATATCGTCGCGTTTTTTAATTAGTGTACCAACGGATGCACATATATAAAACTTTTTCACATTAAAACACTAAAATTGCTCCGACATGTTTCGATCCAAGGATCATCCTCAGGGAGCTACACTTTTCTTGCTAAAGTCACTTTTAAAAACATTCAAAAAATAATTCCATTATATTAACAGGGTGTTGTGGCAGCATGTCCTGTGCTTTGCTGCCTGAGTATCACGCAGCAAAGCACAGGACGCACACCCACTGTCGGGCACTCTTAGCAACATACCCTTACACAACAAGACATGCTGCCATAGAACCAGGATTATATAACGAAATCAATCAGTAACTAGTTTTTAAAAAGTGACTTTAGCAAGGAAAGTGTAACTTCCTGAGGATGATTCTTGGATCGAAACATGTCGGAGCAATTTTAGTGTTTTAATGTGAAAAAATTTTATATATGTGCATCAGTTGGTATACTATTAAATAGGCCTACGTTTATTGAGTGCCTGCAGATAAAAACCTGAAGCTAATCTCAAAAAGGGCCACATAATGTGCACACTGAATGTGACTTAACTTTTAAAAAAAAAAATCTGTCAATTGAACGTTTGAAATCGATGTTTAGACTCTCAAACGTTCTGGTGTATTCTACCATCCACATTATCTTTTATAACGCCGATAAATTTGCATGTGAGCTTCTTGTAAAGTATGGCTGGCAATGTACGAATTTTGAACCAACTTACGCTCACAAGACAACTGTTCTAAATAAAGTGTAACAACGCAAATTTCTATAAGTAGGCTTACTACAGTCGATGTCATACTGCACGTGTAAGTCACGCACATATAGAATGACAATGACTGTACTTTATGTTTTCAAACACAGTTCTTAAAGTTATTATTCACATTTTTTTATAATTTCGGCGTTGGAGCATGTTGTTTTATTGAAAAGAAACTGAATAAAACATAACAGGTCAGCTGTTGACATTATACCCACGGTATGACGTTGGCTGATATTTGTGATTTTGCGTACCCCACAGAAGACTAACTTGTGTGGTCAAAGTATGTATTACAAAACAAATGTAATAAATTTCTTCCAGTCCAAATTTATTTTACAGTGTTCTATAGCTGGTTGTCATAGATTTTATGCGGTAATAACATCTAAAATACCTTCCTTTATACTTGGTTACTGAAAGAACACGTACTATAAAAAAAACACGGCTTTTTTTATTAGTCGTCGGTAAGGACAGCTGTCTTGAAGTAAATGCAGAGAAAAATAAGTGTATATTCACGTCTCGTAAAGAGAATGCACAGAAAATGCATAACATTAAGTTAGAGAACATGTCCTTTTTGAGTGCGACAAAGTTCAAATACTTGGGAACAACCCTAGGATTTCTAAATTACGTTCCTGAAGAAGTAAAGTGCATTCTGAACTCTGGGTATGCTTACTACCACTCGGTCCAACGTATTTTGTCTTCCACTAACCATCCCAAAAAAAATAAGGATTAAAATATAAAGAAATGTAGTTTTTTTTGTGTGTGTGTGCGAAACTTGATCCCTCAGCCTGAAGGAGGAACATGGCTGAGGGTGAATGTGAATAGGGTACCGAGGAAGATATTTGGGTCTAAGAGGGGCAAGGTAACGGGGGGAGTGAAGAATGTTGCGTAATAAAGACCACTGATTTACACTCATCACAAAATATTATATGGGTGATAAAATCAAGACGAACGAATTGCGCGGGGCATGTGGCACGTAGGGAAAAGAGGAGAGATGCACACAGGACTTTGATGGAGAAGCCTGAGGAAAAGGGTCCACTTAGAAAAACTAGGCGTAGGTAGGAGGATAATATTAAAACATATCTTCAAAAAAGAAAGGGAGTGTAAACTGGATAAGTCTGCCTCAGGATAGGGCCAAGTGGCCGGCTTTTGTAGTCGTGCTAATGAAGTGTCCGATTGGGTAAATTGCGGGGAATATCTCGATCAGCTTATGAAATATTAGCTTCTCAAGAAGGACTGCTCCATGCAGTTAGTTATTTGGTTAGTTAGTTAGTTAGTTGGATGGTTGGTTGGTTGGTTGGCTAGTTAAGTTAAGTTAGTCAGTCAGTCAGTCAGTCAGTTCTATTTGAATAATATTTATTAAGATTATGCAACATACACGTGACTTGCATCTCTATCAAGTAATATTACAAAGTGGTCACTTTCCTTATACTGCATGCTGCTTGGATAGCCAGTAATTCACGCACAGACAAACATACAAAAAATACAGTTAATATAGGCCTATACTCAATATATCAAGGAATATGAACTTTGGTATGCAGGCGGATTATATATACACCTAGCAATTGTGTACAAGATTATTTTTAAATATTTCAACACGGTGTAATATTCAGTTTATGGCCGATACATTTAATACAGTAAAAAATTAAGGTGGATATATAAACAGCAAATCCTTCACAGAAAAGCATGCTGGAAGTAACAGCAGAGACTAGTACACTAACATAAAACCCTATATCTAAAGCTGTGTAAAATGACTGAAAGTGTAATAGCTCCCTTCCCCCAGACCACGTACACTAAATTTCATGACCATTTGTGAAATGTCTTTGATGCCATGTAACCTGTACACCTCCTGTCTTATTAGAATTACATCTAGTGGGAAACAAAAATCACTTAACTCTGCAGAGTTAAGCTATCTGGCATTGTTTTCCACCCTCGCATTATTTTTTTCTTGCTAATAAACTACACTTACGTCTTTTAACACACAACAGTTATAACTACTGCGTGTTATTTTCAGTCACTTACCTCGAACCAGCCCCGGTGCCAACTCTGCATTTGAAGACACCTGCATAGCCACATGACTCACTATGGTAGCAAATGAACACATTTATAATACACTTCAACTGCTCAACATTACATTTATGCACAGCCAAATATTGCAGCACACATGCACACGTTAACAGATGTTGTTTCGCACTTTATAGTCTTAAATTCGCAGAATTTTAAGGAAAAACTTAGGAATTCAAGAAATCTCTAACTTCACAGTTCAGCTTTTACTCACGCGGAAGGGAGCTGCGCTTTCTGTTTCCGTTTTGCCACAATCGTCAGAGTTCGGTTGACCAATCGAGAATATTCGCTATCACAAGAAAGTTACGCTTCTTGCAGGGCACATTTGTTTGATGTATCATGTAGAGACGAGCGTTGAACACGAGGTTTTGCTGTGGGATAAAGGTATCGAGTTTCCTTTCTTTGTTACTACATGAAATATACACGTGGGGACTGAGAGAGATGACCCTTGATTAGAAACGGAAGCATCAGATGCAAGTGATATCACAACTACTGAAGATTATTCGTGAAGTAATGACAGAATTTAGTAGCGAGGTCTCACCTGTTCTTATTTTTCTAATTCCCCGATTTACTGGGCTCCAAAATTAAACTCCACACAAATTTACACGCGAACTTCAGAAGGAAATTACGGGTGCGCTCGCCCTCTTAAACATCCTTATAATAGTTAAGGTAACCGGTAAATGTCATTCAGAAAAGTGGTTACCTACATGAATACAGAGACAGATTTTTGTAACCACACCAGTCCGAATATGGAGACTCTTCAGTTTTAATTCTGTGGATACTGCATGCAGAACAACAACCGCAAGGTAAAACTCACCACTCACCACAGTAGTAATTATTATTATTATTACTATTTAAAATATAGGCTCTCTACTTTATTTCTTCAATATTTCTTAAGGAACCTTTTAATCAGTTCTGGTTTTATTTTCCTCAAATCACCATTTTTCAAGTTAAATTTGCAACTCCTTTCTCATGAAGTTAACAATTCCTCAAATAATCCACACTATCTCCACGTTTTAACGAACCAGAAGTCTCATTGCCATCTTCAAGATAATTCAACTTTTTTTCCTATCCTAAACCACGTTAAGCAAAATTTTATCACCCCATCCTATTTCTCTAAATTTAATTTTAATACTATAATTCCGTCTACGCTTAGGTCATCCAAGTGGTTTTCGGTCACATATCCCCACTGAAGCGTTGTGTGTATATTTCCCCTCTCACACATTTCACATTCCCCATCCATATCATTCTCCCTGATTTGATAAACTAATAATGTTTGTTGAGGAATACAAATCATACAGTCTCACATAAGTTTGAAGAATCCAAAAGTACTACAGAGCCACGTAACGATGCATTCTGTAAACAAATTGGACCATTTTAAGACTCTAATTTATAATTAAAATACATATGGGATATGCAACATTATTTTATGATTATTGGAAATTATTTTATTATATTTCGCTTCCCTGTAGCTATGTAATACCAGGATATTGTCACACGGCATAAATATTTTCAATTCGAGTCATTCCGACCATTTTCACAAAATTTCAAGTTGTCGACTGAATATCTTTCACTTCACTGGTTCAAAAAGATCAGAAGGCGAATGAAATACACAGCTCAATTATTTCTATTTGGAAACTGCCACAATGAATGCATGAATGATTCCTATAACAGAACATCATTACGTGATACATGATAGAATAAGGGGCACAGCAACCTTCGAAAATGTTAATAATTCTGCTGCAATCTTGCCGTATAAATTTGTCAGAAAGCGGTGAAAGATTTTCATTCATTGGTTAGATAACTGCGCCCTTCTGGGTTATTATGCAACATGTAGTGGTAATTCCTTACCGACTTTTGGGACAATTTATTGGTCTCATTTTCAAGGGTAAAGAATCCAGGATTCGTGAATTCGTTGTTGTTTAATAATTTATGTGTTTATATGTTGTTAATTAATGTTTTATTAATTAACAAGGACTGCATAGTGAGGTTTTAAATATTTATTGTTCTATTGTTTGTTGAGTATATGTGTTTTGCTCGGACTATAATGGACTTGCCCACAAATTTAACGGTCAAGGACTCTACACAAAAATAAATTATAATTATATTGTATATTTCTAAAACTGTGTAGAAATAGACGCCCTGCAATAGTATGTAATTTTTCGGTACTGCATGGAGCTTTTTAGGAGGTACATTTTTTTTGGGTGGGCCGGGTAGCTCAGTTGGTATAGCTACTGACTACGGGGTGGACGGTCCGGGATCGAATGTCGGTGGGGACAAGATTTTCCGCCCGTCCAGACCGGCCCTGGAGCCCACCCAGCCTACTGTAAAATTGGTACCGGGTCTTTCCCGGGGGTAAAGTGCGGCCGGGGCGTGCTGCTAACCACTCACCCCCTTCTAGTGCCGCGGTCATGGAAGAGTAGAGCTATACCTCTACCTACCCTCTGGGCCACACCGGACCTGTAACGGGATCACTTTACCTTACATTTTTTTTTTATAAATAACTGATAGTTCAGATGATTATGCTTCCCCCCCCCCACACCCTTTGCTTTCATGGCAAACAGGGGCACAAATTCGGCTCTATTTTTCGCAAAGTTCGTGTTATCTAATGCTGATACCTATTTCGTGAATAGTGCTGCATTTCAGATATGAAGTGACGTTTAATTTAGGGTGTGAGCACGCTGAAACAGACCCTCCAAACCAGTACAGACTGCTTCAGACTACACCAAACCACGCTACACCATTCGACCATTCACACTGGCCACACTGTACTGCAGGCAACCCTGGTAAAAATTACCCACTAGAAGGTGTCGCCATCTCTAGTGGCACATTTTGCTCAAAATGGTCGTGTTTAATGGACAATTTATTACACAGTCTCTAAATACAGCTTTGTATTAAGATATAGACTCGCGCACAGCAATTGACAGGATAAAATTTCCGTTCATATTCAAACTGTTGTGAAATTCTTCGTATTTTATTCAAGATACTGTGGTCTAAATTTTAGATATCGACATCTTTCAAAAGCATTTTATTTAAAATTCAGTGAAAAAAATTATTTCATGTACTAAAGGTATTTTCTATTACCTTAGCCCGACCAGGAAAGAAACAAGCTCGGAAGCATGTCGGGGACAGGCGCGATTTCAACAACATCGTGGCGCGAGCTGTCAAGTTTTTTTCTGCAAGGCAAGACGCCGAAGGAAATTGACGCCATTCTGACAGAAACATTAACTTGTTTCCTTCCTTGTCGGGCTAAGGGCTTATCAGTACCCCTGTATTAATGTTATTAGACTTAGAATTTTAAGTGGAATTTATTTAGAGTTCATGTATTTTATAATGTATATTTCGAGGATGTGGAACATACCACAGTATGAACATACCACAGTATGAACATAATATGCGGTAAAGTTAAAGTGATCCCGTCACATGCCCGGTGTGGCCCAGAAGGTGGGTAGAGGTATAGCTCTACACTTCCATGACCGCGGCATTAGAGGGGGGTGAATGGTCAGCAGCACGCCCCAGCCGCACTTTACCCCTGGGAAAGACCCAGTACCCATTTTACAGGAGACTGGGTGGACCACAGAGCCGGGCTGGACGGGCGAAAAATTTCGTCTCCACCGGGATTCGATCCCGGACCGTCCAGCCCGTAGCTCAGTCGCTATACCGACTGAGCTTCCCGACCCACATGAACATAATATAATAAAATAAAATAAAAAATATTAAATAACTTATTTGTGCAGCGAATTATAGTCACCATTTTTTTAAATTTCCCATACTGCATACAACGAAAGAGATGGGTAAGAGCACTGGGAAGAGTAAGTATATTAAATTATCTATTTTCTGGCAAATTTATAACGTCTTCGGTAAATTCTTTATTAACATAACCCAAACATAATATAGTTGACATTTCGTCATCAGTATAAGATTTTATTAAATTTTTCGTCAAAGTGTAATGTAAGTCTCTTTGCCACAAACAATTTTCAACTCGGCAAAGACTTTGTTAATGCAACCTTGAAAGCGTCAAATGACAGCTGTGGAAAAATAATTAATATGCATTTACATAATATTTTGCAGCAAAATTCACAGTGTTCTTCACTATTATCATTTTAGTTTACTCTGCATTGCGTTTATGTTATTAATAACAGTATTAATTATTATTATTATTAATTACTATTAATTATTTGGATAATGTGTGTTTTAATTTAAGCCAGAAGTCCAATTTTTTTATATTGTTTTTGCGTTGTTTCCCTCTTCTTATTTGTGTACTTCGTTTTGTAAATATTTTGTCTTATTTTCGTTGTTACACCGTGCATGTTGTCGAGTTACTCAATTATACCAACCACTGCACATATATAAAATTTATAAAATTTACACATTAAAACATTAAAACGCTCCGACATGTTTCGGTCCTAGGACCATTATCAGGGAGCCATTTCATCCTTGCTAAAGTCACACTATAAAATGTCACATTAATTTCGCTGTACTGGTTGGATATTGTGGCAGCATGCTGTGTTGTGTAATGTTATATTGCGAAGAGTGCCCTGCTACGGATGTGCATTCTGTGCTTCGTTGCGTGATACGCAACGATGCACAGAATGCACATCCGTAGCAGGGCACTCTTCGCAACATAACATTACACAACACGGAATGCTGCCACAACACCCAACTTGTACAACGAAATTAATCTGTGACTATTTCTAGTGTGACTTTAGCAAGGAATATATAGCTCCCAGGACCGAAACATGTTGGAGCGTTTTTAATGTGTAAATTTTATATATGTGCAGTGGTTGGTGTAATAATTGCGTAGCAGCAGTCATATTAAAAAAAAAGTAAGTTTCATGAAAATCAGTGCTGTGAAAGGCATAATTTACTGAAGGGGGAACATGAAATTTTGCCTGTTTCTTACATTTTTTTTGTCCGATCTGGATACAATTGGCTAAAACAGACTTTTCCATTCCAGCAGCTACAAAGGATACAAAAGGGACAGATATTTCAGCAACATACAAAAATACAGTATGTTCCAAAGAGTACCATTAATGCCTCACTGAGTTACAACACTGCTGGAGTTATTATGATGAATTAGGAAAGACAGATTTCAAGGGAATAAACATAATTAATACACCTAAGTAAGTGAAGGAATGAAAATATACTATCACAAATACACTAACCTGTCAAATGAAGTAGATTTCCAAATGAAATCCACAACAAAGTGAGAGATACAATCGGTCGGAGCACCGCTATTGTTCTTTAATTCAATGCCCACTTCTTCACCAAAATTATCAGGGATCTTGATCACATGACCCACTCCTGACCATGGCTTGTGTAGCTCCCCCAGGTAGCGAAGACGCAGTTCATCTCCATGCATCAACTTCATGTCTGAAAAAAAAAAATAAATAAATAAAACAAAGCAACTAAAGCCACATTAGGGCACTTTACTTTTGTACGTGGCAGTTTAGGGGTGTAATAAGAACTTAAGATCAAAACAGAAACTGCTATGATCCACGCTTAATGAGCACTACAGTTTAGTACTTTAAAGTGCAATGTTATCAAAAAAAGGACCTCAGTCTGGTTACTCATAATCCGGGTTTAATTTACGCCTTGGTGTTTCAATAGGACCGCCATTCTTCAGCAAAACATTCCTTATGTGAAATTAAACTGACACAACCAAAAATACCTATATCAGATGCTGAATGGTTACGAAGGTAACGGCAAGATAGGTTTTAAAGAATCAGAACTGTAATACATTTATTGATTACCAAACACATATTAAAATGAGAAGGAATTTGTAGTTCCTGTAATGGTAACACATGCACTCCACAGCTAATAAGCATGAGTGACACAAAGACATTAATTAAACAGGCAAAATTCACACCAGTTAATACATGTTGTCCTTAGGTTTTCTAGTACTTGAAACAGCACACTTGCCTCTACATGGCTTGGCTTGGCTATCAGCTCGGGGATACACACGGAAATGTAAAATAATGTAAGGTGTCTTACATAACAACTTTTCTTTGTTACTTTGTCAGGCTGATGATGTTTCTTTGTACATTAACTGAAACATGTTGCAATAAACCTTACAATATATAAATAACTGCTGTGGTTACTACCCTTAGATCTGTGTAGAAGTGATGACTCAACAGACAATTCCTACGAGGAACTGGCGCAGGTATTCAGTCAGTACCACACAATGTTGTTAGCAGATTTCAATGCATAATCAGGAACAGAACCTAACAGAAATTGGAAGGCCTATCAGAGAACAATGGTGTTTCATCCACGTTCCCTTCTGAGCTTGAACGTAATCACCTGGGCCAATGCTGTTCTATGAAGAGACAGGTGCCATGTTACTAAATAAACCTGATTTAATAAAGGAATGAAATGCCATCACACACATCCAGTGTGTATGTTATAAACTTTATTATGGCAACATGTTTTGATATACTTTGGTCATGTAGAAGCCAATAATATAAAATCCTTAAAAGTACCATACATAATTGATTAAAGAACTTTAAAAAATGGGATCTAAGCTTTACAATTAAACAAATACATGTTGCTGTGTCAAACCCAATCCAAAAAAAAAAGACATTATAATAGACATGCAACAACAGCTATAAGCGCCAACAAGATGAATGCCATGCGTAAAAAACCATTCCGTGAACCTTAACCCTTTAAGTGACCGGATTGGTATTTAAATTTTTACATTACGGTCTACGAAAAAACATATTATTTGAACAGAAAAAGATAAATGAGACATAAACAGCATTTTGTGGAAAATAAGACAGAGCTTATGCCGCATGTCTTAATAAAAACATTAAATTTCTTTTTTTTTTGCCTTATGAATTTCTATGGCTGCCTGTTTTGAATGTTTGCATCATTTAGTGGTTATGCTGCATATTCTCCTACCACACCACAATATAGAAGCATATTGTATAGACCCTCTTTTAATAATATTTAATTATTTTTGTTACTATACAAACAAATTTAACACATGTTTTATGCTGTCTGCTGGGTAATTCCCTGGCGTCTGAATTTTATGTGCCAACATTTCGGAACACTCTGTCTGTTCCACCTTCATATGTGGGTAGGTATTTCTTCATACCTGCCCGCCTATGAAGATGGAACTGACAGAGTGTTCCGAAATGTTGGCATATAAAATTCAGAAGCCAGGGAATTACCCAGAAGACAGCATAATACATTCAGAACACAGCGAAAGTCTGAAATAAAAAAAAAAAAAAAATTAACACAGCTATATGTATTCGTTTAATTGTAAAATTGAGCTTAATACATTCCATATCCATACATTGAGGGACTATTTAGACTTAGGTAGTGAACCAACAAAGGCACATTGGTAAAATATGCTTAAATATATATTTATTAATCACCTACACATTGTGTTTGCACTATAACAATCGCTGCAAAAAGATTTTCAGAAAAATTTTTTATTCAAGTTTTTCCAGCAGAATAATATGACCATAAACAAATACGTACAAAAAGAAAGGACTCAACTTTCTGAATTTATTTACAATCTCCAGCTAGACCATGCACGCCCCTACAAACACCCCAAGTACAGGGTGACCCATGGGAACCTGACATCTTTAAAATAAACAGTACTCAGCTGTTTTTCAATTAAATTCACATTTATTTATACAAAATTAAAGCTTAAAACATGCCATACTAGATGGTTCAGTTTTTAAAAATGATATCGGTAAGATGACAACCGTCTTCTCAGATGCTGTTTTCAAGCCTTTTTTAAAAATCATCCATGACATGGGCCAACAACTGACGATCGATCGGACGAATTTCCTGACGGATGGCTTCCTTCAAATCATTCAACGTACGGGGTTTGTGAGCGTAAACACGCAATTTCAAATACCCCCAAAGAAAAAAATCACATGTTGATAGATCAGGAGAGCGAGAGGGCCACGTCACGTCTCTGAAAAGGGGAAATGAGGTGCCCGGGGAAACGTGTTTAAAACAATGGTCAGTGACTCGTTTGCAGTGTGCGCTGTGGCACCATCTTGTTGAAACCACACATTGGCACAGTTTATTCTTCTTCGGTGCAGTTCTGGCCGCAAAAAGTTTGTAATCATTTCGATGTAGCGAGCAGAGTTGACGGTTACCGTGACTCCGTTTTCTTCAAAGAAGTAAGGTCCGATGATGCCAAAAGGGGCAACAGCACACCATACTGTTACATGATCACTGTGTAGTGGTCTTTGATGGATGTTATGTAGATTATCTTTTGACCAATAGCAGCAGTTCTGTTTGTTCACTGTACCGTTAAGGTGGAAATGAGCTTCGTCAGACATTAGAATTATTGAGTTTTCTTCCTCCTCAAACACCACCTGCATTCTCACAGCAAAATCTTCACACTGCATGTAGTCCCTTGCTTTCAGTTCCTGAACCACCTTAATTTTGTATGGGTGAAAATGCAAATCCCTTTACAAAATTCGTCTGACTGATTCTCGGCTAATGTTTAATTCAGCAGCATCCCTCCTTGCAGATTGTGCAGGGCTCTGCAGTAACGCCTGCCTCACTCTTTCAGGTGTTCTTACCTTCTTTTCAGGTCCTGGTGGCTTTTTCTTCATCACACTACCTGTTGCTCTGAAGTTATTCACCCACAGAAGGATCGTATTACGACTAGGAACCACTCCATGGTGACCAATGTTGAAATGCTGCCGGAAGAGCCGCTGGGTGACCGAGACAGACTCGCCACTTTTAACAAACGCGACGTACACAAACACGTGGTGTTCAACAGGCCAAGTCTCTGTTGCAACTGAAGTGGCCACCACAAATGAAAAGAAGGCCGACCACCTTGTCCCCCCCCCCCCGGCCTCCCTACTGAGTACACCCCCTTCAAAAGAGGCAAGGTTCCCGGGGGTACCCCTGTACTTTACTCCCTCCGTTCTACCAATCCTACCCCCTAGTCTTTTTTATCCCCCCTGAGGCCAACCTCTT
>Ga0136643_10006263_pt1 | contig 17008 bp, 18 predicted proteins | sample TergutLab28metaG_FD_96883 | JGI IMG/M metagenome (GOLD analysis project Ga0136643, IMG submission 96883) | Labiotermes labralis P1 segment gut microbial communities from Petit-Saut dam, French Guiana - Lab288 P1 (version 3) (version 3) | ecosystem: Host-associated > Arthropoda: Insects >... | reverse complement strand
TAAGGGCTTCGCCTTCCACATCGTCGGCAATGATGAAAAGTTTATTGCCTGTTTGCACAATTTGCTCCAAAAGCGGCAAAATGTCTTGTATGTTAGAGATTTTTTTGTCTGTTATAAGGATATATGGGTTATCTAATGTTGCGACCATTTTTTCCATGTCTGTTGCCATGTAGGCGGAAATATAGCCACGGTCAAACTGCATACCTTTTACAAGTTCGAGTTCTGTTTTCATGGTGCGGCTTTCTTCAACAGTAATAACGCCATCTGACGTTACTTCTTCCATTGCATTTGCAATCATTTCGCCGACTTCTTCATCACCAGCAGAAATTGCGGCGACTTTTGCAATTTGGTTGCGGCTATCTACCACAACGCTGGTTGCTTCGATGGCTGCCACTGCCGCGTCTGTTGCCTGTTGCATACCACGGCGCAAAATAATTGGGTTTGCACCTGCGGCGATGTTTTTAAGTCCTTCACTTACCATTGCTTGTGTTAAAACAACGGCGGTTGTTGTGCCGTCGCCTGCAACGTCATTTGTTTTTGTTGCGGCTTCTTTAACAATTTGCGCACCCAAATTTTCAAATGCGTCTTCTAGTTCAACTTCTTTTGCGATGGTTACACCATCGTTTGTGATAAGCGGTGTGCCGTATTTTTTATCAAGCACCACATTGCGTCCTTTTGGTCCTAGGGTAATTTTTACAGTATCTGCTAATTTATTAACGCCTGCTTCCAAGGCGTTTCTGGCATCAATGCCAAATTTTATTTCTTTTGCCATTATTAATAGTCCTCCCTGTTTAATATCGGGCGGCATCCCCGCATTGCTGATGCAATGCTCGTGTCCGCCCCTACTGTACAATAGCTAAAATATCGTGATGTTTTACAACGATGTATTGGTCGTCGCCCAGCTTTACTTCTGTGCCGGCATATTTTGAGTATATAACTTTGTCGCCGACCTGTACTTCCATTTTAATTTCTTTGCCGTCAACCATGCCGCCGGGGCCTACCGCCACAACCTCGGCTTCTTGCGGTTTTTCTTGCGATTTTGCGGCTAAAATTATGCCGCCTTTTGTGGTTTCTTCTGCGTCAAGTTGTTTTAAAACAACTCTGTCTGCAATGGGCTTTAACTTCATATTTTTTCCTCCTTAAAATTTTTTGAGCTTTTGCTACAACACATAATGCTATCATAAAAAGGATAAAATTTCAAGTAGTTTTTTTCAGACGCATGTAATGGAAAAGATATTGCTGCGCAAAACCAGCAAGCTCTCCAAAACGCTCTTTTGCAAAGGCGTGGATTTTTGCAGGTGGCATTGACTCGCCGTTAAAATACAACTGCTCCATAACCCGCCGCACCCAAACGTCAATGGGGAAGCTCTCCCATCTTCCATATCCAAAGAGCAATATGCAGTCGGCGACCTTTTCTCCAATACCTTTGGTTTCCATTAAAGTTTTGCGTAGCTCGTTTGTTGGTAGCTTGCAGTTTCTTTCTACGGGCATTTCACCAGCAAGCACTCTTTTTGTAGCATCTACTATGTATTTATCTCTAAAACCAGTTTTTAGTGCGCGCAAGTCCTCCGCGGTAGCTTTGGCGAGTTCCTGCGGGGTGGGGAAGGCGTAATGTTCACCGCCAATATTGCCGCCATAGGTCTTGCAAATATTTTTAATAACTTGTTTTATTTGCGGAATCCGGTTGTTGGCGGAAATTATAAAAGAAATTATCATTTCCCAAGGGTCTTGTTGCAAAATGCGGATTCCTGGGGCAAAGGCTATTGCATGTTGCATTATTGTGTCGTTTGAAGAAATTTTTGCTTGAATATCAGCATAGTCACGTTCAAAGTCAAAATACTGCATCCAAATGGTGTCAAATTCTTTTTTATCGAGCTTGCCGTCGTCATACCAAAATTTTACCTTATCGCCATTTTGGCTGACATTTAATTTTTTACCATAAGCCAATAAAAAATAGCTATTGGTATCATCGGTTTTTTCAAAACGAAAACATTGACCGCATTCCAAAGTTTGCCCAATGTCAAAATTAACTGCATTATGAATTATCATAATCCACCTCCAAATAACATTATACCACAATAATTTAGTTAGACACAATGAGGTCAAGCAAAAAAATCTTGATACCTCAACGAGAGCCGAATTTAGAAGGCGTTTGGGTTGGCTTTAACCACTAAAAAGAATAGGATTTTAATCAGGATTAGTATAAATCATTGTATCACATTTTAGAAAAAAATAAAACTTTTTGTTGACAAATAAAACTACATCGAATATAATGTACATAAAGTATTATTTATTAGACACTTTTTTTGTCGAAGTGTATCAAATTTTGTTGAAAAAAATCATTTGTAAAATGCCATGTACTTTTTTGAAAAAATTTCCAAAAAGTAGTTGCAATTTGTTCTGGTATGTTGTACAATAGAATTAATGGAAATATTATCCATTAATTTAAAATATTACCAATGGAGGTTGATGACAATGAAATCATCAAAAGACAAAATTAGGATTATCCTAGCAGACGACAACAAAGAGGTTTGCGGCTTTATAGAGAGCGCAATTATGAAAGAAGCAGGCATGGAGCTTGTGAAAGTGGTGCACAACGGCTTTGATGCTGCCGAGGCGATTTTACAAAAAGACGCCAATTACGACGTTGCAATCATTGATGGAGTAATGCCGCATATGGATGGACTTGGTGTTTTGGAAAAAATTGCAGAAGCGAAAAACAAGCCAACTTGCATTATTTTGTCAGAAATATCGCAGGAAAAAGTTGCCATAAAAGCCATGGAATTAGGTGCTGAATACTACATAATTAAGCCATTTGATATGAACATTTTGATGCAACGTATGCGTCAGCTACGTGAAAAAGGAAGGGAAAAGTCAACCACTGATGTTTTGGAGCAAATTAGAAATGCTGCCAACCTTCAAGTTGACATTGAGCAAAGGGTTACATCCATTCTTCATGAAATTGGCGTTCCAGCACATATACGCGGGTATCATTACATGCGTGAAGCAATTATGATGGCAGTAAATGACATGAAAATTCTTAACTCTATCACCAAAAAGCTCTATCCAAATATTGCACAAAAAATGAATACCGAGAACACACGTGTTGAGAGGGCAATCCGTCATGCAATAGAGGTTGCGTGGTCTCGTGGGAAAGTTGATGTTTTAGAAAACTTTTTTGGCTACACAATAAGCAATCATAAAGGAAAGCCAACAAACAGCGAGTTTATCGCACTTATAGCAGATAAACTTCGTCTTGAGCTAAAATCATCATCATAAAGTAAGCACAGACTTACTTCAACCCTTGATAAGTTCGAGGGATAGCGGAATTGTGATTTGGAGTTAATCTGTGGTCACTAAAAACGTATTTTTTCGGACGAGCATTGCTCGTCCGATTTTTTTGTGATAAAATGTGTTAGAGGTGAAGTGGTTATGGATTTTTTTAATATAAGCGGCGATGCAATATGCCATTTGAAGAAAAAGGACAAGAAGTTAGCGGCAGCGATTGATTTAATTGAGCCTTTTTTGCGTGAGACAAATCCAGATTTATTTTCGGCTTTGGTTCATTCCATAGTAGGGCAGCAAATTTCTGCAAAAGCGGCACAAACAGTTTGGCTGCGCATGACGGATGCACTTGGTGAGATTTCATCAGAGGCTATACTTAATTATACTGTGGAGCAATTACAAATGTTTGGAATGACGTTTAGAAAAGCGGGGTATATCCGCAATGTCGCCGAGCTTGTTTTTGATGGTAGACTGGATATTAATGCTTTGCATGAAAAAAGTGATGCGCAAGTAGTTGCCGAGCTTATAAAAGTCGACGGAATAGGCGTTTGGACGGCAGAAATGCTAATGATTTTTTCTATGAAGCGTCAAGATATATTGAGTTACGGAGATTTGGCAATTTTGCGTGGTATGCGGATGTTGTACCGTCACAAAAAAATTACGAAGGAGCTTTTTGAAAAGTACCGCAAGCGGTATTCGCCTTACGGCTCGGTTGCAAGCCTATATTTATGGGCTATTGCAGGCGGGGCTATTGAAGACTTAACAGACCCTGTTGCTAAATCAAGTTAGGCAGCCTTTTAATAAGCTCTAAAATTTTTCTTTCTATTTCATCAATTACTTTATAAAATTCATCATCACTTTTACCTGTAGGGTCGTCAAGCCCCCAGTCTTCTTTGTGTTTGCAGGGCAACCAGGGACAATTTACATTGCAGCCCATAGTTATTGCAATATCAAGCTCGGGAATGTCGCTTAAAATTTTTGGGTGCTGGCTTTGCTCCATATCAATGTTGAATTTATCCTTCACAATACGCACAGCGTCAGGGTTCATGCGGTCTTTTGTGTGAGTTCCTGCGCTGTAACTTTTGAAAAAATTGGAAGCGAGATGCTTGCCTAGAGCTTCTGCTATTTGGCTACGACAAGAATTGTGTACGCAAATAAAACCAACTTTAATCATTTGATTTACCTCCTTTGGATTTTTGCGCAAAAAATAGCCTATATATCACATATGCAAGTAATGCGCCAATAATTTGCATAGCGACGAACAAAGCGGCATCCGTTGGACGAATTCCGCTTGCGGTATTTGAAAACATTCGTGCAAAGGTTACTTGCGGGTTGGCAAACATTGTGGATGATGTAGCAAGAAGCTGTCCGCCGACCAAAAGCCCGATAATGATAGATATTTTTTGCGAACCATGCTTGACAAGTAATAAAATAGCAAGCACAAGAATAAAAGTTCCGAAAATTTCGCTGAAGAAAGGATAGCCGTGACGTGAATTTTCAGATATTTGAAGTATAAATCCAAGGTGGTCGTAAAACATCAAATGACTTGCGACAACCCCAAACATACCACCTAAAATTTGGAAAAAAATGTATAGTACAGCTCTTGCAGCATCAATTTTGCACTCAAATAGCATTATGAGAGTAACGACAGGGTTAAAATGCGCCCCAGAAACCGGGGCGAAAATTTCTATTAGTGCAATGAGAACAAAGCCTACTGAAAGCGCATTTGCAACCACCGCAATATCTTTTGAAGCATTAAAAACTGCTGTAAACAGTACCATGGAGCTAATCGAAGCCATTACTAAAAACATTGACCCTAAAAGCTCGGCGGCATATTTATTTTTTGAAGAGGGATTTTTCATAATTATTCATCCTTTGACATTTTTTTGGATTTCTGCACACAGGCATCAACGGCTGATATTACGGCATTGCGAAAGCCTCTCGCTTCCAACTCGCAAATAGCTTCAATAGTTGTGCCGTTTGGGCTTGCTACATTGTCTTTTAGTACAGCAGGATGGATGCCCGCATTAATCACCATTTGTGCCGCGCCCAATACGGCTTGCGAGGCAAAAATTAGAGCATCGCTTCTTGACAAACCATGTGATACGCCAGCATCTGCCATTGCTTCTATAAACATAAATACATAAGCGGGGGAGGAACCAGCAATACCTATAAAAGCATGAAAAAGCTCTTCGGGTAAAACGGCTACTTTCCCAATGGATTCAAAAATTTTACGCACATTGTCCAAGTCGTGAGGCTGGATATTTGGGCGGTGGCAAATTGCAGTCATGCCACACCCTACTGCAGAAGGGGTGTTCGGCATTGCACGTATGATTTTTGCTTCGGGGACTTCAAAGATACTATACAGTTGCTCCAAAGTTTTGCCTGCCGCAACGCTGACGATAATTTTGTCATTTGCTGCGGTATTTTTTATTTGGGATATAACTGTGTCGATAACCTGCGGTTTTACGCACAAAAAAACTATATCTGATTTTTTGATTACCTCTTCATTATCTTGCGTGGTTAAAATGCTGTATTGCTCTTTTAGAGCAAGCAGGCGGTGATTTCTTAATGCCGAGGCGATGATGTCTTTTGGCTGGCATAACCCAGAATTGACAATGCCGCCAATAATTGCACCAGCCATATTTCCTGCTCCGATAAACCCTAATTTCATGGAGTTTCCACCTTTCGTATTTAAGAACCATATGATACTAATTCCAATTTAATACATGGAGTGCCGACTGAGCCCCAAACGCAAGGCGTTTGGGAATAGCGGAGGAGAGCAGTCTATGATTTTAAATGGAATTAGAGAGCAGTCTATGATTTTAAATGGAATTAGTATAAGTATAAATGCCGCAATCTCCTGTGGCATCGATTATTATACCATAATTTTAGAAAAAATGTCAATTTGTAACAAATTTGTCATTGACAAGCGTGGTTTGATGATATATAATGGTTTTCAACAGCAAATCCACATTAAATCCACAATGTTTTACACTGTGTATTTTGCTATAAATAAGCAGTTTTGGTGAGTTATCCACAAATTTTGGAGTTGAGTGATGGAAGAGTTGATAGCTAGGGCAAGGGCAAAAATAAATTTGGCATTAGATATTTTGGGCAAGCGCGAGAGTGATGATTACCACGAAATTTCAACAATAATGCAAACCATATCACTTTCTGATGAGCTACATATCAAAAAAATTTATAAGCCCGACTATTTAAAGTTAGTTACAAATATTGGCTGGCTGGCAACAGATGAGCGCAATCTTGCCTACCAAGCCGCCGAATATCTTAAAACTAAATATGGTATAGAAGAAGGAATTTTTATAGAGTTGCACAAAGTAATTCCTGCTTCGGCGGGCATGGGCGGCGGCAGTGCGGATTGCGCCGCTGTGTTAAAAGGTGTGCGTGATTTATTTAAACTTCCTCTTACTGATGAAGATTTAATGCGGTTAGGGGCAAAATTTGGTGCTGATGTTCCGTTTTGTGTGATGGGGGGAACGGCTCTTGCCACGGGCATTGGCGAAGTGCTGCGACCTTTGCCCAGACTGCCCATTTGCCACATTGTGGTCATAAAACCCCCATCCATTGTTTCGACCCAAGAGGTTTTTTCGGAATTTGACTTATCAAAAGTCGCAAAAAGACCCGATATGGAGAAAATTTTGCACTATTTTCACAAACAAGACCTTGACGGCATAGCCGCAAATATGGCGAATGCCCTTGAAAGCGTAACAGAAGTAAAATTGCCTATAATAAGCGAAATTAAAGAGTTTTTAAAAGCAAAAGGCGCGTTGGGCGCAATGATGACAGGCTCCGGCCCCACAGTTTTTGCAATTTTTCGTTCACGAGGTGATGCTATTAATGCCGCAAAGCTGGCAAAAGAGCAATACCCTGATATAAATGAAATTTTTTTGACAAAACCCGTAAAGTAAGCGCAGACTTACTCCAATCCAATTTCGCCGACCAGAGAACCGACAGAGGATTGTCGGCGGGTTTCCGATAATCTTCGATAGGTTCGAAGGAGAGCAGTCCATGTATTAAATTGGAATTAGCATGAATTGTGATTTGGAGTTGTTCTGCGATACTAAAATGATTGCTACAAGGAGGCAAAAAGATGAGAAAAATTAGAAAAATTGTTGCGGCGGCATTACTTGTTATTTTGGCGGCAGCACCGCTAACGGTACAAGCACAAAGTTTTAGAGATGTTGGTGCAAACTTAAGCTGGGCGCAGGAAGCCATTTCTTCCGTTACAAACCTAGGCATAATGACGGGTGATGCGTCGGGTAATTTTAATCCGAATGCAACCATTAGTAAATTTGATGCTATGCGTATGTTTGCTCGTATGCTGGGATTTAACCCCGTGCAGCACACCGTGGCACAAAGGGCTTATTATGACACTGTATTTGAAGCCCGCCGTAGCTTGATAGAGTCATTTGATGGTCAATTTGTACTGTGGAATTCCGCTATGAACCGTGAAATTGCCTTCTTGTTATATAGAGGAATTTTAAACCCGACTGATTTGGACAACTTTATAACCGTGTCTGCTGGCTTTGAAACCCGCCGCAATATTACCCGTGAAGAAGTTGCGGTATATCTTACCCGCTTTTTGGACGGCGAGCAACAGGCAATGCAAACCACAGGTGTCGCACTGTTTGCTGACGACCATCTTATAACCCCTGCAATGCGTCCGCATGTTTACTTCCTTCGCTCTTTGGGTATTTTAAATGGTTCAAATGGCTTTGTAGACCCACGCTCCAATATCAACCGTGCCGCAATGGCAATGCTTATACATTCAACTTTGCAACACGAAAATTCTCCGCTTTTGGGCGGCAACACAAGCAGCAATACCACAAATAATAACAACACAAACAATAATAATCCAGCAGTTGAAACAATAAATGGAACGATTGCTACTACTTTTCCCTCAATCCGTTCTATTTTAACGCAGTCTGCAAACCAAGCTCATAATAACCGTGTTTATCCTGTGGCGAATAATGCAATAATAACTGTGGCAAACCAAAACGCCACTTTTGCACAACTTCAAGCCGATATGGTTTTTACAGCAGTTTTAGCAAATGGTGAAATTGTGTCCATACATGCTACTGGGGCAAATAATTCTAACAACCAAGGAAACCAAGGCGGTGGAAATGCCAACAACAATAACAATAACACCACCAATAATAGTCAAATACCGCCCGTTGCCAACATGCGTGTTCTTGACGGAACAGTCGCACGAATAAACCAAACTGCAAATACAGTGGGCATAGAAACAAGAAGCATTAACCCCCGCAATGAAATAATTACAGAAATAAATGACTTTGCACTAGTAACAAATACACAAATAACACGCAACAACGCACCAACGACATTTGGCAATATTGCTGTGGGTGATTTGGTAGTAGCGTATACATACGGCAATACGGTTTATATTATCAACCTTGAAGAGCGTGTGCGTCAAGTCAGCGGCATACTTATTGAAAAGAATTTTGGGACAAGTGCAAATTTCCCAAGCATTGTTATTGAAGATGCAAATGGTAATACACACAATTTTATAGTGGATTCAAGCAGTAGCATTTCTCGTGGCAACCAAAGAAATCTTACATCCCGCCAGCTTCGTATAGGCGACCAAATTGACCTTTGGGCAGAAAATGGAAGAGTTTCGCAAATTCAAGCTCGTGCTGTTCCTCGCACTGCTATCGACGTTTATGTTCGTGGTATATTTATAAGTGCTAATAGCCAAAGTTTTATTGTTGTAAATGGCGGGTCGCACGGGGAAGAAGACTCCATGCATCTTTTGGTGGATGGCTTGGTAGACCCGCGTGAAATAATTATCGGCACAAGTGTACGCCTTTGGTTTGACAGTCAAGAAATTATAGGCTTTACATCAATGACTTCAAGCTCCTCAAACTTCTCTGGGCAGGTTCAAAATATTACTGGAAACCAAATTGTGGTGCGTGATGCAAACTTCCACACAAGAACATTTACTTTTGACAATTCAACGGTATTCTTTAATTCAGTAACCGGACAAATTGTAAATATAAACTCGGTTGGCATTGGCACTAATGTACAGGTGGTGCCGGCGCAAAACAATAATAACCGTGCAAACTCTGTTATTATAGTAGCCAATTAACTATTAATTTTCGTAGGGGCGGGCTTTGCCTGCCCTTTTTGCGAACTGGGGTGATAATTGTGAACCAAAGACGGAATATGAAGCAAGCCCCCATTAAAAAGGACTATACACTTGAATTTTTTGAAGGGCTTGGACGCATAGGTAAAGGTATTGGCGGTAGTATTGGCAACTTTAAAAAAGTCAAACGATATAGAGAAATTTTGTTGATGTTATCAATAATTTTGATAGGCTTAATTAGTTTTTTTGTGTTTAGTTTTGCAACACGCCCAAATGGTTTTGACGTGTACGTAGACGGAGAAAATTTGGGGTTAATGCGGTGGGATAGAGGGGCGTTAGAGCCCGAGTATCTTGCAACCCACATTGTGCAGCGCATTAAAACCCATCACAGCACAGAAATTTTTCCTGTATCAGAAATTTACGCAACGCCTGTTCGTGTAAGACGAAATGACGATGCAGTAAACTTTGACACCATGGTGAATATGATTAGTCAGCGGTTTGATTACAACCTTACCGGCGGGCTTATAATTGTTAATGGGGAGAGAGTTGCTTTTTTGAATACCCAAACAGCTGCTGTTGAATTAATAGCAAGTATCATTGAAAGTTTTAGTAATGAATATACAACAGGTTCATATTTGATGGACGATGTGGTGGTGTCTAGTGCGTTATTATCAAGGTCAGAAATTATGACGCAGCAAGCATCCCTTTTAGCACTAACAACACCAAGGGTTGTGCAACAGATACATATTGCACAGCGAGGGGATAATCTTTATAATATCGCAATTATGTATGGGATGTCCTTAAATAGCTTGGTGGCGGCAAACCCCCACATAGACCCTGATGCATTTTTAGGAGAAGGCGCAGTTTTAACCGTTTTGCCGAATATACCCATACTTTCTGTGAGAACATACGAAAGGGTTACTCTTGAAGAATACATAGACATAGATGGTCAAAATGTTTTGGCACGTATTGTTGCTGATGTCACAAAGGTAAACGGCACGGAAGTGTCTCGCCAAGTTCTTTCGGCTGAAACGATAAGATGAATAGTAAACAACACCCTGCATAAAATCGCTATACTAATCCTGATTAAAATCCTGTTCTTCTTCGGCGGCTAAAACCAACCCAAAACGCCTTGTTCGGCGTTTTGGCTCGCCCCCTCAAACAACAGGTTTTAATGTAGAATTAGTATTAATTGCGGATTTATGCAGGGTGTTGTTTTTGTTTTATTTAAATATTGGCAATGTGTTGCCTCGGTCGTGACCTGTTGGAAATTCAGCTTCGATATGCTTGCCGTCAACATAAATTAATATGTCGAGCTTCGCACGGATATTACCCATAACAAGCCATAACGCATCTTCGTGTTGAATGATATAGGCATTGGGGTCAAGTTTGATAGCGGGTTGGGACGCAAGAATTTTTTCAATTTGCTCGTTGATTCCCGGCATATATTCCGTGCCGCTGTACACCCTTGTTCCGCCGTGTTGGCTTGGTTGGTTATACTGTGTTTGAGGGTAGCTTTGCTGCATCGTGCCGTTGTTTTGCTGCGTATTTGGCATATTGCCCCCGCCTTGCACGGATGGCGTTGCTCTAATGGTAGTAGGATTGTACACAAAACTGGCATCGCTTTGCGGTTTATTGTTTTCGGGTGCCTTATCTTCTGTGGGTGCTTCTTGGTCTGGTGCAACTTCTTCTTGTTTATCCTTTTTACGCCAAAAAGCGGCGTGGGAAGGAGAAAAGTCTTGGTCGTATTCGGCTTGGTCTGCTCCATATGCAGCATTTGTCATAGCAAGACCTGCCAAAAGGCATAGCCCTGCTGTCAATATAGCTTTTTTCATAAAATTGTCCTCCTGCAAATTAGATTTCACAAATATTTTTTGTGAAGAACGGTTATAAAATGCAAGGAAAATTAATGTAAAAAAAATCTGTATAACATTATACCTTCAGGAAGCTCACGTAATTCGCCGCTTATTAGCAATGTGAAATATTGAGCATCGCAAAAACTGGCTGCAATGCTTGTAAGTTGCTGCACGAAGTAATATTCAAATAATGTGCCGCCGTAATTTAGCACATTGCTGCATACATTTAAAATAAGATGTCCGCTTGTCTGCTGAAATTCGACGCTGAGCACATTTACGTTATGCGGCACAACATTTGTGCCTGCTGAATTATCAAAAAAGATTACGAAAGATAATAAAATAATTAATAGCTTAATCCAATCCATACCATCACCTCTAATTCATTATACCAAAAAATGGAAATTAATTCAAGCCAAAAATTCATCTATCAAATCATGCGACTAGCTTGTCATATTTGTACAAGTTTCCCAGTAGAATTTAGTAAACACCAACTGGGCTGGAGGATGAATATGGATTGGCATGGCATAGATGCACAAAAAGCAGCAAAGCAAACAGCAACTGATACAAAAGGCGGGTTGAGCCGCAAAGAAGCGGCCACGCGGCTTAAAAAGCATGGACCAAATGCTTTAAAACAAAAGCGTGAAGCCCCGCTTATTATACGCTTTTTTGCGCAATTTAAGGACTTTATGGTTATTATTTTGCTTTTTGCGGCTGTTTTGTCTTATGCAGCAGGCAGACTGCATGGCGAACAAAGGTTGACTGATGCTTTAATAATTTTAGGCATTGTAACTCTTAATGCTATTTTGGGGTTGGCGCAAGAAAGCAGGGCAAAAAAGGCAATGGAAGCCTTGAAAGAAATTTCCCAGCCAGAGGCGAAAGTCTTGCGTGGCGGACAAGTTATTACCGTAGCTGCTCACGAGGTTGTCGTTGGGGATATTGTTTATTTGGAAACAGGCGACATTGTGCCTGCAGATTTAAGGCTGATACATGGGGCAAATTTGCAAGCGGAAGAATCTGCGTTGACGGGCGAATCTGTACCCGTTCACAAAGACGCAAGTCATATTGCGGCAAAAGATGCCCCCCTTGGGGATAGGTTAAACATGGCATTTAGCGGCTCTTACATCACATACGGGCGTGGTAGTGGTATTGTAGTAGCAACAGGTATGGAAACTCAAATGGGCAAAATTGCCAGCATGATAATGAAAGAAAAGTCGCCGAATACCCCCTTGCAAAAAAAGCTGGCTCATCTTGGGAGGGTGCTTGGGGTAATTGCTTTGGTTTTGTGCGCTTCCATTTTTGTTTTGGGGCTTGTGCGCAATATTCCCCCGCTTGATATGTTTGTAACCAGCGTGTCGCTTGCCGTTGCGGCTATTCCGGAGGGGCTTGTGGCTATTGTTACTATTATGCTTGCCATTGGTGTAACACGGATGGCAAAGCGTAATGCCATTATCCGCAAGTTGCCGGCTGTGGAAACCCTTGGCTCTGCTACGGTGATTTGCTCGGACAAAACTGGTACTTTGACACAAAACAAAATGAAAATTGTGGAAGTGTCGGATGGGATGTCGCTTTTAAAGCGTGATTCGGCGGCGGCTGTGGAAATTATTAAGTTGGGGTCATTGTGTAATGACAGTTTTGTAAGCGGGGAGAAAATAATCGGCGACCCAACCGAAGCGGCTTTTGTTGCGGCATTAAGCGAGCTTGGTTTGGACAAGCAAAATTTAGAGAGGGAAAAACAGCGGGTTGCGGAAATTCCCTTTGATTCAACAAGGAAATTAATGACTACTATTCACAAAAGCAATAGGGAGTATGTTGCAATAACAAAAGGTGCGCCCGATGTGCTTTTGGGACGTTGTACGCATTACAGGCAAGGCGAGCGTATCGTGCCGCTTGATAATGCAAGACGGCAGGCTGTGCTTGTGCAAGTTGCAAAGATGGCGGACAATGCTTTGCGGGTTTTGGCGGTTGCCATAAAGCATACGGCGCAACTTCCCAACATAAATAGCCACATGAATGTGGAAAAAGAGCTTGTTTTTGTGGGCTTGGCTGGGATGATAGACCCACCCCGCCCAGAGGTTCGCTCTGCTGTGGCATTGTGCAAGCAAGCTGGTATCCGCCCCGTGATGATAACGGGCGACCATGCGGCGACTGCCCTTGCAATAGGGCGGCAAATAGGCATTGGCGGCACAACCGCCGTAACAGGGGAAGAATTGAATAAAATGGGCGATGCCCAACTTTCTGAGGCGATAGAGCATACCAATATCTTTGCACGTGTTTCGCCAGAGGACAAATTGCGTATTGTGCGGGCTTTTCAAGCAAAAGAGCACACAGTTGCTATGACGGGGGATGGGGTGAATGATGCCCCAGCCTTAAAAGCCGCCGACATAGGCTGCGCCATGGGCATTAACGGCACGGCGGTGGCAAAGGCGGCATCGGACATTGTGTTAACGGATGATAATTTTGCGACCATTGTGTCTGCTGTGCGGGAAGGGCGGGGGATATTAAGCAATATACGCAAGGCTGTGCATTTTTTGCTGTCTTCTAATATAGGAGAAATAATCACTATTTTTGTGGCGATATTGCTTGGCTGGCCTGTGCCTTTATTGGCAATACATTTGCTTTGGGTAAACCTTGTAACGGACTCATTGCCCGCTATTGCCCTTGGGCTTGACCCTGCGGCGGATAATATTATGGAGGGCAAAGCCGCAAGATACCGTCATGGAATGTTTGGGCGAAGGTTGTGGCAGCGCATCTTTTTTGAGGGTGCTATGATAGGGGGCTTGTCCCTTGCCGCTTTTGCTATCGGCTATATATTGCTGCCGTCGGCAGACCCAGCGGCTTTGGGGCGCACAATGGCGTTTACCACGCTGTCGTTGTCGCAATTAGTCCATGCCTTTAATATGCGGAGCGAAGATTCCATATTTAAAATACGCATTTTCGCAAACCGATATTTGGTGGGGGCGTTGATTATTGGCACGTTGCTTCAGGTAAGCGTTATATCTATTCCCACCATTGCTAATATTTTCCATGTTATACCTCTTGACAGGCAGCAGTGGATGCTGGTTGCGTGCTTATCACTTTTACCTATTGTAATTGTTGAGTTTGAGAAATTTATTTTGAATAAATTTGCTAGATAATAAAACAGGCGACCAAATCAAGGTCGCCTGTTTTATGCTAAACGATTTTATTAAACTTTACGCAAACGCTTTCTAAAACGCATAATTAAGATAAAAATATAGCAGAAAAAAGGAAAAACCCAAAAGGTAAAAGAGTGAAACGACATAGGTCTAATGCCGTCTTGTGTAATCCTTATGTCAAATCCTTCCGATGCAGTTGTTCCGTGAATATTAACTATGTAACGGTGAAAACCGCCAGAAAAAGTCAGCTCTTCCTGCCACCATTGGAGGGATTGTTGCATATCTCCAAATATAGATGCATGGACTTCATTAAATGACGAACGAATGCTTAACCTATATCTAGGCAGCAGTGTATTTTTGCTAAATACAAGAATTTGACGGTTGGCACGGAATTCGTGACCCGAAAATGTGAAATGGGGGTCATCGGTTTCGACTACAAAAATCATAAGGTCGTTTACTTGGCTTGTAGCTAAAATTTCTTTTTCTTCTAACATGTCGTGTATATCTTGGCTTGAAAAAGTGTAGGTTATGAAAAATATTGTAATAAGGTAAGCGGGTATGAATACAATCGCCGTTATGTCATTGATTGTTCGTTGCCATCTCTTTTCGGACTTCATTAAATCACCATCTTACCAAAATGTATGGAGTGTGTTGTATAAACGTAGGGGCGGTTACCAACCGCCCGCACAAGCCTGCTGTTTTCAATATCCATCAATTACCCAAAATAAAGTTATCAACCAGCGAATAAAAGGCGGCTAATAGCCGCCCCTACAATCACTATTTGCCGTATCCCGAAAACTCAATAGCATCCGCAAAGGTGTTTTGAAAATCATCTTTCCAATTCTGCAGGGCGTAGTCCTCTACTTCTTTTAGCGTTAGTTTTATTATTTCTTTTTGGTTTGCTTTTATTAGTGTTTCAAAACCTTCCATGGTTTCATCTATGTCGTTAAATACAATACCGTATCTTATGCTTGCGGCAGCTACTCTATATCTAAATCTAGTTCCGTTTTTTGATACAAGTAGCAGGCAGTTGAAATTTGCCACTATGAGGTCTTTTAGGTTCTTTAATTTATCGTTTGAAGCAGTAGGGCTTTTGATTTCATGGAAGTAGTCTTGCATTGCACGAAGTATCATGTTTACGTATAGGTTTGCGCTTATATTGTCAAGTTGTCTTTTTTCTTCAAAATCTTTCTTGTAACTTGTTAAAACGCCTGTGGTGCGAACGAATAATGGTCGATAGTCATCGGCAGAAGCAACTACATGAGAGAACAAATCAATGCAATCCAAATCCCAATCATCAAAATCAATACTGTTAAGGATTTCAACTGCAGAGTTAGCAATATCACGCACTTCATCGGAATTATTTTCTTTGGCTTATATTACCCAAGTATCAAGGATTTTAAGTGCAGTAGCAACTTTTGGGTCGCTCCAAATTTCCAAGTCAGGATTTTGCAAATATTCGTCTTTTAGTTTGTGTAACTTCTCTAACTCATGGTTTCCTTTAAGCGAGAAGAAATCATTTACAAATCTTTCTTTTGTTAGTTCTTGCATTTTGTGCACCTCCATCTTTACTAATCGTTGTCTTATAGACTAATCTATGTTCACATCTGACATTAGGATAGCACAATTTGACACATAATGCAATGGTTTTTGGTGCGAGTTTTCCACAAAATGAAACAAAAATTGGAAAACTAACAAAAAAAGGCGGCAGATTGCCGCCCCTACGGTTTGTTTAATGTTATAATGTGAACTCTGCGCCTTCGTGGTCGATATGTAGTGACACACGTTTTGTGGTAAATTTGATAATGCAGTAGGTTGGGTCGGTGTCGCCTTCTGGGTAGATGTGGATAAAGGGCTCTTGCCAATGTTTGCTTTTTGATTCTTGGTCGGTAAGCACCACGGCTTCGCCCACGAGGGTTAAATTGTTGAAGTCGGAGTAAGTGTTTATGCTTGCTTTGTTGCATTTTTGCAGTCTTTGGTATTTATTTGACCCTTTGGGCGTGGAAAAATAAATTTCTGAAACTCCCTTATGTCCCATTAGCCAAATGGCAGAGGCGGAAGGAAAGCCGTTTTCGTCAATTACGCTAAAGCTGGCGTTGCTGTGGGTTTTGATAAATTCATTTGCTTTTTCGAGCATTTCAAGTGCTTTTTTGTCCATTTTAATCTCTCCTATTTTTTCGATTTGTATCTCGATTATATATTAAAACTTTGTGTAGTTGTTGTAAAAATCGGACATGTTGTTGCGGTATTCTTGCGGGGTTATGCCGCATACCAATTTAAAGTCGTGTATAAAGTGGGATAAATCGTGAAATCCCGACGTATCGGAGATAAAAGATAAATTTTTGTCAGCCTTTTTAAGTAAGCGGAAAGTGTTGTTGATACGGATTAGCCTTGAAAATGACTTGGTGCTTGTGCCGACAAATTGGTTAAAAATTCTGTTTAGCTGCCTTTCGCTGTAATGTATGTTGGTTGACAGTTGTTTTACAGAAATGCTTCCTGTGCTTAATTTGATGTCTTGAAGTGCCATCATTAATTCTGGGCGGTATGCAGTACGCACATTTGATAATATTAGGTCATCAAGACCATTTACCAACTCATAAATGCTG
>Ga0136643_10006262_pt1 | contig 17009 bp, 7 predicted proteins | sample TergutLab28metaG_FD_96883 | JGI IMG/M metagenome (GOLD analysis project Ga0136643, IMG submission 96883) | Labiotermes labralis P1 segment gut microbial communities from Petit-Saut dam, French Guiana - Lab288 P1 (version 3) (version 3) | ecosystem: Host-associated > Arthropoda: Insects >... | reverse complement strand
GAAACATGTTGAGCAACTCGTAAAGGAGAAATAAAGGATAACACAAAAGTGACATCTAGTTGGCTTCTTATCCAGACTGATTAAGTGTGCTTGAGGAAGGTATTGATTATTTCTTTGTCTAGTGTCTAAGTTGTAATTTTCATTGTTTGTTGAAAAAAAATGTTTCTTCTGAACTACAAACATTAGTAAAGATAATATATAGTGTGATGTCGAAGGCAAAGTAATTTATTAAATAAATTTCTACATGAAGCTCTATTCCCACATCCTTCCACAATTCTAATTACCTTTTTTTTGTTCTAAAAATTATGGAACTACGTGACGAGTTTCCCCAAAATATGATTCCGTAGCTCACAGCCGAGTGAAAAAAAGCACAATAAATCATATTTAATGACAAGGCAAGTGCATATGTCTTGGCATTTCTAATTATATAGCAAGCGGTACTTAATTTTTTTTATAAGGAAATCAATGTGATTATTCCAAGACAAAGTATTATTCATTGTCACACCCAGGAATTTTGTGTAGGAGCTATTGGTGATAAAATTATTGTTAAAGCCTATTTTTAAGTTATTTGACATATTTCTCTCAGTTCTAAAGTGTACGTAATTTGTTCTATTAAAGTTTAAAGATAACTTGTTTGCTCTTAGCCATTTATTTAAAGTTGTAAAATCCATGTGAATGTTTTTGTTAAGATCTATTAGATTAGAGTGAACAAATAAGATACTGGCATCATCAGCAAAAATTATAGGTGCTGAAGTTTTATTTATAATCTTGGGTAAGTCATTTACATATAAAAGAAAAGTAGAGGTACCAGAACAGAGCTTTATGAGACTCCATGTCTTACTTTAGTCCAATTTGAAACTTTATTACTTCAGAAAAATTAAACAGATACAAATCTGAAAAAAGGGATGCTATTTCATTTTAAAAGATTCATTCCCTGGAAACTTTCCTACTATAAACATAATTACAATTACTGAAGCAGAAATAAAGGTTATAATGAGTTCTCTCAAACAAAAAAACTCCTCAGATTACAATGAAATAACAAGTAAAACTATAAAATCATGTGCTTCGTTGATCAGTATCCCATTAAGCTATATCTATAATTACTCATTACATACAGTTATTTTCCCTGATCATCTAAAAATGGCAGTAGTAAAACCATTGTACAAGATGGGAGACAAATTTGAAATTTCAAATTATAGGCCCATTTCACTATTACCAACCTTTGCTAAAATATTTCAGAAAGCAATGTAGAGTAGGTCAAGTCAGCATTTGCAGACTAACTATATACTAGCCCCAGAACAGTATACTTTTAGGAAGGGCAAGTCTACTGAGGATGCTGCATTTATGCTAACTGACAGTGTACTTAAATCTCTTAATCAAAAGTTATATGTTGGAGGAATATTCTGTGACTTATCAAAGTCTTTTGACTGTGTAAATCACGAAATTCTGTTAACTAAGTTGCATTTTTATGGCATTCAAGGCATAATTATAGATTGGTTCAGGTCCTATCTAACAAAAATGGAAAACAGAAGGTAGAAATAAAATCACCCAATTCAACTCATAAATTAGTTTCAGACTGGGGAATATTGAAGCATGGGGTCCCTTAAGTTTCCATCCTAGGACCCCTGCTATTTCTGGTTTATATAAATGACCTCCCATTGCAAATAAACTCCCTTGCAGAATCAATATTATTTGCTGACGACACTAGTATAATAATTTCTAATAGAAATTTTATAGATTTCTCTACATCAGCAAACCAAGTATGAGCATGTATGATTGATTGGTTTTCAGCTAATAGTTTAGTTTAAACTTGGAAAAACAAATATAATGAAATTTGTAACAATAAATCAACCATACTGTGTGCTGACAGTTAGTTATAGGGATAAGTGTATAGACGAGGCAATAAGTTTAAAATTTCTGGGTATACAAATTGACAATCACATTACTTGGAGGAACCACATTGATCAAATAATCCCTAAACTAAGCATATGGTTAGACAAATGTATCATATTTGCAATAATGATTCTCTGGGATCGATTTACTTTGCTTATTTTCACTCTATTGCGAGTTATGGACTAATTCTCTGGGGAAATTCCTCATACAGCAGGAAGATATTCACTCTGCAGAAGAGAATAATTAGGATCATGATGGGTGCACACCCAAGGACTTCATGAAGAGAGCTATTAAAAAAATGAGAGATTTTAACAATCTCAAGCCAATATATATATATACTCATTGACGAGTTTTTTTATTGGAAATCAGGACAAATTTCTGACTAACTCATCAGTACACAGTATAAACACGATAAATAAACACCATCTACATAGACCTATTGCTAACCTGTCTTGTTTTTCAAAAAGGTGCATCATGCTCTGGGATCAGGATTTTTAACAACCTACCGAAAAGTATTACAAGCCTTAGGAATGAAAAGCCACAGTTTCAAGTAGCCCTAAACAATTTTTTATGTGCACATTTCTTTTACTCTATGGATGAATTTTTTGCATGTACAGATGATATGACTCTGTCAATTCTTACACTGTAATAATTTTACGTCTTGTATGCTTTTGTATGTTTTTGACATGTTCCACATCCTATTGTCTGGTGACAGCCTCAGGGATCTATGGAATGCGTATATGCATGTATGTGTGTATGTATGTATGTATATATGTGTGTGTGTGTGTGTGTGTGTGTGTATGTATGTATGTACATATATATGTGTGTGTGTGTGTGTATGTATGTGTGTATGTATGTATGTATGTATGTATGCATGTATATGTGTATGTATGTATGTATGTGTAACAACATTTTTAAAATACAAAAGAGAATCATCAGAATTTTAGCTAATAAAGGAAGACGCAACTCCTGTCGAAATCTTTACAAACAACTGCAAATACTGACTCTTCCATCTCAATATATATTTTCATTGCTCATATTTGTGGTCAGGTATAGAGATCTGTTTCTGTTCAATTCTGAGATCCATGATATAAATACTCATTTCAACTACAACTTACATTTGCCCACTACAAATTTAACACTTGTGCAAAAAGTAGTTCTTTACTCTGGAAGCCAAATCTACAACAATCTACCATCTCATATTAAAAGGATTTCTAATGACTTTAAACAATTTAAAACTAAATTAAAGGCCTATTTACTTGAAAATTCGTGTTACAGCCTGGAGGAATTTTACCAAATGACATCTGACCAGCATAAATGACAATAAAGTTATCAACTATATGACTTTAATTTTCTATACCTTTTTCTCCCTCATACTTATGTTATTTACTATCAAACTTGTAATCTTTACTGTAATAAATGTTGTATATTACAACTAGATTTTGTAATTAGTATAATAAGTTATATACTTGAAATTTACTCTTGTAACCTTACTGTACTAAGTGAATTGTATTTCTATTGCTGTCAAACATTCTCTCAACCATGTACATTGCTATTCTATTGCTGTGTTTCTTACTGTTAGTAACATGACTATTTCCATATCTTGTGAAAGATTTACGGAAAATAAAGGACATACATACATACATACATTGTCGATGGCAGTTTGGGAAATCGGGTCATATCTAGTAGGAAATTCAACTATACATGCAAGATTATAAGAGTGTAATACAGCATCAGGTTGGCTCCTTCGATTATTATCTGTTACATAATTTGTATTTACATCACCACATATGATGATGTTATATTTGTTATTATAGAGTTTCTGCAAGATCAGGTCTAATCGTTTAAGGAAATTTGTAAAATCCCCCCCCTTGGGGATCTATAAATAGCCAAAATGTATAATTCATTAAATGCTGAGTCCAGTTGAATTGCACAAGCTTCAGTGTCCCTATGTATATTGTACTCATAAATATTTATGGCTTTATATTTTAAGTTTCTGTACACAAATATACTGACATCTCCTTTGAGAAAAGTTTTCCTACAGCAGTTGGCCCCTAGTGAGTAATTAGTTAAGTGAATCAGTTGTAGTTCGGATTCATTCAGATGGTGTTCCAATAAACACAGAATGTGTGGGGGGTCATGATGTAAGTGACAGTATAGTTCATTAGCTGTATTACCTAAATATCTAATATACTGATGATAAATTGTTAGATATTTATTTCATGGAATCTGACTGTAGTCTTTAACTAATGTATGTTCCACATTTATTGTGTCATTACTCATTAGAGCCTCAGCTTGCTTCCTTGCTGAATTTCTTTGTCCCATACTTTTACACTTAAATTTCTCATCTATTATTACATTAAATTTTTGTCACATATATTCTGCTTGTACACACAATTTTGTGTGCAGCTTGCACTATTTCCACTTCTTACACCAATGTCCACTATACTACACATAGGCTTCTTACATTTGATATTTTAATGTTTTTAAAAAATCTCTCAAGTATATAAAGCATCATTAAAACCTGACAAGAATAACATGTCCTGTATATAAAGCCTATGAACATTTATGGTAGATCTCACTCAGTTCTTCTTAGAATGGGCAATGTTTCAGACAGAATTTGTAGAGCAAATCAAAACATACATTTTATACTCTGTAACTTTGTGTCTGAAAATTGTGCCATTTGTAAGATAATGTGAAAAGATACTGTCAAGCCAGACAGGCTACAGATGGCAATTCAACATGGAGGACAGCCCACTGCTACAGTTACAAACTCAGAATATGTAATACGTATTGCTTTTCCATGGCAATAGTGGTTGCACAAATGCGCCTCAATGTTACATTATTGATACATTATTTCCTAACATTATTGGATAAGTCTTTAATGTATGGAGGAAGATTGTTAAAAATCTTAATGCCGATGTAATGTACTTCCTTTTGGTATACAGTTAAATTAGTGATGGGCTGGTAAAAATTATTATTTTGACATGTGCCTTTAGTGTGATTCTCCGAGTTCAAAGTAAACAGGTTTATGTTGTTGACTATGAAAAGCATGAGTAAGAGGATATATTGAGATGCAAAGGGTAGGATTTCCAACCTTTTAAATATATGTGCATTGCCTGTCTTGTTTTATCTTACTGAGGTGCCACAAACAAGTGTAACATAAAATTAGCTGAAAATGATAAAAGGTACAGTATGAGTGGTACAGCACCCTGTGTTATGCGGAACTGGAGCTACTGGTGCAAACAAAGATACAGAATTCACTTATGTGTATTTTGTACTGTTGATCACATGAATTTAAACAACAAAGAAATGAGGTATGAATTCAATTACACACAAGTTTTTAATTTGTGATAGGTGCAGCTGGATCAAAATAGTTAAACTGTGACATTTCAAAATATTGATAAAAATCTTCCTCTTCTACATGAAGGTAGATTCAAAGTTTCATGAACTGTGGAGCTCAGTTTCATTGTTTGGTTGTCATTTGGAGGAAAAAATCCAGATATCCATTTGATTGGAGCCTGAATCGACCTGAGATATGTTAGGATACAGTGGGGGGGGGGAGAGTAATCCCAGCCCCCCCCTTCCCCTGCAGTCAAATTCCCTCATTGTGATAAACCATAAAAATTATTCGTATGACTATCTGGCTCTTGTACTTTGTCCATTGTCTGGTGTTTTGAAATTGAATAAAAGAAAATATTTGGGAGAGGCACTATATTTGAGGGAGAGGATCAGTCCCAATTTTCAGGCAAAAATAATAAGGCCTACTCAGTTCGGCCCAGTGGTCAAGCTACTCTCAAACTCTGGCCTGCACAATTATGGGTAGGAGAGGTAAACATATCGCCATGCTGATTCAAGTCTCCCGAGGTGTGATGGTGCATCACTGGACTAGTACTTCACAACATTTCAGAGGGTCATAGGATCATTTATAAAGGAGTCAATTTACAAAGAGGGGAAAGATTGGTTTGAACCAGCCTTAATACACATACACCCCTTTTCCCCACTTTCACCTCAATTTTATTTATTTTCCTCTCTTCAACTGATTAGCCAAAAAACTATCCTTAGCTACAGAAAATATTGAAGGAGCATGTGTTCCCTGTTGCCCTCCACCAAGTTATGCCTATGCCTACGATCACTATCTTGAGGATCAAGAATTCTTTTTTTGACTCCTTGACCCTAAAGACGAAGACACTGTGATCTTTCAAAACACTGGGAACTCCTCACACAGCGACATGGCATCACCTTCTCAGAAGACTTCAACAACTCCACTGTGAGAACTTCACACTTGCTGACATCTTCACCAGTAAATTTACCTGTTCTCCCTTAAGGTTACGCAGATCAGGTATGATCAGACGAACACTGAAAGATTACTGGTCCACACTGGGTTAGTTTTTATGGCCTGTTATGGAAACATAATGGAAATGAGACAGAGTTTTACAAATGCTGACTGACAATATATTTTAGAGTGAACAAAAATGAACCTGAAAACACAGATAAAAACTACAACCAGTTATGGAAAATGATGTCTGACCTGACAAGCTCAGTGATGTATATGCTAGTTACATTTCAATGGGGAAAATCATTGTGCTCTTCCAACACAGATTCGTCTCAAAGCAGTACATAAAAGAAACACAAATGGTTTGGAATTACAACATATATGATATGTCATTTTAAAGGTTATAGATACAGTTTGACTGTATTTAGGTAAAGACAGGAAGTTTGTGTCTGTTGCAATGACAATTACTTATTCCACTGTAACAGGGTTTACTGCAAGGGTTGAAAATAAGGCAAGTGATGTGTAGAGGGACAGTTTCTTCTCATCTCCAGACTTCTCTGATGTTTTACATTCTAAGTCAGTAATTTGTTCTTGTAATAACAGACTAAATTGAAAAGGATTGCTTTAGGATTTTGGGAAGATACTGAAAATAAAACAGGCTAACAGACATTAGGGTGAGGGGTGAAGTGACAGCCACAGAAGCAGAGATGAATAAAGTGTTAACATGCTGAACTGTTGCCTGTGCACTAGTCTTGAGCAGCAGATAATTTCTGTGATGAGTTTGGAAATGTTCTGAAGAGGTATCTTGGCAAACACTCGATTAGCAGACAGAATTTGAAAAGAAGGAAGAAGCTATTTTTCCACCTCCTGGACCTTTCTATTCTGAACATGTGATTGTGTTTTGTTTTGCAATAAAGCGTGACACTTTTGGCACAATGAACTGAAATGTATCGGCATTTATTCTGAACTACTAGATGCTGTACTTCATATCTTTACATTGTAATTCCTTCAATAAGGCTTAATGGGTCACATTCATTCCACGTGTGCCTATGTAATTTTTTAAACAAAATAATTATCTTTTTCTGTATTCTTTAATATTAAAGCAATTGTCATGATTGATATACTGCTGCATGGGTATGGACCAGATATTGGTCCATCACCTTAGAAATTTGATTAAAACTTTGACGTAATGTACAATACATAGAATCATTTCCTATATCATAATATGTTGCACGAAATATTCCTTAATGTTTGTCACAGATCTTTGTTAGTGTAGCACAAGCCTGAACCCCCTATGGCCTTTGTGTCTGTCAAAGAATGATTGGTTGACGGAAGTCCGCGAAAATAAACCGTTACTCTGAGGTTGGAGGAGTGAGGTGCGCGCCGAAAAGGTTACAGCGCGCCCAGTGAGAGTCGATTGGCTTTGAACCATTCATTTCATTTCATTTATTTCGTGTTCGGTAGATCCAAAAAGGGAGTAAAACCCTCAGGATATAGAACATTTTGGAATTCAACATTTTTAAAACCTTTGAGATTATAACTGATAAATATTAAACAGTATAACTTGCAAGTAGCATTTGCTAATACTTTCCATGAATAGTGTTTGGTATAAGAAACTTAAAATTGATCCTTGCGGATTGAGGAACGACCATAGCGCCACACTCGGCAGACTGCGACATCGTTGCACTCTTTTTCCAAGTATATCCTTATCCGTTTATGGCGTCCATAGCACCCGGAGCATGGATTAAAGTCCGGAGTGAGCGTAAGAGTTCATCCGTGCTAATGCAGAAGCTATGAGTGGGGTTGTGGTAGGTGAGCGGGTGGGTGGAATGTAGGGGAAAGGAGGTGATACGTCTATAGTGAAGTGTGAACTAAGGAAGTAAGGGAGTTGTTAGGCCACTAGGAATGCTGGATACATGACGTAACGGAGGAGAGGGGAACGAAACAGATGACAACGAAATAAAACGTACCGAAATGTGAAAACGTGAAATGACGGGAAATAAACGTAAGCAACCGAAGGTAACAAAAGCAAACGTAATGAAACCACACCAAAGGAAACGTAACAAAATACAAAACCGAACTTTTAAAAAAATTATTGCTTTACTTGCAACTTAATCAAACATGTCACCTTCAAAGTACTCCCCTCCACTCTTGATACACCGCTCCCAACGTTTTTTCCATTTCTGAAACGCGTCCTGGAACGTGTTTTGCGGGACGGCGCGAAGGTCCCGTATCGAATTTTCTTCTGTCTCCTCTACCATCTGGAACCGGCGACCTGTTAGTGAGGATTTGCACTTCGGGAACAAGAAAAAGTCCGCAGGGGCCAAATCTGGAGAGTAGGTCGGCTGGGAGACAACAGTCGTCTCACACTTCGTTAAAAATCCATGGATAAGGAGTGGCGAGTCAGCAGACGCGGCACAAATTTTGCGGCAACACGAGGCATCTTCAGTTTTTCGGTCAAAATCGTGTGGCATAAGCTTTTACAGTTTCCTACTTCTTCGGCAACTTCACGGACAGTTAGGCGACGATTTTGACGAATCACAACAAGTACTTCCTCAACGTGATTGTCGTCCATTGACGTGGAAGGCCGTCCAGATTTGGGATCTTCTTCGATGGACGTTCCGCACGATTTGAAACGCTGGTACCACTCATGACATTGCGTACGGCTCAAACAATCCTCTCCATAAGTCTGTTGTAACATCTGAAAAGTCTCCGTAAAAGTTTGTCGTTATTTGAATCAGAATTTGATGCAAACGCGTTGCTCCTCAAGCTCCTTCATTTATCAAGCTGCAGAAAATCGCCGAGAGTACTAAACACCGCGTGTAACTCGATGACTAACTGACTTGGCATGATGCTGCTAATGTCAGAATGAAGCTTATAGTCCGCACTACACAACGCCACCATCGCCAGCGTGCTGCGCGCGCTCGGTGACTTGCTATTTCACAAGTTCGGTTTCTTTATGGACTGCCTACGTATAATGAAACCGAAGGAAAACAAAACCAGACCAAACGAGACCAAACGTAACCTAACCCAACTAAACATAACGTAACCTAACCTAACGAAACCCAACGAAAATAATGGGCGTAATCGTAGTATCGGCCATTGTTCCGTAATTGTTTTTAACGGTTTGGTTCCGAACGCAACACAGCACAAGACAATACACGACAACATCACAACACACACTGTACAAAAGACGGCAGTAATCCGATGGGGAGATTCAGCGCTACTGGTAATTCTGGTGCGTAAGATCTGATGATTGTGGAAAGGCAGGGGGAGAATGAGGCGGATGGTAATTGAATTTTTACTGGCGCGTAAGATTAGATGAATGTGAGGCGGAGAATGAGAATGTGATGGGTCATACGTGTGTTTTTACCGTTGATCGCTAGGCGCGCCACAGTCAATCGATCGGAACGCCACGCACGGCAGACTTACTGAACTACCGCACGCGCTTCGAAGAGGAGAGCCTTGTGTTCCACGTTAATAATCTGATATTACGGAGCCTGCTAGAAAAATAATTATGAGTAGGACATGATGTTTTGAAACAAAGGCGACTGTCGTCTGCATCTGTGTCTGTCTGTATCGACTTCAGGTTTGTCTGTTATTAGTTGTCATTCTGGCATCTAGTTTATGTGGTTCTAAAAAGAGAGGACGCGGTTCGCGACTTTCAAAGAAGCGTAGCGCCGGACTTGGCGGACTAAAGAACCAGTCGTCTCCATGCTATACGTCTGGTCTGTGGTCCGGTCAAAGTAGACATGGATTAGAGTAGAGCATCGAAGGTATGATTGTACGACTTTTCAAGCGTTTGTGGAATATATTTGATTTAAGTTTCCTTATTTGTTCTACATCAGCTATGAAAGTTGGATTAAGAATCTGAGGTAAGTTCGAAAAGTTTGTGTGCATTATTAGCAACATCGTGTCGTACTTATATTAATATTATTGATGTGTATCTTGTATACTTTAGAAGAATATTCATTGTTGACGACGTGGTCAATATCTGGTGATTTTTTAACCTTTTGGATTTGCTGAACGTAAAAATAAATTCATTATTGTGATAATGAAAGAAGGGGAAAAAATATAATACCCATTTGAACAGATTTTTGGATGTGAGATTAGGTGTTTTCATGATGGTGAGCTTGTTGTGATTGTTTCTATGCTGCGTTCAGTATAGATCTGAAGACAATATGAACATGCTATAGTTTGTAGATTACATACATTGTAATATATCCACAGCGTCTTATTTAAATTAAGTGAACCTGTCAAATATGGGCATGTACAAGCTGTATCAAACATTTGTAGGTATATAGGACACTGGAAACTCCCTCAAAACATTATCCTTGTTTGCACTCAACTCTTGTGTAACAGTTGGTTATGTTGTGCTGCTATTATGACACAAATAGAAATTAAGGGAAGTGTACCAGTACACAGTAAGCTGGCTGAACTCTTCCTTCAGTAGGGTGACCATATGTCCTCCTTTCCTGGACATGCCTTTTGTTAAGGGTAATCTCTGATGTTTGGACTCTTTTGCGCTAAATTAATTAAATATCTCCCTTTTGTACCTTTGATTCTTACATGTGTAACGTCAGCAGTGATCTGTTGTACGAGGTTTTGAAATGACTGCATGTCCGTGAATATTTCCTCATGGAATGCCAGTCAGTGAAATCAACAATTGAATCATTGTAAGAAATGGAAGACGTTATGCATGCCATTTCGGAAATGTTAAGCGTGTATAATTTAAAAGCATGAGGCCTTCTGCACCCAAATGTTTATATTGTTATCCAGATCTTAGAAGTTGGCTATATTCTGAGTAGATGGTAGGAGGGAGTAAGTACATGCCAGTGTTTTATGTAGTGCCCACTTTTTATCACCCATGAAATCTGGTGTCATTTTGAATGTACTGAATAGTACAGGTGTATATAGTGCTTGTTTGTATGTATAAATAAGATTTCCAGTCCTCAAAGAATTTTGTTAACAGTGAAATGAAATGGTTAGAAGAGGCATCTTTCATTGAGTAAATGAACAGATAAGAAAGCCATGCATACAAAAATTGTGTAAAACAATCCTACTGTGATACATAACAATATGTTACAGTGGCACACTTGTAAGTTATTGTGTACTAAGATCTGCATTCTTCTGGGATCCCAGAAGAATGCCGATCTCATTTACATTGTGTGCCACTGTGACATATTGTAGTGTATCATGGTCACGCATATTCTGTACTATCTTTGAGACCATGTGTGGCTAGTTACATGTTCAAACTTTTTCAGTAACTTAACATTTGAAGTTATTGCCAAGATATTGCTCTTATTTAATTACAGAAACCAGTAGTAGCAGATGCAGAGATAATTGCGAACAATGAGGCAAAAAGGAAATGGGTGGAAGCAGGCAGGCATTATGGTGTTCCCAGAATTTCATGGAGATGGGAAAACAGTGAACGGCACGTACTGTCATCCCAGCCACGTGCCTGACATGTATTGTGCTTGAAAGATAACCACTGAACCTTTGATGTTCAGTATGAATGCAATAAGTGGAAAGTTTTGAATAAGCATATGCAGACAGTTCTAAAAATCGTTAAGTATAGTCCAAAATGGACCATATATTTTCAGAATATTATTATACTGTACATGTGCAGCAGTGTAGTGCCAGTTTTAATTAGCAGCCAAAGTCCTGTACTGTCATGTTTTATTGCTGTCTGCATTTTCTTCCCCAAATTTTGTTTTTCCACATGTTCTTCAGTATTATCATCTTACTCCAGAATTCTTAAATGTTGTAGCTCTTTCTTAATCTTAGTAATTAACCAACTTGATGCACAAATTGTTGTTTTATAATAAGTTTATTACATGCCTCTACATGTTTCGAGCACTGTGTGCTCATCATCAGGAGGTCAAAATTGTATTATACAGCATCTGGTATCATCACACTCTGTAGGTGGCCGTCCCATGCACAGGTTGAGAGGGAACTGTCTCAGAGTAGCATGCTGGCTTCACATAACTTGTCATATTGCATGTACAATACTAAGAATTTTCTGATGCTTATCATAAGGTAATCATTGCCTGTGCAACACAGAAGCTACAAGGATGTTCTCTGTACCTTTGATCTTCATTCAGAATGTAACAGAATATAGTCTACAATGCTTGTACTGCAGTCTGTTGGTGATAGAATTTACATGCCCTAAAGAAAGGTCTATGAAACGTAGTTTACAGTGAGAACGTAAAGTTATTAGGTTGCTACAAAATTGTGCTTATATAAAGGCTGTGCTGTAACATGCCAAGTAGACACTGAGGGGAGACAGAGGCTTATTGTACCCCAACTCAACCTCACTACCAGAAGGGTGTTGATAGTCAATGCCATGCCCCGGCTGCTTTACACCTGCGAAGGAGACCCGGTACCGATTGTACAGAAGGGTGGGTGGGCCTTGTCCTCTGTCTTGATGGGTTTGGAAAAGCTCCCTCCCACTGGGATTGGAGCCCAGGATCATCCAGTCTGTAACAAGTCACTATACCAACTATGCTTTTCTGACAAAAAGTGTGCAATATTCGGGTGTTTTTGTTTCATGTTGTGGCAGTACTTCGTTAGTTTATACTTGAGGTCATTCTGAGTCAGAAGTTTTGTGTGAATATTGATTGGCTTGTCAATGGTTATGGTGCTGATGGCGCATGAAGTTCAAGTAAAATGTAGACATAACAGAGATGTTTGTTTGGTTGGTGTCTTGTTCAGTTTATCTCACAATAAATAGCCTATTTGAAATAAATGAGGTGTAGATGAGGTGTGAACTCCAATTCATAAACTGTCAGTTTTGCCAGGCTAGAATTTTAGGACACCTGTTTGCATGTATAAAGGGATGGCCTGCCTGCGATTTGAACTTGATGTTCATCCACAAACTTGTGGTCTGTGAAATGCATAATATTAGGGTGTGATGGGTGAGTAATACTTTTGAAGTGCTTGGTTTGGTAGGACTGCAATAGGTAGTATTGTATCACAGGTCAGTAATTTTGAAGGGGCTAACATGACCAAATATGACTACAGTGATACCTTGGCTAACAAGTGACCCTGCTAACGAATTTTTCGGCTAATGAAGATTTTTTCGCTGTTTTTTGGACTCGGGTAACGAATATGGATTCGGTTAACAAATGTTTTAGTGGATGCGCGCGCTAACATAAAGCAGCAAACATGAACGGTCAGGCCATTCCAGGAGCTTATCTTTTCTGTCTGTATGTGTGTTTTGGCTAATGAAGATTTCGGCTAACGAATGTGATTCCGGAACGAATTATCTTCGTTAGCCGAGTTATCACTGTAGTTATATAATCATTTAATAAATTCCAATTTTATGTATTTTAGGAGAGCTGAAACCTACCCAGAAGAACAAGAGAATTGTGTTTTTTAATAAGAGATTGCTGGGAAGGGAGTGTTTGTTTCTCATCAGTAAATGAACAGTGTTATTTCACAAAGAATAACATTTTATTATAAAGTATGTTTGGACATATGGTTGTAAAATTACGGTAAAATGATTTCGTGAAGTGCACTAGAGGACATTATTGGACATTATGGATGCCACTCTCTGCACTGTAGTTAAACGTGGTGTTATCCATGGGGAAGCAGACTTGAAATTAATGTGCCAAGTTATTAACCTTAAAAGTAAACAAAAGGAACTAGTTAAGAAAGTTCTTGATGCAAGTGATCAGTGTAAAGAGATCATTGATATGCTGTTGTCTTCGAAAAACGCCGTGTTAGGTTTGGTGCAGAAAATAATAAGGGCTAACAAACAAGACTTGAATTTGATGACGAAGATAACAGACCTTAATAGCACAGAACGGGGCTTATTCAGAAAAGTTGTACATCTCTGTGATGGAAAAAAGTATTTCATTTATAAATTTATGGAGTGGTATCTTAATGATGAGAGTCTTGATTTCTCTTGTTCATCACCGGAAGTGAAAGGAGTGAAACCTGTTGATAAAAGTGGGCCATGTAAACAAAGACACGGGATGGTGTCAAGTTATGCATCACGACAGGGAGACAGCGGTGAAAAGTTGAGAACACATCAAACTAAGCAGGGTACGAAATGTAATAATAAAGTGGGACAAAGACACAGGATGGTGTCAAGTTATGCATCACGACAGGGAAACAGCAGTGAAAAGTTGAGAACACATCGAACTAAGCAGGGTACGTCCACAGAGAAGTTGGGTGAGTCTTGCAGAGAAAATAGTTTTTCTCTTTCTAAGACAGACGCACGTACAGAAAACAGAAGTGTTACAAAACAAGTTAATCTTACTGAAAAGGTTGCTAGTTCAACTGTATGTAGGTCAGAAGTGGAAGCGCAGCAGGCACAGTCTACCAAGACAGTAAAAAATTTGTTGTCCACTGAACATCTGTGCTCAGGTAGTAGTCGGTCTTCTAAAGATGTGGTTGAAAGGTCTGTATCACACATTGAACACAATGGCCTTGACTCGAAGCAAAAAACTGTGGAAGAGTTTGATTATGCCGGAGATAATGGGAACTCAACAACGAGAGTAACTGCGGTGTGTGGAACTTCAAATACATGGAAAGATGTAACAGGAGCACATCAAGAAGTGTCATTAAATACAAAGTCTGCCATACCACCATGTAAAAATATGGAGGTAAAAGAAGACCAAACATTGGCACTGGGGACAAACCGTAATTGCCATTCAACAGAAGTGAAGGAAAGTGTACAAGAATTACCGAATATTGGTATGAAGGAAGCCATAACACCTCTGTTACGAAAGCAGAATATGGATACGGAAGCACATGAACAACAAATGTACAATGGATCATTACAAGGGAATTTATCAGACGTACTTACATCTCGCTTGTCAACTGTGGAAAGTACTGGAATACATTCACAAAAGAACATACTAAATGACTCTTGTGTTCCAGGGAGTGGAAGAAGAGAAACTCAGCTTGACCTATCAGGAAAGGTAAATAGTAAAACCTCCTGCTGTGTAGAACCAAAAATTGGCAATCATTTTTTGAGAGCGGGTGAAAATCTCAGCTTGGTATTGAGCCTGTAGCTTGTATGTTTCATTGTCTCTTCAGATGTCATTTGTTTTGCATTGATAAATATGGATGTTATTATCAGTTACCAACATTAAAATGTGTGTAATTTTGTTTAGCTCTTCAGCAAACCAAGTGATGAGTTTGTGCTAAAAGACTGCTACATAAGATTGGTAAGTTTGAGGTATAAGTAATGATTTGCTCAGAAAGAGAGTAGTGAAGGAATATTTTCAGTTTGAAGACCAGTATATACGTGAAAACAAGTGAATATTCAAAATAATAAGTGTAAAACATTGAATGGCTGGAGTGCCATCACTGTAGAGTAAATTCAGGCAAATTATATCATGAAAATAAGAATAGATTACAGAAATTTGTTTATAGTTCTTCTATATGTATTTTATATGCAGTTTGTGATAGCTTGCAGCAAATGTAACGTGAACGTTGTATGTAAGCTTCAGCTGTAATGCAGTTAGTAGTGGCTGGTTGTGTTGACTAATTATAATACTCCACAGACAGGTCATTCATAGAAAAATATTCGGATGCTGCTACTAATGTTAAGGAGTTAATTTTTTAATTTATTTATGATTTATGTAATGATAATGTCAGTAGCTCAGAATATATTATTTCTAGTGGTAGGATGACTAGTGGGTAGCAAATTGGAATGGATGTGGAAGGAAGTGGAAAGTTCTGCCTCCAAAATCAGGGTAAGTCTGCTCTGAGATGATGGATACAGTGGGTTACTGTTAGGCATCAGTATGCATCTGCTGCACTACATGGCAGCAATTGTGAAATATTGACAGTAAAATCTTGTTTAGTGTCTTTCTTTCTTCCTTCCTTTCTTTCTTTCTTTCTTTCTTCCTTTCATTCTTTCTTTCTTTGTGTTTTGCCCTCATGGTAAGGTTCCTGCTGGTTTTAACATTTACCAGCTGTGCATTACTTCAGTGGTGCATGTACAAGGTTCGGCTGGTGTTTCATTTTTCATTGCTCATACTACTACACACAAGTTGGAATATGGCCACCAGCATCATAATGTTAGGAGATTTCCATATTCCCCGACCGGCAAGACTAGAACACTTGAAGCTGGATAAATAATTCATCCTTTATATAGTATGTATGCATGAAAATAGGGCTATTCAAGTGGCTTTTCATTTGAAATGATTGTTTGCACTTATTCAGTGCCCAGTGTTTTTGAAAAACTGCACATTGTATAGTGAAACCTATGTTAAATGGAAGCTGGTCGTGATGGAAAGCAGTCTTTAGTGGAAAACTGTTATAGTCCCAGGAATCTGGAGTCTGGAGGTTCCAAACATTATGAAACAGAACCTGCCTGCAGCAGATAAAATTTTAGCCTCTTGTATGTACCTTATAAGCAGGTTGCACATTATCTGTTTTTGTTTGTTTGCTTATTGAACAAAGCTGTCCAGTATCTCGAACTGATACTGTGATGTTGAATGGTACAGGTATGAGAGTGTTTCTTTTTGTGGTTGGAATTCCTGCAAGTAAAGGCAATTAATGTTTAGGTTGGGGAAAACTGTAGAAATTTGGTTTCTGAAAATGACAAAAATATTTTCTTTGCTGTCTGTTTATGGAAGTGATAATGTATTTTTTTGTATCTTATGCGTATTGGACCGTGCATCATCTTGATATTTGAATAAAGGTAGACCAGCTTGATGACACTTGCTTTATTATGTCAATTTACTGCTCAACATGTTTCGGATGTTAATACATCCATCTTCAGGAGCTTGCGACTTCTTGTTGTGTTGTTTTGTAGGCTGACTTGAGGCATGTTGGTGTTATGTAGCGGGATTGGTTGTTGGTGATGTGGTATCGGAGT
>Ga0136643_10006260_pt1 | contig 17010 bp, 12 predicted proteins | sample TergutLab28metaG_FD_96883 | JGI IMG/M metagenome (GOLD analysis project Ga0136643, IMG submission 96883) | Labiotermes labralis P1 segment gut microbial communities from Petit-Saut dam, French Guiana - Lab288 P1 (version 3) (version 3) | ecosystem: Host-associated > Arthropoda: Insects >... | reverse complement strand
TCGCACAGATCCCTATCGCACGGATCCCTGTCGCACGGATCCCTGTCGCACGGATCCCTATCGCACAGATCCCTATCGCACGGATCCCTGTCGCACGGATCCCTATCGCACAGATCCCTATCGCACGGATCCCTATCACACGTGAAATATTTTTGTTGAACCCACAATAAAATTCTTATATACGAAGTAAAATGTTGGACCGCAAATAAGTCATAATAGCAATGAATAAAATTGTAGAAGTGCATGAAATCAGTATTATTTAATTGTACGTATTTAGAAAGGATCGCATTTTGTGTTGAACGTAAAGCTTATAAGGATTACATAACGAAAGGAAAACTCATTTTCTAAGCATGTTTATTTGTGTGTATTCTAGTAGGGGCAACAATTCAGAATTATCTGAAGGTGTGAACCATTGTCAAATAAAACTGAAAATTATTTTAATGGAAGTTTATAATAATAACCAAATTGTCATTTTTGTATTGTAATGGAATTTTCTTGCTTAACCCTTTTTTCACTTCGCGGAACCCCGAGGTTTGTAGAACGCCGTTTGAGGAACACTGAATTCCGACAGGCGTTGATGGCGTTCATTAGTTGTGGGAACTGGAGTGTGTGTGGAAACATCAGAATTGGAGAAGCCATTTGGACTTTGCATCCGTGTTTGATCTGCGACTATGATGTTGCTTGTTCAGATTTATTTGTGACTGATTGTAGTAAACAATCTCCACGGGACATCCTGCTAGAGAATGTGGCTGGGAATTACGCTGCCTCTTAGGGAACTCTAACGGCCATAACGGTGTTCACAAGGGCTCTCTCCTATCATGAGAGAGAAGAGTGCGTCCACACCCCAAATGTTCTTTTCCTTCACAATCCTTTTTAATATCATTCTGCTCTTTATGTCTCTCTCTCTCTCAATACCTAATTTCCTTTCGTGTTCTTGTGCCCAAAATTTTGATTTAATTTCGTAGCTCTACAATGCATGCAGCATGCCTCGCCCATCATACGGTTCTCAACTTGATCACACAAATTATACTTTGGCAGAAACATAAAATGTACTGTCCCTTAATTCATTTTCATATAGACTACCTCGAAAATTACTTGAAGTCTAATTTATGTTGCAAAAAATTTGCACATTTTATTTCGTTTATCACTTTGATGTGCATTACCTTTTCCATCGTTTTAAGCGCAGGAATTAAGTTTAATTTTGTTAGGAATTTGTGTAAATTAGTTCCATTATGTAGATTCCTGACGATGATATTTCACACATAGGATTATTCACAATATTATTGTAACAATCCTTATCAAATCTACAATATTTGTATACGTGCTGATGTTACGGAAATAAGTACCATCGATTGGCTTCCTCAACATCTCTCGTGAGCTGTTACGCTTCTCCATCCAGTGCATTCTGTTATAACACCCTCCAGTCGTCTAGACATTCCATTCACGTGACTGTTGAAAGTGATACTTTAGCGAGAGGCGCTTTGGAGTGGTTGATATATGTGAGAGTGGGCTGGCGTGTAACGCAGCCAAAAAAAGGAAAAAAGATAGGCGATGTACGTACATCATAACATTGTGGCGCGTTTGCGTAATTTTTACACCTTAGCCATTCGAACTACCTGATTCCACTTCACGCGAAGAGAGCGCTTTTTTGTGCAATTTATTGTCGCCGGCAACAACGTACTTAGGTGATAATAAAAATCCTACCAGATGCAACGTATACAGATATTTATTAACTGCAAAGTCTCTCTACATGTTTCGGGTGTCACAGCACCCATCATCAGGTGTGCTAAAAACTGTAACCGCAGCCTCCGGTACAGTTCATAATACTGGTACAGCTACTTCCCTCCAACTTGGCCCGATCAGACCACGTTGGAGGGAAGTAGCTGTACCGATATTACGACCTGTACAGGAGGCTGCGGTTACAGTTTTTAGCACTCCTGATGTTGGGTGCTGTGACACCCGAAACATGTAGAGTGACTTTGCAGTAAATAAATATCTGCATACTGCTGCATCTAGTTGGAATTTTTACTAACACTGTCATCAGAAGTTCAGCATGCGTCTGAATATAGTTCTAAAACGGGGCAAAACATTTTGGACCAAATGTAAACAACTTGAATATGAAACAACTGACGGTGTTTTTCGTTGGGCGGTTATGTTGTTTATCATCATTCATGGGATACCTTTCCGTGGCCTCACTGTAACTAAATTACGTCGAAGAACCCCGGAGAAACTTGAGTGGGCGGATGCTATATGAAGATTCGTCTTGCTCTCCCTTTTGTGTCTGTCTGTAGTTCACCTTGGAACAGTGTTACAATTACATCACAGTCATGTGTCGAACTTGGCACTTTTGCGCTGCTGCCACATGCCGTTAACGAAATTGCTACTCACGGCATGTCGCACTTAAACAGTCTTATACAATTCTTTGTTTTACAAAAAAATGTGTGACCTTTAGGATGTGAGTTAATTAGGTTTCCTTTTCCGATATAACAACAATGAAATGACTGGTTCATAAGTCATTGCTGTAAATTATTTTTGCACAGTCTATAGCTCCAGTGAAACAGGCAAATAGCAATTTGTGTTTTTCTTGCACTGACTTATCTATGTTTATCCCTTCTTCTTAAGCTGTCGAGCCTCTCAAGGTCTTTCTAATGATCAACTTAGTGGAGCCTGTAACTTAACATTTCATGTAGAATGTTATTGCTGTCCTTATTTATAATGCTGATTATGCGGGACGCAGTGATGTGCTGTGAAGTTCGTAACGTTACGGACAGGTAGACTGTCAGCTGCACAACGAATGCATAGTCTAAAGTTCACTACTTTCTTCCTTACTGCATGGCAACCAGAGAATTTTTTTGCTGCCTGCGCTTTGTGTTGTTGTTGTTTGTTTGAGTATTTGTACTTTATTTCCGCGGCTGACTTAAACTTACTGTTTTTTTGTGTCGCCGATATCTCACCGCGAAGGTCTTTGTTTGATTCCATTGCAGCCCCTGTGGGATTTATGGTACAGAAAGCGGTACTAAAATAGATTCTTCTCCGAACACGTCGACCTGTCCCCGCCAGTTCTCATCTTGCCAGTGCTCTATATCGGTCCCTTTCTGAAACGCAAGACGGACAACGAAGCCACCAGCGACCGTACTTTCACGGAGACACACTCTGACCTCACCACGTGAATAAAAGAAATCAGCAACTTTGTGATCTCAACTGGCTCGATTCTGTGTCGGCCTGCTGGCTGTTTTGACTGAAGAGTTAAATTATTATTCATGAACCTCTTCAAACGGAAATCTTATTACGAGGACTTAGGCCTATCAGCACCCCCTCCTACTAGGTTACCTTGAAGTAGACCAAATAGTTGCAATTACCTGTCATCTTCCTATCTCATTAGATGCTTTACAGCAAATAAAATCTAATTAATTTCATTACCTAACTTTTTATTGAGTTGTGTTTTAGAGTACCTTGACTTTGTCGACCTTAGAACAGTTACTGTAGAACCAATAACTAATGTAAGATCTGTAGAAGGGAGATGATTATATTGCAGCTAAATGTTGTTTGCTCTAAGTCGTGAAATTCTGAGGTCATTTCCTTCCGCCTGTTAGTTTCACTGTTTTATCTCCGAAACGACCGAGGATGTTTCTATTACATGTGCTGTAGAAAGTTTTTTTCTCAGAATTTTTTGTCTGTTTTCTGTGGGTCCAAACAGTTCTGATAAATGCCCACATGAAGCCGTAACTATGATCGGTTTCCTTAATTTTTTTATAATTGACTCAAAAACTTTTCTCGCTAAAGATAACATTATAGGTCATGCAACTGTGTGATAAGCTGAGTTGAAAAAGTGTTGTTAAAGAAACGAAGAAATGAGTTTAACTCTGCCAGTACAACCGGATGTATCTGTAGAACTGGCTCTCTTCTAGCATGAAACAGGTTAATCAGCTATACGTCATCGACTCTTTCACAACAACACCCTTCACTAGAGAAACGGAAGAACAATGATCAGGGACGATTCCTTTTTTACTTTTCAAATATGACTGATATTTTAAAATCAATAAAAGTTTAAGATTCAGCAGTGCCTACGCTTCTTAATAAAAACAAAGCCGAAGGGAATTTCTTTCTTTCTTTCTTAATGTGACGTCTTACTACCCACTCATTGTAGGTGTACAGTGTTATTGTTGCACCTAATTACACTCAGTAACACACACTCGATAGGACTCCTCTGGACGAGTGATAAGCCCGTCGCAGATACATCTACCTGACTAGGCACAACACTTGCAAGAGAGAGACATCCCATGCCCCTGGTGGGATTCGAAACCGCAATCCAGAAAGCGAGCGGCCGCAGACCCACGTCTTAGACCGCGCGGCCACTGGGATCGACCAGATGGAATTTTTGTCATAACCATTTTCTAAGAATGCTATTTCATTCCAAATTGACACCACCTTTTTATAATTATATATATATTTTTAATACGGTTACATTTTATACTATCAGTCTGAAGGTGGCTTCTTATTTCCTCATATTCAACAGGTTATGTTTCTTCTTCCCTACACCATATACGCGTATATTTCCTAACCCTTCAAGTGTGATGTTGATCCTATTTCTTTGTAATTATATTTTATGATCTCTCAAATTTTATGTGACAGAATGGAGTACTGTCGTTCGTTCTGGATATGTGATAGTTACTTAACTCAGACCCTTGCGATCTGAACCCTTACAAAAATCGTAAAAAGTTAGGTACACAACTTAAACTTTTGCGAGACTTCAGACGTCCGCTTACCAACCAGCGCCGCGCAGCGTCCCAGAACAGCAAATATCTCATTTCAACATTTTTCGATATTATACCACTTTTCCGCGAATCTTGCCGTTCACTGCCCCATAGTGTGGAAGCTAAGAACGCCTACGTCTGTTCCGCATACGCTTTTATAATGTGGTACTTTAACTATGGCAAAGGGATAGGGAATTACCGTGTGAAATCACAGTGAGAATTCTACTTCCGTATGTTGGTATATTTTGTGCCTTTAGGTGACTCAGATCACCGCAGATCTTACTACGACGCCAGTTTATTCAGAACTTTATTTTCATTTAGAGAATTATCGCTTATAGTCCGCCTTGTAAAACCCTCATTGTTTTTTAACACACGTTGGCCTTGTGCGTTTTAGGACTGTTGTAAGGAATTCTGTATTGCATACAGCGTAGCAGTGAAGGAAGAAACTGTAATATGCAATTTTATTGTTATTAAACACTGTATTATAATTTACCTTTGATGGGGACGGCACATTTCTTTACAACAAGAATCTAATTCTGAATTGTATTCAGTTACGAAACACCATTTCAAAACTCTTAATGGGAACAGACCAGTTTGTTACAAGTAGAAGACACACTACCAGAAGTTTTAATGTCTTACTTTATACATAAAGCGAGGAAGGAAGAGTTGGGCAGGCACTTGTGAATGAACGGTCTCGTGCTTCTTTCCCTGTCTTTCTCTTCTTCATTGTTCCATTTCTGTGGCCATGGAAACTTCTGACGTGAAGAGCAAGCAAGGAACCGTCTTAAGTTGTTTGTTGGTGCCTTTAAGGATAAAATGTATTGTGTGTAGTAAAGTATTCCCAAGTTTTCAACGACACTACCCTGGCGTCTAAATTACTCCGGACTGAATGAAATGTAAATAAATGTAAGCAGTAGTCATAATTCTTAGAGCATTAAAGTATCTTACGGCGAAGTTTGTATTCTGGAAGGAACTTGCAATTTATAAATTGGTTATATTTCTTCGCCTTTGGGTCTTGCGACAGAATGAATTCAGCTGCGATTTAAATTTCTTACATCCCAGTTTCTAGAGTCGTTTGGAACTGGCATAATTTAACAGACATTTTTGTGACAAGATTGATAACATAAGAAATCCCTTGAAGCAGATTTAATTAGCCACACATGGGTTAGATTGCAATGGCTGATGTTAATCTTCTGTGATAAGCCTTGAGGCTGTGTAATGACGTAAAATTTATTGTAGTCTCAATTGTGTATTATAATTATGGGAGTAAGATTCTGTCTTCTTCCAGAACGTACATCTATACTACCAACAAACAGCACGGCGTCATAACCCAGGACAATAATGCAAATTCTCACCGTCATGAAAACCTCTATCTCATAAAACAGTAGGAAACTTTGTCCTTGATGTGGATAAGACTGATGTACTTATCGGAGACTGATTCTCTTTCGATTTTAGTCAGAATGTGAAAGTAGGTTACCCGTAGAGGGCGAAAAATGTAATTAAAATATCACGACAATATAAGATATTTTCACGACAACTAATTTTCTAAGCATGTGCAAGCTTATATTTCTAAACAGTAGCGTATGCCAGAGTTGAGGGCAGTACGGAAGCGCTGGTGAAGGCTGGAGTCCTACGGGGCATGCCACCTTGTCCATTGCTAAAAGTTACTGACGTTTTGGAAGGAGCATTTTTTTTTCTCGAAACGCTGGCAGTTTTTGTCAATCGACTGGGCTTTATATCGCACATAACTTGAATTTCATCACAAAGTTAGCATGCAAGATATCGGTGGTTTATCAGTCAGTAAAACAAACCGCGAAACAAGATGTTAAAACAACTGTAGGGTAAACCTACACAGTTACCGTCCTAGCTTGCAGCTGTCTGCTGTCCAGTGTAGATACCCGCAGATACAGCTATTTTCTGCGGTACTTCAACGCTGAGGCTACACCAGCTATGTGCATTTCAGGATAGACAATTGCAGAAAATTAATATAGGAAACTGATACGTCGAAAAAGAAGAGAGAAAATTGAGTGCTGAAAATACCCATTTTTTTGCATTACAGAACAGCAGAGAACAAATTACATATGCTGTAAAGGATGGGAAAAATTCTCAATCAATTGCTGTTATATTTTAAACACATTTAGAATAAATTTCATTACGACATTTCACCTGCCGTCTAATTGTATAATCCTACTTGACTGTCGTTTGAAGTCACCGAAATTAAGAACGCGGTGCTTATTTTTGTTAACCTGTAAAACCAGAAGTTCAAATGTGAGATAATCAGGTCTATTTTTTTGGGGGGGGGGGGTGGCCTTCCGAAACACCAGGAGATTTGATAGGTGTTCGTATAGTTGGAAGGTGCTTATGTTAAAAGCATGCACCTTGCAGTCGTGACTCACGGCATGATGATCTCTGACCCCGCTTTCGTGATGATCCCAACGGAAAGCACAGACGACTGTAGGTAATTTAAACTTGGTTACCATAACGTGCACGGGGTTGAGGAAGCAAAGTTTTATTACCGAAATGTTTCGCAAAGAATATCAATAGCTTACGTTTGGGTCCTTGTTATTAAGGACAATCGTAGACGTTCGTTGAATTTTAAAGTGGCGAACTTCACAACTCCCATCTCTACTTGCGATTTCCGTAGACAAACCTTCCGTTGATCCACCTACGTACGTATAACTTTTGATGAGTAACGTGAAATCGCAGTTTTACTGAATATTCACACAATGAAACTGAAAAACAATCATTTAAAAATAACTTGATAGGACAAGTGATATTGTCATCTATAAATCACTTCTCAACAAATGATGTTGCGATATGGACCGATTTATAGGTACATTTCAAAAACTTCCTGAATAGAATTTTCGGTAGCCAATGCCACCTAGGGCATGCCTTCGTAAAAGCGAATTAATTGCTACATAGGGACCTAATAACGACAGAATTTTATGCCCCGTATTACAGATTTGTTTGTAATTCAGTATACTAAAGTTTGTAGTAATAATTTAGTGCTTATTCTTATTGATCTAATACAGCATCCACATACTTTGAAGTCTGTCGATTTTCAAGGTAAATATAAAGCTACCCCATTACAAGTCTGGACAGTCTCCACTCGTTTAATTCGTTTGTTGCTTTCTACTGTTGTCCGAAATCATGATCCGTTTCAAATAGTAGGTGTAACCACGTTCACTTAATTTTCTTTGTCAATGGCGGAGCTGTACGTTTGCTATTTTTATTTTTTGTCTTAGTTTCCATTTTCTATATTTCTAGTTCGACTTAAAACACATTTTAGGCGCGTTCGGAACATTGCGAAAAGCGACTATTTGCTTTGCATGTCTGTCTGTCTGTCTGTCTGCCCGTATGTTTTTCCGTCCGTCCATGCGCACGGAAGAACTCGGCTCCCACTGGACGGATTTTCGTGGACACTGATAATTGTGAATTTTTCGAAACTCTTTCAAGAAAATTCAACATTCGTTCAAAGCGTACAGTAATAACGGTTACATTACTTGAAGATCAACATAAATTTATGATATCTCGCTCAATTATTCTTATAATAAGAAATGTTTTGGACAGAATTGTAGGGAAAATAAAAACGCACATTTTATGTCTAAGAACTTTTTTTTCCCCAAAAGTCGTGCCTCTTATGAGATAATGTAAATAAATGTTGCATAGCCAGACATGCCATAGGTGACAATATAACAAAAGGCGCATTAGCTTTACATGCTTGATGAATAAGGCTACCAACACACTCTCGGAATTTATAACACTTATTGCTTTCCCACTGCAACAGTGGTTGCACGGACGCGCCTTAATGTTAGGCGATACTACATTGCCTGCCTGGTTAAACAGCAAATAAATTGGTACATACCATTCCGGGATTCAATGAATCTGAGAGTGGCGCATTGTGGAGCAGCCTAAAGCAACAGCTTATGGTTCATTTTGAAATGGTTGAAGTTGTCGCTACCCCAGACGCGCAAACTCATATTCGTATTCTCTGACGTCTCTGAATCAAGCCTTGGAACGTTGAATTATGGGCAGATTAACATTTGTAGTTACACTTAACCACTTCAAGCCCAGCAGCGAATAAATGTACCACCTGCCGCAGCATTAAGAAGCTCTGCAACTTGCTGCACGTTGTATTTATATGTTTCTTATAATTCTAGCGACAAATACATGTTATTTCAGCTAAAAGTGTGTTATTAGAATGTTTCACTTTATACTGGACAAGAACTCTGTACTCTGTGATGTACGAAATAAGTTATTATGTAAAATTTAGAAGAATGACTTCAAGGGTTCAGTAGCCTTTACATTACTTGAGACATTAGATCTTGTAGGCATACTGAATGATGCTTAATATTTTTCCCAACTAGAAAGTTCACATGGCCACCATGATGAAATCGCCGGAGATAATAACCTAAAAGTAATGCGAACCCGGGAGTTTCGTGATTCTTAAAAATGTAATTGAGATAATGGTATTTCAAAAGCTGCTATTAAAGAAAGGCACATTACAAACATAAAGCAATTAAGATGCCATTAATTTTTAGAAAGAGTCTAGAAATATTTGTATATGAAATTACATGTAACGCTTTGGTGAAAGATGTAAAATAAACATTGCTACTGTCGTTTGGTTGTTAGGTTGTTTGATAAATGTGTTGAAGGGTCGTCAGATTCGTTGATCATAACAAGTGGCAAAATGTCATCTGTGTGTGAAAATACGTAATTAAAATTAATTATAATTTTTATGCATTTAGAGGCCTGTGATGTTTAACTTAACTGAAAGCGGATAAGGTTTATTAAGATGTAGAATGTAGTATACTGAATTTTGAGATTTACTTTGCTAGAGGATTCTGCCCACAGCTGAATATGCCAGGGTCAAAGTATGTTTATTTGACGCTGCCTCTTGTAAAGGTTGTACAAGAGTGTGGTGTTAGGCATGTAAGTCTTATTGTTCGAAAATGTTCAAAATAAAACTGAGTGTGACGTGCTAAAATCATTTCAGCTGAATCATACACGTCTTCCTTTTCATGTATGGTTTGTTTTCATACGGAGAACCACAAGGATTTTGAAGCTTCAAGAATCTGGTAGGTTAGATTCCATTCTGTATTTTTATCAGTGATACATTACCATGTTAGAAGTTTATATTTAAAAGTGATGTAACAGACCCTTTCTTATGGCGAGTGTGTTGTCCTCTGGTACAGAAGAGCGGACTTCGCAACTTTAGGATATCTTCATTAATCCATGAAAATATTTAATTTTTGGGGACGGTTCAGTGTGTCACTGTAAATGTCTTCTTTTTTTATTGGCTACCCTACGTCATCAGTAATTAATATGACCATGCTATTGGTTCGTTCTTGCCTCAATTATTCACGAAGTATTTTGACGATTTATTGTTATTTGTCTCCTAGAAGAAATAAATGTGTGGGGAAAGAAGAGGGAGGGGGAAAGGAGGTCAGGTGGTAGTAGGGTTCAGCAAAGGTTGACATTCTCATGTTCATAATTCAGTCCATATGCCCGTAGTTTCGGATATAGGCTGCCTGAGGTGTATGTGGAAGTGGACGTACGAACGAACGGCGTCGTAGAATAAAGTGATAATAATTTTAATGTTTATTATTATTATTTATCATTTTTATGCAGGGTATTTACAATTATATTCTAAGGTGTATAATGTTTTGGCTATTCTGTAGTTAAAATTTGTGGTACACGTCATGTTATTTCCCACGCTGAATGTTCTGTACGTGTACAGTGCCAAATACGATTGTTGTCAGTAGTTCCTTGATTTCGTGTTTTCCCGGTGTGTCGCTCAGGTATATTCTGAATGATTTTGTGATACTTCCAGTTGTCCTTGTTTTTACTGGTATCACTTTTATTTTTTACATTCCACGTGCTCTGTATTTCTGTTGTAAGGTCCTTGTGTTGTAGAGTATTTTCGACTTTCTTCTTCTTCTTACCACCCAGTTAAGAAGGATGAGGAGGATAGAATGTGCAGCATGCGTGGATGTTATGAAAATTTGGTTTTCAACCCAAGGAAGGAAACCACTTCGGATATTTTGACACAGATGCGTCATACTGTTAACACAATTTTAGGGCAATAGGGTGTAAGGTTGCGGACTGATTTAAACTGATTGAGACAAGGATCCAGTGGCAGTCTTCTTCGGAGACAGTAATGAACATTGAGGTTTCGTAGAAGGGTGTACATTTTTAATGAGAAATTGAGAAACTATGAGCTTTTCAAGACGGAGTTTCTTTCACGGAATGCATCAACGTAGGTTATTCATTATTTAATGACGCTGTCAGTGAATCAGATAATATGGCATCAAATGGTGGGATTATTAGTCAGCATTCAATTAGAAATGATCTAGAAGAAGCGGTCGTGGGCTCATTTGACTTGTTTGCACAGTGCATGCCAAGAGAGACTGAGATACCTCGTAATATCGCAGTCAGAATACACAGTGTTGGAGCTGTTATTTGAACCCTGGACCCTCCGATTGTGAAGTCAGAAAACTACCCATAGGACCATGTCCATATGTTACTGAGGAGGGTCTTTGACATGTCCGTATCAATCAATCAATCAATCAACCATTCAATCAATCCAATCAAACGAGGTTTTTTATAGGCCCTTAACTATATTCCAGGTACACATTTTTTTTCTGTGGGGTTTTCGAGCCTGTGGCTACCAATAAATAGCCCCATTCTACCGTACTTTATATACTCATGCCTAATACAAACGCTTTTGCAGTAATTGCTTAAATTGCGCAATTAAATTCAGTGTTTCAGGACTGTGTAGAGTCGTCTAGAAGCTCTATGCGCTGGTTTTGTGACGAATGGTTGTTATTCCACTTCCTTTACCGGAACATCGACCTAGATGATATATGGCTTGTGGAGCTGGTCGCATAAGACAACCGATTTGAGGCCGGCCGGTCGATGAGGGGATTGTCTATCGCCCGTTCCACTGTTGCAGCATTATCCCCGAGGGGAAGGGAGGAAGAAAAAAAATGGTGAGTGTTATTGTCTCTCCTTCCGCTGCTTCGCTACACAATGTAGGCTTGTATAACTTGAGGAATCTTTATGTATTCTCCTGGTACCAGGCTCGGCAAGGTACAGTCAACCATTTACATACGATGAGTAATGGTAGAAGAAGAAATGACTTAAACTTACGAATGCTATTCCTCACTTCCACCTCCCTTCGTTTGAGACTACAGCGTTTTCTGATTTGTTTTTTGACGATCCTGTCAGTGTTCCATGGTGTCCAGTAGTATAACATCGGTAGAAGATAAATTGGAAAGGACTGGGAAGGAAAATGTCGTAGCCTAATCAATGTACTATATCAACACTTGCTGGAGGGACAGACGAAATCACCTTACCTCAAGTAGGATAGCTGGTGTATCGACCAAGATTCGTACCTTATACTTGTAAAGCACAAGGCTAGACCGTTAAAGCTGCAATTCATATAATCTTAAATTGTATGGATCATAATACTGTGCTGTTGTTTCATCTTGGGCTTTGCTATTGTTTTGATTTTGTTTTCTTCTGTCCCTGTACTTGTGCTCTCTCAAATTGGCCATTCGTTTGCTGAGTGGCGCTCTAATACCTCCCGCCTCCCCCGCCCCAAATTGCCATGACATATTCATTGTACTTACTTGTGGTTCTCTGTAACGACGTCTGCAATGATTCACGTTACATAGCACTGCGACAGGTTGTGACAAAAAAAAGTTGGGTCACATTTAGTTTTGCATAACATTTTGGTTTTAGAGCCAAGTCATGGTGGCGAAATGTACATTCATTTCCCCATTCTTCTTCATAACTTAATACTTCACAACAGAAACACGACACATTCCTACACAACATGATATGCTGCCACAACACCTCGTTTGCAAATACGAATTGAATTGTGAATACTGGAACATAACTTTAGCAAGGAACAAAACTACCTGATGATGATCTGACAAGATCGAAACATGTCGGAGTGTTTTAAAATGTTTTAAAAAGTGTTGTGTATGAAATTATACGTGCATTCGTTGGTTGATAAATTGAAGTATATTTTGCTACTTTTGGTTCTCTAAGTCTTGGCCCTTTACACCACCGAATATCAGGGTAGTTCTATACACAGGTATGGTACCAAATGTTAAAAGATTTGTATAAATCGAGGCATATGCTATCAAATGACCAGAATTACATCTTTATTGAGCATTTTTCTCGTCTGAGCTGCTTAATTGTTAAGTTTGCATGTTCGACAAATAAAAATTATTGAATTTGAAGCATAGTGGAAGTACTTAAATAACAACTCATATGAGATTGTCACAAAACTTGGCAGATATTTTGAACGTTGCTCGTCTTATCACGCTAAAATAAGCCACAGCGTTTCGTAGTATGAATCTTGTTTCGTTTTCGCGTTTGGGAAAGGCGGAGAGAATCCAGTATGCTTCAGCAGTGGATTTTCAGCATAATTAGTCCAGGGATATTCAAGAAGTTTAAGCAAAATGCAGTAAGTTTTTATTAACGTCATTGAATTGCCTCTCATCTTTCGTCCTTCACGTGTCTTCTTCAGGAGGTTTCTTCGGTATACAGACTGGAAGTTTAAAACACTGTTTTTGTATATCGAAGATAAGTCCTGAAAATGACAAGTGTAGGTCGAAGCGTATCTAGGAATTCATTTACGTTAAAAGTAGGTAATTTTTGAAGCACATATGGTTTAAACGTCATTGCGGATGAGTACAGTACTCCGGCTTGGAATACTGCTTCAGACTCTTGTTGTGAGCGCCATTGAAACACAACGAATTTTGCTGCCATGGAAGTTTTTATACATTTATTGTAGGTCTGGTATTGTAGCCATCGACCACTTGGTAAGATATTAATCCACAAGTCAGTACCCCATTTGACAGCAGAGGCGAGTTTAAAAAACACGAGAACAAAGCCCGTTTATATCGCCAAAGTCGCGTGGTATCACACTTTACTCAACATGTTTATGAGGGACGTCTGTAATTAGTAGTCACCATGTTCAAGCGCGGCATTGTGCCACTCTGTACTGTGTTTTACTTCATACTCTGCGGTTAGGAATCGAGTTTCTGTCGTAACATGGACTACAAAACCTTAGTAAGCTGGCGTATAATTCCTTGCTATTAAATGTACAGGGTAAAACGACTTTCGTGCACAAGCTTTTCCTGGTATGATTCCTCGTTAAAAATAAGTCGAGGATATTGTACAGAATGGGCCTATGCCCCGAGACGTTTAGTTTTCGAGATACACGTTATCGTCAAATGGGGCGGGGTATCAAGTGATCTGTCAGCTGGCGTCTCGTAGTTGCACTAAGTTTCAGAAGCGGCCTTCCTCCATATCAGTCAGACGTCAGTGTGCCGCACGGCGATCGCTCGTGCGCAACTCGTTGTTTCGACTTAAAACTTTAGTCAAGCTGTCTGAATTCTTGCCATGAGATCTTCGATGGTCTTTGCTAGGAGTGTGTAAATGTGTTCCTTCAGGTGTCCCGACACGTAAAAGCCCATCGAAGACAGATCCGGCGACCAGACCGTTAAATTGGCCTCCAGGTCCATTCCACTTTCCCGGACATGTCGCGCTCAACCACTACCGGACGTCTTCCCCGTAGTGTGATCATGTTCTGTCGTGCTGAAACCACAACCTCTGCCTTGCAGTGAGACGTGTAGCTCCATGCATTCTCAGTAGAGCAATTGAGAGAGTTACACCACTGATGAGCAGTAAGGTTGTCAGTAGCAGAGAGGAGCTCATGACAATGTCCCGGCGACATCGTCCCATATGTTGACACTGTGGCTTACATAATACGCACGTTAGCACGTAACACGAGGATTATTTTGTGCTCGGAATTGCATATTGTTGACGTTGGACACACCCTCACCTGTAAAACACGCTTCGTATGTCCGTAAAATGTAACGTGAAGAGAGTTCAAACACAGCGAGCTGATGTCGTAGCCACTAGCGAAATTGCGCCCGTAGAGTGTGACCGTCCGTAAATATGTACATTACGCGAGTAGTGGTGTGGATGATACTGATTGTCACGAACTATCTCGATGGCCCTCGGCTGGTATAGTTCCATTTCTCGTGCGATAATACGTATCCGTCACCGAAACTACTGTTCCACATCCGTAATTAGGGCATCTTCACTGGTCGGTAGGCGATCTGAATTCACCATTACCTAAGTTATTACGCTTCGTGTGTCATGGAGACGCTACTGACACCGTCGAAATACATTAGCGTCTGTATGACGTTGATAAGGAGAATATAGTGCGAATTCCGATGCTTATACTATCAGCCCAACTAGTAAAGGCACTGAGGGATAATTGCATGTCGCAGTACTTATCGTGTGTGTTTTCTATAAATCATTAGACTAGAAATGAGGCCTGCTGTGCACTGCGTCTTGAATACACACAACAAAATTTATCGTCGCGACGTGTAACCCTGCCGAGGAGTGTCTTACCCAATCTGACGGTGACGTGCGTCTCAAAAAGAAAAGGTCTCAGGAAACATGTTGTATTACATTTTCGACTTTTTCTAAACAATAAACCACACAACGGAGAACTTATGAGCGAATTTATTTTCGCCCTGAACACGTACGGAATAAGATAGCAGTTCTAATCATTAGGTGATATAAGTATTATTGGATACTGGCGTCATGATGTGTAACGTAATGTGGTTTATGTACTGGCACACAAAATAACTTTACAGCTGCGAACGTTCTCAACACACTTATCCCTCTCTCCTTACAGAAACAGTTAGCCACACTAAGTATAGCGCAGCGAGCAAATGGCTGTACAACAGACTTTAGTACTTAGTAGATTAATTACAAGGTGGAGAGCTAGGAAACACACTGCGAATTACAAATGTACTTGACGTACAATACAGGGTTATTCAAAAAGAACTAAACACTTGCATAAATTTATTACTCAGTAACTAAGTATCGTATGAACATCTAGTGTGCACCAAATTGTAGAATTACCCATTTTTTGTTTTTCATTATTTTTTTTTTATTTTTGCGCTTGAAAGTTGTGCACATTTCCGCCACCAGGGACATTAGTGTTAATCATGGCGTTTCTAGAGTTCAGTTCTTTTTGAATCACTCTTGGTATGCGGTATTTTAGGCTTCAGCCTTGTAATTTAGGTCGAAATAGCTGGGACATGTCGACCGAAGGAGATGATGCCACTGCTTCATCTCGAAAGATAAGGAACCAATTACCACGTTGCGCGGTTCTACTTCGCAGAAGAAAGCCTCGCAAGTTATTCTTTCATTGGAAACAACTTCGGACAAAATTGAAGAGTACGGGATTCGTGACACTGTTCGATACTCTTTTGCGAGGGCGATGACTATTCAAAGACCATTTTAGAACGTGCACTGCAGTAGCGTCTTGGAAAAGCGGAGTAAGTTCTGTAATCTTCTAGGGACGTCACGTAAAGCCTTACGTCTCGTTGGTGAACTTATTTCCTTGTTTGAACTGATCACATATCTGAAGCTGCCAAGAATATCTGTGTAGTCAAATGAGGCTAGTTAGTGAGCGCTGTTACTATACGCATTGTACAAGTCATTGCCGAGTAAAAGACAACAAAATAGTTTCGGGTTTCAGTCAAACACAACAGTATATCATTTTATTTTATCTTGATGACGACATGTTTCGGTCACTTGACCATCATCAGGCCATCTTTACAAAAATGAGAATAAATTACATACGGTACAAATAACATTCATATAATGTGGGATCCCATAAGACTTACAACAAATGTATTAAAATATAATGAAAGCGAGATAAGATGAACGGGTTTTTTAGCCTGTGATATATTAAAGTTTTTTATAATAATAAGCTGAAACTAAATAAAAAACGTGTTATTCATTTAAAAGCTTCTGTATTAAGATGGATTATGTCAAGAAATTAAAATATGTGTATATATTTTCTTGAATTAAGAGCAGATTGAGGTCAGGAAATGCTTGCTATCATTCGGTGCAGAATCTTTTGTCTTTCAGGTTGCTATCTAAAAATTAAAGATCAAGATATATAGAACTATAATTTTGCCTGTTGTTTTGTATGGGTGTGAAACTTGGTCGCTGACGTTGCGAGAGGAAAGGAAGCTGAGGGTGTTTGAGAACATGGTGTTGAGGAGAATATTTTGACCTAGGAGGGACGATGTAACGGGGGAATGGAGGAGATTGCGTAACGAGGAGTTAAATGATTTGTACTCCTCACCCAATATTGTGCGGGTGATAAAATGGAGAAGAATGAGATGGGCTGGGCATGTGGCGCGTA
>Ga0136643_10006259_pt1 | contig 17011 bp, 6 predicted proteins | sample TergutLab28metaG_FD_96883 | JGI IMG/M metagenome (GOLD analysis project Ga0136643, IMG submission 96883) | Labiotermes labralis P1 segment gut microbial communities from Petit-Saut dam, French Guiana - Lab288 P1 (version 3) (version 3) | ecosystem: Host-associated > Arthropoda: Insects >... | reverse complement strand
GCTAACTGGTTTGCAGCTAGTCAAGAAATTCCCCGCATTTCACGGAACCCGAAGGTTCATTACCGCACTCACAAGCGTCCGCCACCTATCTCTATCCTGGGCCCGCCCATTCCAGTCCATATATCCACATCCCACCTCCTGGAGATCCATCCTAATATTATCCACCCATCTACGCCTAGCCCCTCTGTATTATGTAGATATATTGCTGACAATATTTAACATTATTGAACCACTTCTATTTAACTTTGTAAAGTATCTGTGAAAATCTGTGACAGTGCTGTTTTAGTAAAGCAGCAGTCCCGTTACAGGCCTGGAGTGGCCCAGAGGGTTCCAGGAAGTTAAAGTTCCCAGATTTCATGACAACGCCACAGGGTAGTGGCAAGGTTGTCAGCCTTACGCACCGGCCGCCTTTATCTCCAGGAAATGCTCCTGGTACTCATTTCTGTTAGAGGCTGAGTCGACCCCATGGCCATAGTGCGATCGGAAGGTTTTTATATCAATGAAAAATTCCAATGACACCAGCTGCAATCGAACCAGCGACCTTCCGATTTGTAGCACAGCACATTAACCACTGTGCCACAGTCCCACTGTTGTTTTAGTAAATCTTAATAATGTCCTGTAACCCACTTCCGCCTTCATACTCAGCCACTTTTGATTTATGCATCCCATCTTTCATTCTGCAATTTCTGACAAATGCAGCAACACACATTTGACATCCTCTGTGCCTGAACACAGCAGATATCTTCTTTTCTCAATTGTTTTCTAATTCCTCTCAATTTCTACACTTTGCTAACAACCACGCTGTCCTATTTCTTTTCTGCCTGTTACCACATTCTTGTATCCCCGTCCGAATTTCATGTCTCGATATGAATGATGTTTATGAAATGTCTTCCGACATACATTTAGAATGAGCAAAATTATACTAACCACCAGGTTAACGTAGTCGCAAATGTGCCATTAAGAGCCAAGGATGACAAAGTAGGCAAGCGGCTAAAAGGCGCCATATACCTTTGTACGTCACCATTGCATTACTATGGCGAGCGAATAATAATTGCCAACATCCTGAGCCAGTTTTGTGCGTTTGTCTGTTTCTTTCTTTCTTTGTGTGTGTGTGTTTTTTTTTGTACGGTACATGTCGATGTCCGTATATCAGTGTCTGTACAAACGCACGACCGTCTTGCTAACTGCAATCTATTTTTTTCAATTTATTACTTTTGGATGATAGAAAATCGTACAGATCACATTCGGGGCTGTTGACAGAAAAGCTGCATGTTTTGATTTCGCACTACGTATATGCCCTATAAATAAAATAATTAGTTTGATGTTTGTTGGACCGTGCATCATTGTGATAACCGCACCTAACCTCCAACCTACAGCGATCCAAGAACGAAACGACCAATGTGGTAATCAACATTATAGTCGCGAGCTCCTGATGATGGGCGTAGTAGTGCCCGAAACATGTAGAGCCTATAAGAAGTACAATAAAATAATAAGTGGAATCTAGTTGGTTTCTATTCTTCAGTTAAAATAATGAGTATTTATATACGGAATTGTCGATTCAGTTTAAAAAGGAATTTGTACTCCATTATAAAACAGAGAGACAAATGGATGAGGTTAAAAAAATGGAGCTTTAGTTCGAAAATACTTGAATCTACTCTGGGGAGGAAGAGTTGTGTCAAAAATTGTGATATCTACCTATACATTGTCACTTTTTTGTTTTTACGTTTGTTACTACTATTCCTTCTTCTTATCATAATTACTACATTACGCGATCAAGTGTAATTACGTGATAATTTTTATCTTAAAATTTACAGCAACGTATCTCCTGCAGGTGATTCGTATGTATACACTTTTATGAAGATAGAGACATCGGGCTAAGCTGAATGAAGTACATCCTTCCTTCGAAAGCATTGAAACTCGCAGACGTCACTTGGTGAGGGTAGAAACACTAAGGTTGTATCCAGTAGCAGAGTCACAAAATCAATCTAGGCGACACGTCTCTCTGTCACGGTGCACCAAGCGGTATTAGGAAGGCTGAAACGCATTCTTACGGATAAGCGAATACGAGGTCACCTGATATGCATACGTTCGTTATTGGTTTGAACGAAACCAAATGATATTTTATGTCACTACCTAACGGATAAACCATCTTACCTTTCATCTGATGGCCGCTGGTTGTGCTGGAAGATTCAAACAGTAGAACACTTGTGGTTCAGCAGGCCTTGAATGCTTAACTACGCTTTCCGATGAACGTGATAACTCAAGGGTCAGAGCAATTAATATTTTCCAAGAAAAAAGAACCTCGTCGATATTTTATGGTAACTAAAGTTGATAAAATTATTATTAGTACAAAATATTAATTTTAACGCAAACAGGGCATGTAAACTGTAGGGAAAATCGCGTTATTCAAAAACGGCAAAAATCACAATATACAGAATTAATTTCAGTCCTTAATGGGCTGAATTTTAAGCTTATGTAAATGAAAATGTTTCTAGAAAAACTATGGTGACTACATTTTTAACCCTTACCTCATAGGAGAGAAACGAAATGTTCGAACAATTTATATCGTGTTTCTAGTTCGAAATTACGTTAACATAAACAAACCTAAAACCGATACACACACAATTGGACGAAATTTTATTTACTCTAGACATTTATGCGTAGTAAATTTAAAAAAAAAAATTATATAAAATTAAGAAAACAATTTACACGGCTAGCAGTTATTCTAAACACGCACGATTTTTCGTCTCATTGTATGTTGTAAAGTTGTTAAATACCAGAATGAATCCCAAAAAAAAAAATTGTGTTTCTTTATGCTACACAACACATGAGATTATGAAATGCACGATGATACAATCAATTAACAGACAGGCCTTCTGTTCTTCGGTAGTGCTCTTATTGATCTCTGCAAGCTTTTCCTGGTTCGAATGCTCGTCGCTACGCCTGCCACATCTGCAGCACTGCACATGGTAGTTAACCAAAGGGATTATTGCGCCGGCGCCAGTACGCACTACGGTATTTGAAGACTTGGTGCCGTTACGTCATTGTTACACGTTCTAATGCTACCATCTCTTTATTTGCAAAGTTTGTCGAAAATGTCACAACTTTCATATTTTCATTGCCGGGACTTTAGTTTTATATATTTTGAGGCAAAGGGGCACAAACCGTAGAGCCTGAAGACCAGGTTTGTTTAAATTTTTAGGCGCGTTCACAAAATTGCAAAAAGCTACTATTAGCTTCGTCAAGTCTGTTTGTCTATCCACCCGTCCGTCCGTCCGCACAGAACAACTCGGCGCACACTGGGCAGATTTTCGTGAAATTCGGTATTTGGGTATTTTTCGAAATTCTGTCGGGAGAATCGCAAGTTTCGTTCGAATCTGAGAAGGATAACGGGTACTTTATATGAAGACCAATATACATTTTTTATTATATTTCGCTCAGTTCTTCCTAGAATGACAAGTGTTTCATGCAAAAGTTGTAGAGAAAATCAAAACACACATTTTGTGTTCAATAACTATTTTTTTTTCAAATCTTATCCTTTATGCGACAACGTGGAAACGTATTGTAGCTCCGGACAGGCCACAGATGGCAATATGACGCATGCGCACTGCATGTTGTGTACCTCAGTCTACAGACACACACTCACAATATGTAATATTTATTGCTTTTCCGCTGCAAAATTGTTTGCACGAATGCGCCTCATTATTACGTTATACGTACATTGCCGGTCTCGTTTAACTCTGCATCTTTATTTGCTTCGTAGTTTTATATTATTTCGTGTCTTAATTTTTTTCTGTAGTGACTACGCTGTGGGCTGGACAACCGAGGAATCGTGGTTCGATTCCCGGCAGAGGCAAGGGATTTTTGTCTTTTCCAAAGCTTCCAGAACGATTCTGGAGTCCACCCAGCTTCCTACTCGATAGATACAGGTAGTGCTTTCCTTGGTCGTAAAGCGGCCGAGGCGTGAAGCTGACCATCCGCTTCCACGTCGTGCGGAGGCTAAGAATGAGTGGAGCTGTACCCCAACTCCCCCACAAGGCTCTTGTGGCTTGAGCTGGCAAAAATTTATCTAAGTTTATATTTTTAACTCTATACTTTTCCTTTTGTTTATTTAAATCCGTTTATTAAATTCTTTATCGACTCTTCCTTTTCTTTTTGTTCGCTAGGAATTCACAACACACGAATCCTTGTTTTGACACGATTATTTACACCCTAAAGACCCCACTGTAAGTACCGTGTTCATTTTTGTCATATACATGGGACGCCTCCGAGATCTTGGTATGTACTTACAACTATCGTTCTACATTTTATGTTTACTCTTTATATATTTAACCATTTCTTGTGTTTATTTTTCAGAACGAGTTCCATATCACTATACAGGTTTACATCTGTTTTACACAGAACAATATACTCTCTACTTCCGCTTCTACTACACAACTTACAATATATCAAGCTCCAACTCTTGTAAATAGTTTATATACTGTTTTATACATAACTATTTGACGTGCATTCTCCCTGATGATGACACTACAGGAATCAAAACATGTAGGACTTTTAATTTATAATGTTTTAATGTAATATGATTGTGAGAGTCAAATTGTGCGTTTGAAGGTTCTTTCTACCTGTAATCTGCCATGAAGGCACAGAGGGAAACTACAGGTTTATCTGTACTCTTTCTTTAACCTCGACAGTAGAACGCCGCTCCCTGGCTGTTTACCCATCTGAAAGAGCCCTGGGACCCACTGTGCAGGAGGTTATGTGGGCTTCGGGGTCGGTCTGGACGGGCGCGGAAAACCTCGCCTCCACCGGGGTTCGACCCCCGGACCTTCCAGCCCGTAGCGAGTGGCTATGCTGAATACGAGATCTGGGCTGGGCTGGGCTTCTTGTACTGTTTGACCCTTAAAGATGGGATTGATAGGTTGTCCCGAAACGTCGGTAACTAACTAGCACTCTACGCTGCGTAAATCCCAGAAGAACGCAGATCTTATTTACTCCGTGGCGGAAGCCTGAAATCACGCAAAGTCTGAGTGCACTAACAGGCCAGTTTAAAGACCCCATAAAACTAACAAGGAGTCAAGTCGTAAAATTTAACACAATGCAGATTCCGGACTGCTGTTCAGGAAGTGTGGGGGATCTCTGTGGGAGGATCACCAGGAGTAACGTATTTGTGTATTATTAGAATTTAAAAACAGGACTACATTGTGCAAATTGGAACAAAGTTCTGAAGAGAAAAATTTACAAATTCTTTATCACGATTGAAATTAATGCAGAAGGTTTTTGCGAAGCCATGACTTTTGTTTATTTGCTTCATATGATGTGAGTACGTCAGTGTGTTTCTACTTTCATGGTTGTTCTAAGCATTTTATCGGGTTTAGTTGAAATTTGGAAGAGTACATATATACTGGTGTCCACGGAAAAATTGAATTGTGATCCCCATCGGCATGTTTGTATCACTCCTTTACACGTAAATTACAAACCACGCTTCTGAAATTTTCGGTTCTTCTTTTTTTGTGGATTAGAAATCCTGGCTTGTTCCGCCACATAATTCTTCCTGAGATAATATACCAAAATACAGGATCAGCTGTTTTCAATAAATTCACCCTGAAGGAAAGAATATGACAAAATACCATAGTCACGTTAACTGTTATTATATGAATGCCCTATAAACCCAGTTCGGGTTATTGATTTTATGAAGAGCATACATGTAAACAAATAAATACCTTAAATTGTATTCAGTTAAATGCAGACCTACTCTGCATTTTCTAAGACATAAACAGTTTTATATCGCTAAATATGTAGCTGTTAAAATTTACTAAGCAGTATTAATTTCATCGAAATACTAAACGACATTTTAAAATTGAAAATTTGGAAGAACACACAGACCTCTGACTTACTCCTTTATTTTATGCAGTTTGTGTATGAAATATATTTCAGTGAGTTGTTAATAAAGGCCTGTTGTGTTTGCTCATAGGTTTCCAATGTACAGAAGTTATTGTAGACATTCATGAAACTTTGCTGTCGTCTGGCATGTAACGCCGTGTAGTCTGGTATAACTTAGCGGACGGTTAAGAGGAACCTACTGCCTCAATGCCTAAGGAAGACGTGGGTGTTTGACTATCCACGGTTGTAGTGATTTTGAAAAAGGCGGTTAGAAAATGGCGGAGGCTGAAATAATTCATCGGTTTGTCTCCAGGTGGCAGGTTGTTGGTAATATTTGTTAACAAGTGCATGTGCTCGGCGTGTACCGCAAATGGATATTTATTTTAATTTCAACGAGAGTGCATTATTGTTTATTATGTCCGCGGCTGGCACTTGTTTTACTATATATTTCGTATCTGAAGTATATTGTGGACTGGTAAGCTGTTGGTTTGACATAACCAATAGAGCATGTTTGCTGTCATTGAACTAGACAGTAGCGGCGCAAGATTAATCAACGGCCTTGACTGACCGAATTTAATTTCACGAATTTAATTTGTTTCAACTAGTTTGGTGAATTGAAAGAAGGGCTTTCATAGGACAGTTGACAGCCATGGAAGCAGATGATAAGCCATTTGCATGTTCCTTTGCTGGGTGCAACATGGTGAGCAATTCGTTGTCATGAATTATGTGATTTAATGTGCACTGCTTATTACCAACACATATTCTCTATTGAAGCAAGCCAGTAATATGTATAGTACACACTTTTCGCACATGCGATGATTGTTTTGTTCTTTTTCAATTGCCAGGTTTGTGTAATGTCTAATTCTTGGATGAGTTACGAACGGTAGATTGGTAGGGATGTGAGAGGAATCGGTCGTGGCTTGTTTTAAGATACGTAAGATAAGGTTCTCGTTACAATGACCAAGAAGAATACCATTTTCTGGGATGTGCTCTCATATAATGTGATAGAAATTTTGTTTTAGATGAGTCTGCTGCTTAAGGTGTACTACTGTAAATGTGGAGGCAGCAGGTTTCTCTGAAACTTCTTAAATTTTTAACACACTTCACTGCTTCATAACCAAGAAGGCAGTATTCTGTTTTAAGGTATTCTCCAAGCTCTAGCATGGAAGGACTGAGAAAAACCACAAAATCTCAGTAAGGATAGCGGACCATTATTTTATCCCAGGACTACCCACATATGAAATAGTTACTAACCATTTAATTGGTGTGACAGGCTTCAAACCACATTTCTGTTGCATGAAGTTGCAACAGTGCACTGATTTTATTTACACTATTATCAATTGACTGGATTGCAGCCAGTTTAGCAATCTGGATATTTGTGCTGTGCATAATGGTTATTATTTTGACACTCTTCATTCATTTGGCTTTCCGGTATGTGTTTGATTATCTACTTGTAGTTTTTTTTTTAGTTTTGTAACGTGTTCTGTAAATTTATTTTGAACTTGTGTTATTTGAAAGTTTGAAGAATAGAGAGTAAGATTCAAGCCAAACAAACACATTATGTAAAATCTGTATAGACCACCTACATAACAAGTGGTCTGCAGGGAAACATGATTCCAGGGGATGTTAAATGCACTTCTTAGTTGTGTACTCTTAGATGCAGTTGGTCTTCCATAAATTGCCTTTAAAATTTTACTCTCTCATTAATAATTCTTATGTATTTTACAATCAATTAGAAAAGCAGTTTAGAGGAAGAAAAGTGCTTTAAATTGCTATGCGTCTGTCTGACACCTTAATCTTTATCAGAGACTTTTGTTTGTGCCATGTTTTCCAGTGTGTTTAATCTTGTTGCCCAAGAAAAATGGTGCTGGTATATAATGTGCAGCTATAGTAATTTGTATGACAAGACCAATTAAAAGCCATAAATATTGAAAACAAAGAAATTGAACAAGTTAGATCATTTAAATATCTTGGGTCAGCAGTAAATACAGACAGTAAAATAGAGGAGGAAATGAAATAAAGAATTGCTCTAGGAAATAAAGCCTTCTTTGCAAATAAAAAGATATTTCAAAGCAAGCTTATATCTAAAAATGCAACACTGAAATTATACTTCTCAGTAATTAGACCTGTAGTCACATATGCATGTGAAACATGGATATTAAAAGAAACAATAACCAACAGACTAATGGTTTTTGAAAGGAAAGTATTGAGGGAAATATTTGGTCCAATCTTTTAAAATGGATCCTGGAGAATAAAAACTAATGAGGAACTGGATAAACTAATAAAACATGAGAACATAATAAACTTCGCCAGAGTGCAAAGGCTAGGATGGTGTGGTCATATTGAAAGAATGCAAGATACAAGAATGGTCAAAGCAATACATGCCTGGAAACCCATTTCAGAGAGGCCAAAGGGAAGACCAAAGATATGCTGGGAGGATGATGTTAAAAAAGATATACAGAGGTTAAAAGTGCCAAATTGGCAGACCCTTGTCCAGGAGAGAGGAAGATGGAAGGAAGTGGTTGGGAAGGCCAAAACTCTGCACTAAGAGTTGTAGAGCTGTACTAAGAAGAAGATAGTAATTTGTATGCTAAATCAGTAGAAGTAATAAATGACAAGTTTTTAAGTCTGAAAATTTTTAGTTGTTGAATAAACTTAAACCTAACCTAGAAACAATCATTGTAACTTAACAGCAAGAAGGACATGGATTTACAAGAACCCACATACACTCCTGCAGATCTGTTATTTTATTTCAGGATTAGGTTTACTGTAGAAGACCATTTAAAACTATTACTCATTATCACAAATATATTGGAACAAAAATATGTATACATTCATTTTATTCACAAATTAATCCCCGTTTCAATGTTACAAGTTTTGTAGTACTAATTTTTTTTCTTAATTATCCTTTTGTCTAGCGGTTTACAAATGAAGATCACCTCACGGTACATAAGAAGAAACATGACATGGTTTTGAATCTGGGAAATGGTCAGAAGACTAATGTGTTTGTAGGTGAGTTCATATTGATTTGTGTTTAATGAGGGTTGTTGTCATAGTTCATGCTTCTGTGGCAGCCATAGAAATAATGAGTTCGTCCATTAACCTTGAATGGACAAATGGGATAACAATGCTCCACTTTTTCCCTAGGGAAAACATTGTTCCGCAGTGGGCATTTAAATTGAACAGCGGTCTGGCAGCAGTAGAGGGCTGAGATTTAAAAGGCCAAGTACTGAAGGTTAAATTAATCCTGTTGGTTGTTGTGGTTGGTTCCTCCTGTCATTCATTACAACTCTGCTTAACCTTTATCGTACGGACCTTTAATTCAGTCTTCATGCTCAACTCACGAATTTTCTCCGTGACGGCCCTTTAAATCTTTGAGCGTGTTTGACAATATACGTTTATATATAATGAACCAGAGATAATGAAATAATTTGCACTGTGTTGCGAATAAATCAGAGATATTTCAGTTCAAAAAAGATTAAGTAGAAATGTTTAGTGTCTACATGCAGGAAGTTAATTTAAATGTTTTATAATTTTCAATTTATTTTATTTGTGTTTCTGTTTCGGGCCCGATGTATGCACAGTAAATTTCAGCTTCAAGAATTGTGGAGTTATGCCTTGGCGTGATAGTGTCAGAAAAATCATCTTACTTCACACACACACTCCATACTTCCTCAAAACTTCACTAACAACTTTTTTCTTCACACCACTCACAGTTCACACGTGACATTTTAGCTGCGTCCCTGTCACGAACCGAGACTGGCCAACCTTTCGTTGAATGCTGTTTCAGTCTACCGACTTTCGCCATCATTTCCAGTGTATCTTTCACACGGAGGAATTGAGAGTCTCTACATGATATTTCCTTAGTCCATAAAGGGAATAATAACTAAAACAGAGATATTTCAGCGGTTCTCTGAAAAATATATAAAATTCTATTGCCTAAATAAAAACATATTTTTAAAATTTAAAATTTCTTTTCCTTACATTTCCAGCTGAGGCCACAGTTTTAGGTAGGGGGATCTGTTTATTCGTATATATGTGACTGCAGTTGGAATAATTAACCCATTGGATTTGGCCAGAGAGGTTTCTCACTTCATTATACGAGTAAGTCATGGGAAAACCTTGACCTCAGTGTAGCCACTAATTGCCTATATTTATTTGTGTGGGCGAGTTTATGCATCCTGTTGATCTTATTTTTCAAACTGCCCTTCTGTAATGGACCAGAAACCGAACTGAAATGGAAGACTGACATAGAGAACCTATATATTATTTGCATTTTATCATATACAGATAGTTGGTGCTTAGTCCCTTTTAGCAGTAATATATCCTGCGACTGCAAACATAATATGCCTCTCTTTTGCGACTGCGTGAACAGGGTCATATTTCAGTCGCCAAATAAGCAATTCTTTAGTTCAGAGTGGAGTATACAGCAAGTAAATTGTTATACGAAAGCACGTCACAAACAGAATTCCTGTAACAGCAAAGCTTATCAGAGTGAATGAGGCTTAGGATTGGAATTCCTTGATGGAGCACTTCGAATGGAGTGGCATGGCTAAATGTTTCTTGAGTCAGTTGCTTAGCATAAAAACAAACACATAGCTGTTTCGAAGAGTACAGACTGACTCGAAATTTGGTATTCATGAGGTGCATATGTACGTTATTGGGTAAAGTGGCCGGAGCGTGAATCTGACCACAAACCACTATATAGTGTGGAGAAAACAAATGGGGCTATAATTCTAAGCCTCTACATGAGTGTGTGGGGCATTTAAATGGCCGGTGGTTTGGTGCGTTCGTAAGATGCCGATTTAAAAGGGTCTGGTGCGTTTGTCAGATAAAGGTTAATATGAACATGGTTGTATAGTTTTGGACTGAAACCTGAAGCTAGAACAAAATAAGTTGAAACTATTTTAACCCATTGATGCTAGAATTAAATGCTGGGTATGATGTGCGGGAGACCAGAATTGAAATGAAAGCTGCATGAAGAGGCCACTGAATGGTTGTCTGTAACTGTGACATTCAGCATTTTTCACATAAGTATGTGACAAGCATACCTGTATTACATACCAAAGGGTTAATTGCGTATGATAATAAAACACCATATGTGTACCCTAGAGGGCTGTATTAAACCTTCCTTTGTTCATTGCCAGTGTTATTTCTGATACATTTATGGCCTGTGCTTGGTCATTATCAAGGAAATCATTTATATACAACACTGGGAATTGCTGCTGGCTTTATGTTTGTATCATGTAGAATAAGAATGATTTCCCTGATAGTGGCTGAGCATAGGCTGAAACATGTCAGAAGTAACATTGTAAACAGATGAAGGAAAGTCTGGTAACAGTCCTCTAGTGAAGAGAGGTAAAGCAGTCCCATTACAGGCCTGGGCAGGCCCAGAGGGTTCCAGGAAGTTAGGTTCCCAGATTTCGTGACAACGGCACAGGATGGTGGTAGGTTGTCAGCCTTACGCACCGGCCGCCTTTACCCCCAAGAAATGCTCCTGGTACTCATTTCTGTTAGAGGCTGAGTTGACCCCAGGGCCATAGTGCGATCAGAAGGATTTTATGTCAATGAAAAATCCACTGACACCAGCTGGAATCGAACCAGCAACCTTCTGAATTGTAGCACAGCACCTTAACCACTGTGCTACCATGGTCCCCCTAGTGAAGAGAGACAATGTTGTATTAACCTCTTGGTGCCGGAATTATTTTTTTTAATTTTAGCTCATCCTGCATATAAAATGTGAATAATACAGGAACCAAATACGTTAGAATTATGAAACAAACTGCATTTAAAAAAAAAAGAAAAAAAAGGAGAGTATATACCATGTTTAAAATATTCAGTACCTATATTTGTTGAATAAATATATAAAATGCAACTTTAGAGGTTAGCGATGCGGTACGACCACTATAGCTGACATTAGGCGTCAAAAGGTTAATTATCAGTGTAGGCTTGTGCATGGTAAATACGAATAAATTTAAAGTATTGAACTCCATAGTACTTAGGAACTCAAAATACCTCATACCTCAGTGAGACCAGTATGTTTGATGTTTTCGAGAAAACTGGTTATAAGGGAATTGAATTTAGGTGCTTAGACTAATCATATTGTTGGAATTTTGGGTTTTGTATGACTACAATACAGGAAGTAACTTAATGAGGTTATTTTATTTATTTTTTTCATTGTAGCGGACCAAACTCCCACTCCCACTCGTTTCATCCGTAACTGTGAAGAAGTTGGTTTGTTTCAAGATCTGCAGAATGTCAACCCTTTCGAGGAAACTTTTCGTAAGGCTGTTGAAGCTGTGAAGACTGGAGTGGGGCCCCTGCATGAGGTATAGTTACTACTGAATACACTGAGCAGATAAGCCCATTGGGTAATGATAGTGAAATACTTTCACCACATTCATGGATTAAATTCCTGGATAGCATTTATGTATTACAGTTTTTCTCAGTTTCTGTTTGCATATTATTGTGCCTTGCATACAGCTGTGACGATCTGTTGCTCTGTTTTATACAGTTTTTTGATTACCGAAGGCACAGTGAAATTTGTCTAATATGTATGTGACTGAATGTCAGCTACGTGGCTTACTGTATTTATTGTGAGTTGTTATAATCTCTCCCATTCTCTTTGCTGCTAGAGGCCACAGTCACTCTCTGTCTTCTCACTCCTAATTCTCATAGTTATTCTTTATTTCAGTTATAAGTAATTTTTGTACTTGATATAGCGTTTTAAATAAAATAAGAACAAATATTCCCCATTTGTGATTTAATATTTTCAGTATCCCTCACACTGCATTCCTTTTTTGTATCGTGAAATGTTCATCCTGTATCTTGATAAGGAAAACAACTATTGGGACATGTCTTTTGTAATTTTGAAGATAATGCATCTTATAAACCACCACCTTGTCCATTCACATCATCCCAATCCATTCATAATCATCTTGTAATTTCTTATTGTGTACTGCTGCAATTGACACTGCACCATGCTATGAATCAAGGAAGTCACCTTGAAGCAGATTGTAGTCCTTAAGGAGTAGACAGGAGTGTTTGCCTGGTCTACAGATAACATAAATTTTCTTGACTCTTGGAGCTGTACAGTCCATATTTTGTATGTTTTCAATGAATTATCTATTGTCTATAAGTGCACTGTCAGAAGTGTGCTTGTGAGCTACTTTGGGCATATATAATAAATGTAAATAAGCTTATAATCATTTACAGGTGGATGCCCTGAGTGAGCCAACAGGCACTGATGACACACTACACACACCTCATGTATTCCCACATATTATAGAAGATTCAACATCAAACGGCAGTTCGGCACACAAGTATGTGGCTACCTCATTCATTTCATCTACAGCAATCATAAATGAACATGGAAGGAAGAAGTCCAGGTACATTATATTGAGATTGGTGTGATGTTAAAACTACTAATTATGGCAATGTTACTATAAGACGAGCGTTGAAATAAGTGTGGTATTATGTCTCAGAGGTGTTCTGTCTCAGTAATGCTTTACTGTATAGAAATAATGTACATAACATAAAATTATATCCAGAGTCCATGATATCTGGATGAAATTTTCCTTATGTTTAATGGGATAGGACAGTGCAAGCTTAGCAGCTTCTCTGGATAGAGACAATAAAAGGGCTCATTAATTGCAGTTGTAATATGTTCTTAAATTAGGCAGAGGCCATCAGTGAGTGTTGTCCATGTAAGTGGCTAACTGTGCTTATTACTTTCTTTGAAATTTGTAAGAAGTATTTATATACCTAAACTTTGTGTTCTTAATGATGTCTTAAAATAGGGTGTGAGTGACAGTATGTTGGTTCGAAAACCTGGAGGTATTTTGAATGGTTAGTGTGGATACTTTCCCCAGAGGTAAAGTTACCTGGGCATGAAGCTGACCACTCACCTGTATCAAGTGCTGGGTGTAAGACTGAGTGGATCTGTACCTTTGCTTATCTTGTGTACCTTAATGGTGTGCACCTTGACAACATTACCTTTACCTTCAACTGGCTGGAGAAATTGTTGGTGTGGAGGTTCAGTCTCTGGATTTCCCTTAACTCAAATATCAAATCTTTCCCCTTTGAGGGTCATTTAACAGGAAGGCTATACAGAGATAGTGACTGGAAGCATACAATAAAAATTGTGACAGGTTTATTGAGCCCGTATGATGCATTAAAGCACTACTGTGACTGTACCTAAATTTTTCAGTTTGTGTAATGATGGCAGCGCATCCTCAAGTCCACGTCAGGAGCTGGATCAGTTGTTGCATCCCACATCCACAACACGAGATTCTGAGTGCCATGGAGAGATAATTACAGGAGACATATCAGAGGATAGGAGAGTTCTGGTGCAGCTTGGTAGCAGTACCAAGGTTGTGCGGCAGGAGGCAGACACATCACAGCACCAGGAGACTTCTGGACAAATTACGTAAGTTAAATGAAAATCTAACATGAAATACTTATATGAGTGATTTTAATGGCCTAAAGTCCTTAAATTGGTAAATGTGTGACTTTTCATTTTCACATATTTCCTGTTGTAGTTAGTATTGTTCTGCTTCATATTTAGAACTAGAAGTACCCACTTTTCAGCCATGTTATGGCTGCTTTTCTGGTCGGTATCACAGTGCATAATAGTAAAAAAATTTGGGGGGCAGGGCACACTATCTGAATTAAGAAATTAAAATATATTCATTTAATTAAATAAAAAATAAATACACAATAAAAAAGAAAGATGGGTTGAAAACTTCAGTATTTGCATGTCTGTTCAACAGCTTTGGCATACTGTATGTATTGACACAAACACAGCATAAATTGTTTACTTTTTAGTGATCTCTGCTAGGTCTGTGTTAGGAAACCGAAGATGTGCAAGATTCGAGTATCTCTCAGTGGTGTTGCTGAAGATACCTGTGGGATGTGATGCTGTGTTGTCGTGCATGTTGTTCCTGACATTTCAAAGAATTGTAATGCCTTGATCTTGCAGGGTCAAGTAGCCCTAGAAGACCATAGCTACTTGAATAATTACATTCTCTGGGAAGGTTAGGAACTGCTTGCCCATTGACATGTAATCACATCTCAGAAGACCTGAAACCACAGCAGAAGAGTTATGTTTGTTAAGTGACAGATGTACATGGTCTGTGATTTGAGAGTAGCTATGTGGAGGGACCCAGGAGGCTGTGATTTTTGTGTACCTGATGATGGAAATAAAAGTAATTTTTAAAATATAGTGTATATTCTAGAAGTCTGGAAGAATATATGAAGTCAAAAAAGAATGGTCTCAGTCAGTGTGCCATCATCAGAATTTTTAAACTCAGTTTATTTTGTAATTTTTCAGATTATAATTTAAATCTGGGGGACTCAGTCCCAAATTGCACTGCAAGTGATATTCCGAGTGTCAGCCTGAGTTCGATATAAGATGTGAAATATTAAATAATGTTCATTAAAGTAATTTCACATGACACCTTATTTGCATTGTGTTTACAGTTATTAAGGTATGGTATCATTAATTTAAGTATATTGAATTGGAGAGGATGAAGGGAGTTTTATAGCAGCAGAGCTGGCAAATATAAAAACCTTGGACAGAAATCACTAACTATGAATAATTTTGTATAGTCCACATTTGTTTCAGAACTGCCAACACTGGCATTAAAAATGGTCTGGGAGATGGCACTTTGAGTGCACAACCTTCAGGAGTGACTCCACCACCTTCATGTAGTGCAGGTAGCAACACTGTACAGTTGCTATTGCGAATGCCTGATGGGAAACTCTTGCAGTTGTCTGCCCTACCAGTGGAACATGTTACCCCTTCAGGAACAAATAATCTTTTACAGCCATCACAGGTGTGTTGTTACAGCCATGAGACTGAGGTGTATGAAATATTTGTTATTTTGCATCATGTTTTATACATAGTGATGAAATTTGTTACATTTTTTTAAATGAAGATCTACAAATTCCTTTGGTGTGTGCTTTCGGGTGTAATGAAGTTACAATTTGCAATGAGCAAAAGAAAACTAATACTTTGAAAACAGAACACTGAGATATTTCCCATGCTTATATTTTGCGATACTGGCCATTGATCTGCGTTACGGTGTCACTTGGTACCTAAATAGTAATAGTAGCTTGGAAATGCTGTAAGAACGAAAACTTACAGATTGTCTCTGTACCCTAAGTCTGTTGAGCCCAACCCATTTACCAGCACAGTGTTGTATCATCTACTTTAATTTCACATTTGTGCATTCATTTGCACCAAGTGCAAGGAGAGATATTGGCTTATCCACATATTCTTATCTCCTCATGCATTTAATGGATTTTGATGAAATTCACTGCAAAAATTATGGAATAAACATAATTTTAGTTTATGAACTTGTACTGTATATGAAGGCAGTATTGTACTTTATAAGTGTGCGTGCCATATTTTTCAGAATCTGTTGTACGAAAAAAGTCACATGAAATCAAATTTGTATCTTCCTGATGGTTGTTGTTTGACATTTTTCTTAATGGTATATTTAACAAGACACGTGGAAGAGCCACTTGTCTATCTCCAAAATAAGTGCTCAATCAGACTGTATCACACTGAGTACTTGTGAAACAGACAGCAATGCCCCTTTCCACACGTCTGTGTTTGAAACTACTGTGTACGTGTATTTCATACAGTTCTGGAATATTTTCGTGCTTGTTGTAGGTGCATGTATGTTTCCTTGGCCAAATGCTAGTTGGTTGATCAAATCAAGGAGAATGAAAAGGGCATGTATGTGACATGCAAAGGAGAGATGCATACAGAGTTTTGTAGGACAACATATTAATAAATAAATAAAAAAAAAAAAACACTTGGAAATTGCACGTGTAGATTGGAGGATAATACGAGGGCTATCCAGAAAGTAACTTACATTTTGGAATAAAAAACACCCAAGTCAAAGGTAACATTTTTTATTATATACATTTGAAAGCCACAATCTTAAACTATTTTTCAACATAGTCGCCGTTCAAATTGAGGCACTTATCATAACGGTGCATAAGCTTATTAATTCCATTGTCATAGAATTTTGCCGCCTGAGACTTCAACCACTCATTCACGCCTGCCTGCAGTTCCGCGTCGTCGTCGAAGCGCTGCGTTGCGAGCCAGGTCTTCATGTTT
>Ga0136643_10006258_pt1 | contig 17012 bp, 14 predicted proteins | sample TergutLab28metaG_FD_96883 | JGI IMG/M metagenome (GOLD analysis project Ga0136643, IMG submission 96883) | Labiotermes labralis P1 segment gut microbial communities from Petit-Saut dam, French Guiana - Lab288 P1 (version 3) (version 3) | ecosystem: Host-associated > Arthropoda: Insects >... | reverse complement strand
CTTTGTCTTCGAATCATAGTGATGTAACCAGGTTTCGTCCATGGTCACCAATCGCGACAGGAAATCATTTGGATCGGGCTGAAAAAATTCCGAAAGTTGTTCAGACGACTGGCACCGTTGACGTTTTTGATCCGCGTTCAGGCATTTCGGGACCCAGTTCGCGGAGAGCTTCCGCATGTCCAAATCTTCAGGAATGATGGACCCAACCCGCTCACGTGAGATGCCTAGTTACTCAGCTATTGATTTAGCCGAAATTCGAAGGTCTTCCAAGATTAGCTCGTGAATCTGGTCAATAATCTCCGGGGTAGTCACTGTTTTGGGTCGTCCAGGACGAGACGCATTACAGGTGGAAAAATCAACACGTTTAAACTGGGTCACCCACTTTTTGACGGTGGCATACGATGGTGCATGTTCCCCTAATGTTTCTGTCAGAATGGCGTGAATTTCCTTTGGCGCCTTGCCTTGTGGGGGGGGGGGTAACTTGATGACAGCTCACGTCTCCATGTTGTTGAAATCGCGCGCTTCACCTGACATGCTTCCTTTCAGTCTCTGTAACAAGAAAAGACTTGCAATTCGGCACATGAACAAACCCCTCTTTCCAACGACACTATCGACTCCGTCCTAGACATCGAGAATTAGGTCGGGCTAAGGACTTATCAGTACCCTCTCGTACAGGTACTGTCTATTATTCACAAAATGGCAGGCTGTTAATGAGACGAGAAAATCAAAATGCTAGGACAGTACCTTATACGAGGGGCATGGAGGTATTGATACGTGGATTCTTAACCTCAGCATTAGAGGTGAGTGGTCGGCCTCACGTACCGGCCGATTTACCACCACGAAAAAAACCGCCGGTGCGGACTGAAGAGGAGCCTGGGTGGATCCCACAGCCTGTCTCGGCTTTTGGAAGAATGAAAACCTCTTGCCCTGCTGGGAATGGAACAACGATTTCACGGTCGTACAACTCGTAGCCTAGTTACTCTACCGTCTACGCTATCCCGGCTCCTAAAAAGTAACACTTCTTTACGTAAATGTTTAACTTATACTCGACAATTAACATAAATCCCACAACTATAAATCTAGAACGAACACCATTATTTGAAACCCGTTGTTTGTTACATACCTTTTGTTACCACTTTTAATATTTACAGCACTTGAACTGGAATTCTGTTACGTATTCTCAATTTTTTAGTTTAATTAGCTGAAATATTTCTTCCACTGACCCGTTAAAGACCACTATTAATATACATAATACATACAGGATGATTCAAAATTCGCGCAACGCAAGAATAGCTAATTTCTAATATGTCGATAGTTCTACGTGATTATTTCAAAATCACTACGTGAAAACACTGTGTTTTCAAATGCAGAATAGTGGTTACTAAATTACACTTACACAAACTCATTCTTATTTTGATGGCAGTCTTCCCGTTGTGCTTCAATAAATCAATAATAATATACATTTTACCGTCAAAGACAGCAATTTCATTGTACTCAACAACGTATGCTATATGTTTCGGTGTGTATGACCATCTTCAGGCAAATATGCCACATTTCACTTGGTTTTAAATTACGTACATTCATGCCTGAAGATGGTCGTACAGACCGAAACACGTAGCATGCACTGTTGAATAATGTTGTCTTTGATGGTAAAAATATATTACTATTGAAACTCATTCGTCCCGATTTGCTCGTGGGAAAGCTACTATGAAATATTCCCTGCGTAAACCTGTTTGTAGTCGAAAAGTTAGTTTATTGAAAATCGTATGTGAACGTCCAAACATCATTTCGAGAAAAATGGTAGGATTTGTACGGACTAAAAACTCAACAATTTCAAGATTAGTAACACATATGGCGAAGTAGGTAGCGACTATAAGAAATAGATCTGAATGACCGGTATTGCTAAACAAAGAAAACCCTAAAGATGTTGATAAACGCTTACTGCATTCGCGCAACAAATCTTAAGAAGACATGCACTGCAAACGGTATGTCGCATTCAAGCACGCAAAGGCCCTTAAGAATGCAGGCATACATCCTCGTCGTATTCAGATAATGCATGAAGTTAAAAAAAAAGATAACGCCGCCAGATTATTTTTTGTGGCCAATGTTACGAAGAAAAGTGTAGAAAAATAATCCTCACACACTGGAGGACCTCAAAGCCAGTATACAGAATGAAACTGATAACACATTCAGACACCACACGCGGTGTCAACGAATATGGTGAGGGGTGTTCGCCCATACATTCAAGAGGAAGGCCGACATTTTAACATTCATTATACTTTATGATTTTTTTGATGGCAAAATCTTCTCCTAGAGACGAATTTATAGAATATGATCACTAATGTCTGAAGTGGGAAATTTTTGAAGCACACTGTATAAAGACTCAGTTCCTACCTCGCAGGGAACAAAGTATGTTTCCTTTAGAAAGGCTAATCGTTTAATACTACATGCGAAAACAAACACTGTTTATTGTAAGAATAATATCAAACACAGAAATAAACTTAGTGGGCAGAATGCAGTTTCTTGTCACATTTTTAAAGGGTTAAATAATGCTTGGTGTATGACTGCTTACATAAAACACGGAATTTTTATCTTCTACACCAGAGGTATTAAACATAAAGCCTATTTTATATTTAACACTGGGGAAAATAGAAGTTTCTACACATGTGTTTTCGTCATCAGGCTGTCAATCGCGGACAACGCGAACACCTTACTAAATCAACTCACACATAGGCGAAAACCGTGAAACGATTTACCGATAATCAACATATTAAAGTAAAGCAGTCATTTTTATGGAACATTCATCGTTTTCCTGTCCCCCAGGCAAATACCGGGACACAAGACTCATCCTGAAGCAGGCCATGACTACTTCCTTCCATTGCCTTTCTAATTCATTATTATCTAATCATCCCACCATGCCCACAAATATCGACTTCATTCACGGGATTCGAACCCGCAATTACCTCGGTTCATACCCATTAAATAAACGTAAATAAGTCCTTTAATACATAAAATACTAAGGCCTTCGCTTCTCTCTTTATGAATATTAGCAAGTACCTCGGAACAGAAGCACTTAAATCTGTATTAGAGTGCTCACAATTGTCGAAGCTCTGTCCATTATGCAGCAGGATCACTTAGGTCATAATGTTAGTCTACACAGTTATAGTATAAATGCGGCTGTCCCTTCGGAACTCTCCAAGTTACCGAAGTTCGTACTTTCATTGAAGTTCGTTCTCAGTTACTTTTTGTTGAAATCTTAATAGGCGTTGCGCTAGTTAATAAACTAACAATAAACTGCATACACAAATTGTCACAAAAATATATATGCCAGGGGTGGCCAGCTAGACGAGCTTCGGGAGCCGCACGTTAACACACAACTTAGACAAGAGCCACGCATAAATAAAGTAGAATAAAATGTTTTTATTTATTTGATGACTTCTCATTTCTATTCATCAAAATACAACAGGTTAATTTCAATTAGCTATTAAGTCTTTTTCTTTAGGGAATATTTTAAAATGCCGTTAAATGCCAGCCTGGCGTGTATACAAACTACCAGAATATTATTTTTACAGGCAAACTGCGGGAGCAATGTTGTGGTCATGCCAGTACATGCGAATGTTCGGAGTACGTACATGATTATTATACCTAACATTACCGACATGAAACACGAACAAAGTGTTTATACGTTTATGTGACGATTACAAGTATGCATATATAATATATCCGCCAATTAAGTTAATTTCGCTCTCTTTCAGTCATTCTCTAGTGTGGCTTGCAATGCAGCAACGTTCGTTATACTACAAGTGCGACACAACTACATAACAAGTTGCCTACGAACGCGGCGTAATGTCCGGGCCAGTGGTTTTGTTATTAACATTTCGCAATTACACGTATGGGAGTGTTCCACACTTTCTGTTCTTTCTCTGCAGCGCATTTCCTACGACATTTGTATTAAGTGCAGAATATTATGTAACATACGATTCTAACAGACCAAGAAGTCACGTCTAGAGGAAAAGTGAATATGGGATCGTAATGTTTAACTGAAAAGCATACCCAAGAAACAGGAAACGAGGAAGAAGTCGGAGAAACACATGATAAAAAACGAAGTGTTCGCTTTCCTTATCATCTGGCTAAGTGTGCATATTCTGATTCCCCAAGTTGACACCACGTAATCTGGTAGATCGGTACCAACATTTCGGAGAATTATACTGCTTCCAACCTAAGCCTGAAGATGGACACGGTAAATATCATCTATCCCAGAGTATTTAAGGTTTCTGTCCCATTACGCCAAAACAAAACTTGTTCTGGAGATAAAAAAAAATCCCTGAATTTGCAAGTACACGATGTGGGAATATTCGAAGAAGGGATGTGACTGACTACACGGAAGAAAGTAGCTATAGAAACAAAATATATTTGATGTGTGATTTTTTAATTTATTTCCTGTTGTCAATATATTTATTTATTTATTTAAGTAAGCATATACAAATACAGATTTAAAAGAGTACCATTACTCGGGAGACATAGGATGTCCAGTAACAAATTTTTGTTTTAAACTAATCACTGAAAATCACAAATCACAATTTAGATATCAATGCCAAGCACGAAACTTTATACGCTATAAAAATGTTGAGTTTACTGACAGGTGAAGAAGTTACATATTTTGGCGAAAGTTTAATAAGAAAAAAGGAATCTGCCCGAGAATCCCAATTTCTATTATCCAGATAGTTTCCCAGCCTGCCTCATTTGCCACTGGCATAAATTCCTGATACAAACACTTCTACACTGCCTCTGTGCAGGGACTCCACCGAAACCTCGTCACCCTCAGAAGTCCTTCGTAACAAACTCGCCATTCGGTAAAAAAAATCGCGCGACATAACGCAGCATCGCGCGTTGCATGTTGCTAACCAGAACTGCCGACTTAAGCCTACCGTTTCCTGTGCGAATGCCATAGCGAGAACAATATCTGTACAGTATATTACAAAAGAATAAAAACTGAAAAAAATCTACCACCCCCAATCTTTCATTAAAATATTAATACTTGCACTTAACATTACGCGTATTATTTTTCGTGTATTTATATATTTCGTGTGTTCTAAATTTATATATTTTTTTTTATTTTGTGCTCCTTGTTTTACTTACTTACTCCATGGACCAGAGCCATTCTTGAGAAGCTAACCGCTTCTCAGCTAGTCAAAAAATTTCCCGCTTGTTATGGAAACTGAAGGTTCATTACCGCGTTTACAAGTGACAGCCACCTGTCCCTATCTTGAGCCAAATCAATCCAGTCCATGCCCCATCCCAACTACTGAAGATCCATCTTAATATTATATTCCCATCTACGCCTGGTTCTTCAAAGTGGTCCCTTTCCTCAGGTTCCCCACCAAAACCCTGTATGCATCTCTTCTCCCCCATACGTGCTATATGCTCCGCCCCTCACATTCTTCTCGATTTGATCAGTCGAAAAGTATTTAGTGAATAGTACAAAACATTAAGATCCTCATTTTGAAGTTTTCTCCACTACTCTGTTATTTTGTACCTCTTAGGTCCAAATATTCTCCTGAGCACCGTATTCTCAAACACCCTCAGTCTACATCCATCCCACAATGTGAATGACCAAGTTTCACACCCATATAAACAAGCAAACAAAATTATAGTCCTGTATATCTTAATCTGGGGACCGCGGTGGCACAGTGGTTAAGGCGCTGTGCCACAAATCGGAAGGTTGCTGGTTCGATTCCAGGTGATGTCATTGGAATTTTTCATTGACATAATCCTTCCGATCGCACTATGGCCCTGGGGTCGACTCTGCCTCTAACAGAAATGAGTATCAGGAGCATTTCCTGGGGGTAAAGGCGGCCGGTTCGTAATGCTGACAACATTGCCACCATCCTGTGCCATTGTCATGTAATCTGGGAACCTTAACTTCCTGGAACCCTCTGGGCCACTCCATGCCTGTAACGGGACCGCTTTACCTTTATATCTTAATCTGTATATTTTTGGGTAGCAAACAGGAAGACAAGGGATTATTCAATGAATGATAGCAAACATTCCCTAACTTTACTCTGATCTTAATTTATTCCTGAATAGAATTTTGGTCGAGACATGCCCATGTACTTAAGTTTCATCAGCATTTACTTTTAGTCCAGTCTCCTTACAAGTAACTACTACGTCTTACATTGTTCAGATTACCGACAAAGCTTGGTTTGTACCCCGTAACCACTGTATTTTGGCCTGATTCCTTTGATCCAAAAAAAAAAACTTCCTCATCAAACCATGGTTTATGCTACTTCATTTCTTACAGACCTAGACTCTCTTTAGCTGAGGCACTGATATTCTCTTTCACGTTTCCCAAATCCTATTTACGTCCTCGCCATCATTTAAGTTCTCAAAAGCTGCAAACCAGTTTGAGATCTTAATCTGATACTGTTTCCTAACCTCAGGCTCATTTAGCTTTCTGAGATTAAATCTCTCCACATCACACTTATGTGCTGCTAGTTTACGTACTGCCAATCTTTCCCTAACTATTGCAAACATCAGTTAGTCATAAGTATCTCAGTCAGCTCCTCTGAAAGATCGTACATCGAGCATACTCGAATGTCATCTCCTATCTATCAATATGTGATCGATCTAGTTGTGAGTCTTCCCATCGGCAGAGTTGCAGGGGTATTTATGAATGTTCCGGTGTGGGAACACGGTGCTCTTTACAACCAAATTTTTCATGCGGCAATGTTTACTATTCTAAACACCATTATCATTACTATCCTGATGCAGACTATCATTCCCAATTGTCTGTTTGAAAATATTATCTCTCCCCACTTTTGTATTAAAATCTCCTAAGAGAATTTTTATATGGTACTTACGAAAATGATCGAAAACCTGCTCTAATTCCTCATTAAATCTGTCTTTTGAACCATCACTTTTCTCCTCACTTGGTGCATGCAATTCAGCACAATGATATTGCATCAGCGACCTCTCAGAACTATATATGACATCCTGCCACTAATAAACTCTACTCTCTAAACAATAGGTGTGGGGTCAGTCTACAACTATAAAATTAAACTGCTGATACTATACTGTGGGGTATGTACAAAAAAATCCTGTTCCCAATCGATGATTTTTGTTTCCTGTTCCATAGAATATGTAAACCCCTGCTCTTACAGTGCCCATTTTTTCCCACCTAAACTCCTGTACATCCACTAATTCTAATTTATACCTTGCTGACTCCCTGAACACTGCTGTAAGCGATCTTTGTTACGTATCTGTAAACAACATCTGTACCTACAGTATACTGTGACAAATATTCTGGTTTACCTGTCTTCAAATCCTACGCATTGTCTACAGTTCGTATCCTTACTTATAATTGGGCCAACTATACGACGTAGTTCAGCAAAACGTTCCTTGCCCAACACATAAGGACTCGAAATTTTCTATCATCTTTTCACAGTTTCTAGCCAACAATAAAGGCTCTTCAATTACAATTACTTCTGGTGTACGGATGTAACCAGAACGCCCGTATTTTCTTATGGCTGATAAACCACATGACGTAATTTTTGCCTGAACACATTTCTAAATACCAACTAGAATCCAGTCCTCAATAGGTCGCATCAGTGCGCGAACATCAGTGAGTCTGGTTTCATACGACTGCCTTCATCCATAGGTTTCATGCGACCAGTTGCGTCAGTGGGGCAACAGCAAGTATCTAGGTTACTAAACACCTCTGCCTGCCATAAATCCAACCCCTCGTCCGTACCTCAGGGTTACGTGGAAATCCGTACCGTGGGTCACTGGGAGGTGGTAACAGGTGTGGAGGGTACTCCTGTAGAGGTTTACTATGACATATGCTGGCTAACGGGGCTATGGTGTACCCAAGCCAAGGTGGAAGGTATCGTGCTAAATTCTGCATGGCAATGGGGTAGTAACAGCAGTGTCGTAAACAATCCCGTTGGGAAACCACGCCGCACCCTATTGTATGTAGACCTTCCGTCCGCGTTGGGCTCCGTCGACGGTGACCATATGTTTTCGCCCTGTTGGTGGAACTTAACTGGGGACTCTGAGAGATATATGAATGAATAATTAAACTACTGGCTCTGGAAATGGCTCATCTGTCTCCATAGGGGCCCCCTTGGGGACCATGCACCGGGGCTCCTTTACCGGGGACTCTGAGGAAGGGGAGACTTTATCGGGAGACCTTGTTTGTGGGGGACATCGTGAGATATGTAAAAGAAAGCTCTGGAAACGAGCATCTCTCTCCATAGGGGCCTCGTTGGGGAACCTGCGGGAGGGGGGTTCAATTACTGGGGAATTTGTGAGACGGACGAACGAGGGCTCTGGAAATGGAGCATCTATCTCTAAGGGAGCTCTGCGAGAGGAACCTGGGGGGAGGGCTCCTTTACTGGGGACGCTGCAAGATATGGAAAGGAAGGCTTTGGAAACGGGTGTCTCCCTCCATAGGGCCCCGTTGGGTGACCATGCACGGGACGCTGCTTTATTGGGGACTTTGAGAGAAACGGGAGATTTTGTTGCATCAGGAGACCTTGTTTATTGAGGAATCCGAGAGATAAGTAAAGGACGACTCTGGAAACTGGGGGCTCTCTCCATAGGGGCCCACTTGGGAACTGGAGGGGAGCTCGCTGTACTAGGGACTTTGACAGGTAAAGGTAGGCTCTAGACACGATTCGTCTCTCTCTCTCTCTCTCTCTCTATGCGAGCTCAGCGAGGGGAACCTGCAGGGAGGGTCCTTTACGGGGGACCCTGAAGGATATATAACAGGAAAGCTCGGGAAACGGACATCTCTCTTCACAGGAGACCGGTCGGGGAGCCTGGAGGGTGGTTCGTTTACCGGGGACTTTGACAGGTACTAAAAGACCGCTCTGTAAACGAAGCGTCTCTCTCTATGGAAGCTCTGTGAAACCCGGAAGGAGGGATCCTTTATTGGGAACTCTGTAAGCTACGTAACACATGTCAAGGATGGCTCTTTCTCCTGACAGAGGTTCCGTGTGGGGAACCTGGAGGGAGCAGTCCTATAATGAGGACTCTGAGCTACATGTAATGGAAGACTCTGGAACTGGAGCATTTCTTTTATTGGTCTCCGTAAGGAGAACCTAAGGCACTTAGCAAGGGAGGGCTCGCCCATTATGTGTATTAGACTAGGCTACAGTCCTCTAACAGGATACAGTCCAGGGTTGTTACCAGCCTTCTTACTGGATATAACACCGTGAGAAGACATCTCTGCGTAACTGGGCTGATAGTCGCGTGTGTAGGAGGTGTGGGGCAGAGGAGGAAACAGGTCATGTTTTGTGTGAGTGTGAAGCCTTGGTAACACTCCGACCCACCTATTTCGGTTTCTTTGTCTTGAACCCTGACGATGTTAGAAGTCTAAGTCTAGAGGCAATCTGGAACTTTATTACAGGAACGAGGCTCCCATGACTTGGACAAGAGTTTAAGGGGAACAATAGCCTATCAAAAAGGCCTAGATGCATCGGAACCAAACTGGCTCGAACCCGTGTACTCTTCCATTCTATTCTATTCTATTCTACTCTATTCTATTCTGTTAAATGCCTCGCAACACGTGTTCTTTTGCACGAACAATTCAGCTACATGTCCAGTTGCCTGTGTCTGAATACACTTAGTCATTAGATCAACAATTACGTGTAAAGCCCACTCACCTTAATTAATAATACAGAATCACAATGCACTGACAGAATATATTTCGAGTGCGCTCGTTATTTCATACTGACCACTGAATTTCACTTCAGGTCTTACCAATTACAGTCAGGTGGTCCACATTCACTGCCTTCAAGTGAACACCACTCATTTTGTAGTAACTCTGGAGAAGGCTGCGTATATGTGTACAGTACAATACAAATACGCTCCAGTCGTGCATCACGTGCTGCCATGTCAGAATTCTTGCAGATCTAAACCCTGTGCCGTCAATCCTGACACGCAAAAAATCTGGCCAGATCACGAAACCATTCCTCTCCTGCCACAGTCCGATATTATTCCTTCGTGAATCTTCCACTGTGCTACTATTTAAATAACTACGTCACAATTAGAGTCCTAGGCCGTCAAGGGATGCCAAGGAAAGACAAGTTCAAATACTTTTCTAATTACATTTACAAATTTTAAAATGAGACGAGTTCTGAAGATGGAATAGTGACAATAACTTCTGCAGCCAGAAGAGTCTAAATACTACTACTACTACTAATAATAATAATAATAATAATAATAATACCGAATGGCTGAAAAACTATACAATCTAGACACATATTTTCTCCAGGTATACAATTGTAAATACCCTGCATAAAGTGTGACTTAATTCTTCCGGCCGCACTATGGCCCTGGAGTCGTCTAAGCCTCGTAAAGAAATAAGAACGAGGGGTATCTCCTGGAGGTAAAAGCGGCCGGTGAGTTGGGCTGACAACCTTCCCACCTTCATGTGCCGACTCTATAAATTCTGGAAGCCTCAACCTCCCGGAGCCCTAAGGGATTGCTTAACCCTCACCTTCACCTTTCAGCCTGCATGAGGGTGATAAATAATAATAATAATAATAATAATAATAACCATGACGAAAACTATGATCTTAGTACAAGTAGCCGCGACGACTAAGGGGGCCGCGCGGTGTTTGTCCTCTTGATCACCACCATGAATCCATCTCGTGACACGAAAATTTCTCCATGTTTTCTGTATTGCGTACGTATATTAAGAATCTGGGAAAGTTCAAGGTGCAAGAAGTCTCAGATATAGTTAGATAGAAGAACTGATATAGTAAAAGACAAAAAGAAGATAACACACGAAGGGGAACTATAGGAACAATAAGGCACAAGAAAGGAAAGAATCCAACAAACGAATGCTATCAGCACCTCACATAGCTGTAAGAACTGACACAAAACTGAAACACCAGGATGCGGGCCCTGGATTGATTCTATGGGCTTCTAGTATTATTCTCAGGACACATCTCCTAAGCTGCAAACGGTGCTCATATACCAGAAATACAGGAGCTGTTATCAGAATATCTCTCCCCGAGCAATATATTGATTGGTTTTCTTACTACTTCGCCACAGAATAATAAACCACCTCTACAGATGGTGTGCGTCTTAACGCAACTCCTTCCTCGTTTCAAAGTTCTCTTGTGTTTAACTTTCGTGTGCGATAAATGACAAATACATACAATGCGTGGTGCAAAACGCACTAATGCCTACTGAAGGTGGTTCATATGTCATTTAAACGTACTTAACTACAAAACGTTTCAGTCGATTACGTAACACTGTTTCGTATTCGAAAAGTCTTACGTTCAAATCTCGATAGGCCGTCAGTTTTCTTGCTTATCCTCAGTCCTTCTAGGCAACTGCCGGAATAGTACATCAGATCAGGTCATGAAGGTTTCCTTCCATATTCTCTAAACTCATTATTCACTAATCAAACAGCCATTCGACGCTACATAGTCTTCAGTTACGAACAGCATTATTAAATGACAAACAAAACAAGCTACGTATAATGAGATTACTATTTTTGGAAGTAACGCCGTGTTGTTTGGTAGGTAAAAACCAATGTTTAGGACAACGAAACGTTGGTACCTACCTACCACCTACATTGTGCCGCTCCTAGAAAACCACAACCTTAATATCCACAGCTGCGATAACCACTTAGGTCACAGAACTATATGACAGCGTTGAATGGAATACGAATTTAGATATTTTAAACAAATTTGTCTAATTTCAGAATACACTGCCACGAACAGAATGCAAAGTTCATCGTGAATGACAAACCGAAATGTCACTCTCGTAGCCTGTTTGCAGGCAGATAACTAGATACTGAAAAGAAGATGTAAAGAATCGAAATTGGTAACTCCAGAACGCTGGTGAAAAGCGTTGCATCATATGCTATACATCCAAAAGGCTACCTGGCAAGTTTATAGCAGTTATGCTATAAAAGGGTCAAACACAAGTGTTCGATTCAACACCATGGCATTAAAGAAGAAACCGAAGCTCATTACAGCCGGGCAACAGCACAGAAATGACGAATACTGGTTATTAGTTGTGTCATTTGGACAATGCTTTACAACACAAGATAACAGTCAACGGATGTTACTTATTTTCACAATTTGATAGAATATGTTTTAGCTTACAAAAGATCTCCCTTGAGTACAGCTGGACTCATAAAGAAGAGTTCTGCAGCTTATCGAAAGGTTTCCCGATTTCTACGAAACCCAGAGGTTCATTAACTTGTTCAAAGGACTCATCACTCAGCTCTGTCCTGCCCCAGATGATTCCAGTCATCAGGTCATATCTATTTCATGTGTACCAATATCATCACATGTACACGTAAGCTTAACAAGCGGTCCGTTCCACTAAAGCTCCCCGACTAGAACTTGCTATCCATTTCTCATCCATAACATGCATCTCATCTCTTTAAAAAATTCTGGCCCAACGTTTCGGTACCTTTTTTAGTCGATGTGCCCCTTAGACCTCAGACTGAAACTTCACGTACCCCTTGGACTGAGAGTGAGGCTTGATGTCCCCCTTTTCAACGGCAACTTAGCCTACTTGCTATCTCAGGCTACATATTATTGTGCAATAGGGCTATAAATAATGACATGCCGAGCCCTATTTCAAAAAATTTGCGTGCATTTATTCTGTTAACAGGAAAAGCTGTACAACATAAAATTATGACGACGGCGTTTGGACCTTCCGAACAAGTTTCACAATTTACGAAACAAGTACACATTATACATACATATACATATATTCCGCCTTTCAGAATCGTCGTGGCTGCCTGCTGTTACACTGTTCCAGTCTCAATACTAATCCCGTACACTGCATATAAGTAAACTCGGAATTGAAAGGCGAAACATTTTGTTTTCGCTATGAAACTCACTTTGGTCTAAAATATTGCATGATTTCAGAATGTGTGCGTTAGACCACAGTCCTGTAAAGTCAACAGCACTGATCTAAATCAACTCCTTTAGAGCTCACTGACCTCGATCACGACAGCCATTAAGCGTGTCATCTGTTCAGGAGCATTCTATAATGTGGCGGGTAAAGTACGGCCAGACGGGCGCAATGTTTCGTGAAATTCCTCCTCTTCGAGGCAGACGGAACTTTTGAACCTTACGGCTCGTTCATGTGTACGGTTAACAGAATCAGCTATATGGCAGCGCCTTCTAAGATACATTTGGCGTGGTTATGTGCAACAGGGTAATATCACAGTGGATAATGAGAAATTAAGTGGTCATGAAGAAATTTTTGTTCAACTGCACCTAGGCTACATACTGGATGACCACGGACTCGGGGTTCAATTCCCGGAAAATACACATGGTGTTCTCTTCTCCACAGTGTTAAGACCGGTTCTGAACCCACCCTCCCTCCTATACAATGGGTACTGGGAGGTAAATCGGCCGATGCATGAAGCTGACCACTCTTCTAGTGCCCAGGTAAAAAATCCCATTCTCCATGCGTCTTCATAGTGCAATGGGAGAAACTTTACGTCTTAAAGGTTATGTAACATCAAATGGTAAACAGAAGGATGAGTAAACCCACGAGAAACCTGTAATGATATATCATCACCACGCCGAGATTCAAACCTGAAGACCCCAAGTCCCCCCCCCCTCCAATATAAAATCAGAGTGCTTAGCCATTCAACCGACTTGTCGGCGCATAGTTGCAGGTTTGTAGGATAAAATACTGACAGTTACTGTATTGGCATTCTTCGAAAGATAGAGAAAATCCATTAGGGTCTCAAGATGTCAATCCCATGTCACGACTCCAAACAGATCATCCCGCAGATGCGAATACGAAGTGTTACCGATGTGCGAACCTGCTAGGCTATTATCGGGGTGCTGATAAGTCCTTAGCCCGACCAGGAGGGAAACAAGCTGCGCCTGTCGAAAGTGTGATGGGCAGAGGAATGGATTGATTTGGCTAGGGTAGGGACAGGTTGTGGACTCTTGTGAGTGTGGTAATGAACTTCCAAGTTCCATAAAATGCGAGGAATGTAGCTTGTTTCCTTTCTGGTCGGGCTAAGGATTTAAGCACCCCTGTAGATCAGACGTGACATTCGACAACAGCTGCTAGCACAACAAATTTTGACTTAAGCCCTAAAATGCCGGGATTTTGGCTGTATAAAAAATGTAATAAAACAACTTAGTATCTGAGAGTCCCCTTAGAACGTACTTGGAATCATAAATCACGATAAAGAAAAAACCGGAAGTTGCTTGACCGAAGAGAAGATAGCCCCAAGCAATACACGGAATCTTAAGACAATAAGATAGTAAACTAGTGCCTGAGTAAGCATGAACGTTAAGTAGATTAATCAGTAACATATGTATAAGCACTGACGGTTGTGGGAATGGCGAGACGTAACAGAAATTCGACAAATTACAAAGATATCCTACAAACACAAGGCCTATGTCAGAATACTGCAGCTCCAGGCGCTTCCTGATTCAATTATGGATATAAACTTTAAACTTCTTCACCGGCACGACAGTTCGCTCAGGTCTCCATATTTCTCTGCTACAAAAATTTCCAAACACGAGCAGTAGGACTCCGCTGGAGGATCAAATCATCAGAAAAAAACATGAGCTACCAAACATCAATGCACTCTGCGAGATTCGAACATACAATCCGTGTGTCTGAGTGCGCCTTAGTCCGTCTAGATTGGCACTTTCGCTAATATTATAAACATTCTTTGGCCACTTATTTGCAGAGTCGGTATGATCATCTTGACAATGGAAACCGCTACATTTGCTAGTTCTGAACTTCCTACCTGCTACTCAAGGAACAAGCAGGAGAAGCGGCAGGAGAAATAAAGAAATGAAGGAAAAAGAGAATTTGTTTTCTGAACGTCAGAAAGTAATTTTTCGCGCCTACAGTCATATCTGATTGGTTTAAAATGTTTTTAAAAACTGAAACACTGTTGTGACCTCGTTCTCAGTTCAAAAGCGCCACCCAGCACAGACAACTCACAAGTACGTAACCGGTATGAACGCTCCTTCGTCAATTCAATATCAGTATGTCACTTCAAACTCGGAGGTGGAGTTCAAAATACGACGTGTACGTTATAGAATGAGGGTCACTCATGTGTCAATTTTTCATTAGAGGAACTTATTTAAGCGAATGCAAAGTAAACCAACAACGCTATGAGTGGCAACTTTAGAAGACTAAAGAATGGAAAATCTAAACAGGATATTATATGAACGAAAAATACTTGAATAAATAATTCTTTTATTCAGGAAGCCAAGGACGACCCTCCAAAGCCTTCTCGATAGTTAATGGGACCGGAACAGGTCACGAGGCCTAAAACCCTGCAAGCTATATGATGATGGCGATGATTATAATTATGAAGATGATGCAGTAATGAGTTACGTGACAGTAAACGTGTGGATAAATTCACGATCAAGTCTACGGGTCAGTCTTTCAGAAGTTAACAGGTGCTCAGATTGTCCAGAAATTCCCAAAACGTAAGGAATCCGAAGGTCCATTACCGCGTTAACAACAGCCAGCCATGAGTCCATATTCTGAACCAAACTAATCCAGTCACCATCCTCCCATACCATCTCTTTAATAACGGTAAAAGTAAAGTTATCCTACATGTACGTCATAAGGTATATGGGAGACGATAAGGTACAGATTCGGGCATTCTCAATAGATGGAGTTTAGCTTATTCCTCTGAGAACCTTTTTTATGTAGAAACAGCTACACGTTTCAGTAGTTTACGACCATCATCAGGCCATCAATACATTTTAAAACAAGGTAAAATGCAATTACACCACCGGGAATCGAATCTGCGACCTTCCGGCTTTTAGCGCATTGCCTCGACAAATTTCGCCAAAGTGTATAAGTAAAACCACTTAATGTTACAGTGAATATCTCAAGCGCTTGAAAAAAATCACCCTAACTTTAAGTGTTTTTACTTACGCAGGTTGGGCAATTGTTATATTTTATTAGTATTCTCATAAAGAACCCTGATGATGATTGTGAACATGTATGTACGTAACATGTAAATGAAAAAGCATGTTTTATCAGTGTGCAAGTGTTGGTTTACTACATAAGTGTAAAATAATCAGACATTTAGGCATATTTGAACTAAACCATGCGATACAGCATACACAAACAACACGTGAAAGAGAAAAGTCTGATTACCTGCATGTTTCGGTTTATGATACACCAACATGAGGGGGCTTCCATGATAATAGTTCAAGCTATTTATACATTTTATACACTTACATATCCACTCGAATACCCTAGAAAATTTTGAATAAGCCATACACAGACAAACAGGCAAGAGTTCGTACTTCATGATAACTTCAAGCACTCTATGAAATAAGGCACAGACACGGACTTTAAAAACCATGACCTGCATTCAAATGATTGGCACTGTATCTCTTTACTTAAAGCTGAACCGGATCAACTGTTACAGCGTTAGGCGTAAATGGGGTGACTATGACATATACTACGCACCTCCTGATCTACGCGGATGTAGGGCACGTCTCTTTTCTGCAAACTGAGGACCGAAGCTCAAGAATCCGCCCACTTTCCCATTTCTTTTATTTATCTGTAGTACGAACTTTCATAACTCTATTTCTCTCCGTCAGTAAGATTACACAACTGCTTTCATATGATTAGGACACTGAACAGAAACAGCAAGAACCCCTTCGAGGTTCGGCTTTTCATTGAAAACCGTAGGGAATACTTAGCTTATATATATATATATATATATATATATATATATATATATATATAGTTGCAACAAATTTAGTATATTTAACCACAGAACTACATGAAACGACGTCCTTCTGGAAAAGTCCATAGTCGCTAAGATGGTCAACATATTCCTCGCCTTCCATGGTACATGCGTGCCACTGGATCTTACCCTGGACAAGTTGCATTCAGTCCATACGATCACACATTTTTGTTTCAGTCACACACTAATGTTTCAAATAAATTTCCCATTACTCTCTCATTCATGCCTAGGTGCCCAATGTCTCTCTCTCTCTTCTTCTTCTTCTTCTTCTTCT
>Ga0136643_10006257_pt1 | contig 17012 bp, 11 predicted proteins | sample TergutLab28metaG_FD_96883 | JGI IMG/M metagenome (GOLD analysis project Ga0136643, IMG submission 96883) | Labiotermes labralis P1 segment gut microbial communities from Petit-Saut dam, French Guiana - Lab288 P1 (version 3) (version 3) | ecosystem: Host-associated > Arthropoda: Insects >... | reverse complement strand
GAGCCTCGTGAGGTCAATTGAGGAGATACTTGAATGAAAAAAGTAGCGGCTCCAGGTCTAGAAAACAGAGATTAACGGCTGTGGGGACCCGTTGCGCTGACCACGTGACACCCCTCTATCCGCGAAAGTTGGCACTAACTTCGCCGACTGGCGGCGGCCGCTCTGTCGGTATAGTTCGCGTGCGGACTAAGGCCACGGAGTTTTAATATAATACACATAACCTAGGTTCTTTTTTGTTATTTTGTTTTGACCTTTATTTTGCTAAGTCATTTTATTTGTACTTCTAGTCTGTGTACAGTCAAAGTGTAGTTTAATCACTTTGGTGTGACCTCTGATCTGTGACCAATATCAGACCTACTTTACAGAAATTACGTGTATGTACAGTGTTCAGTTATATGGTTGTGATCTTTGACATATGCACAAACAATACATAGTTCAGCCTTTTCTTGTGCACAATCAAAGTGCACTGTGGTCATGTCATTGAACCACTGGATTTCTTAACAAAGACAAAATGACAGCAGTAATGTGAGGTGTTTACTGTTAGTGCATAGGAAGGCAGGAGAATATAAAAATAACTAACAAAGTTTCTTGCTCAGAATTTTTGCATGACTAAACCAAATTGCCACTAAATTCCTCTTTCTGTTAATTTAGTTAACCAAATTCAAGATATGTTAGTCAAACTGATTTTACATGTTATATTTCAGCTCGTGGCTGGTTATACAAGGACTTGGCCACACATCCTGTGTTGCAGTATATAGCGTGGGTCAGTCTCCCAGTGTTCCTCATCCTGTTTTCTGCTGGCTTTGCCCACATTGTAGCTCCACAATCAATAGGTAACTTGATGACCATGACATATTGCTTCTTTTTGGATGTCTCTTTCCTTCAAAATATGAAGATAATCAGAATACTGGACAAAAGTTTAGTTCTCATTCTGAAGAATACATACAGGATATATATTATGGAGTTTGTTTGGATAATGATAATCAGGATAATTTTCTTTGTTTAATCTGAGAGAAAGTTTAAGCTGATAAAAATACAGTGTGTGTATGTGTGAAATGTTAAGTTTGTTGGCTTTAAAGCAAGTGCATGTGCGATTGTCACTGCTCAGTAAATGGTTATGCTTTTATTGTTAATTTCTTTAGGCATGCTTCTATGCATGAAACAGATTTATACACTTACAATTTGTATGGAACTGGTGTGGCATTGGGCTTTTTTTAGTTGGTGAAAAAAATTCAAATCCCATAACAGCAACACATATTTTGATCAGCACAATAAAAGTCATTTGCCAAAGGTATGCCCTTCTTGAAGGCTTAAGCTAGCTCTTGTGTCATTATTCTGTCCAGATTTTATGTTAGCATGTAGTTATGAATAGATTGAGAAGCTGGAAATAAATGCTTACTTTTCTACCGTTATGTCTGTTATGTAAGAGTTTGTAGCAGAAGATGGCAGCAGTAAATGGTGCTGAATGATATATTTGAATTTGCTGGTATTTGTGAATGTACATGTAACTCCATGGAACAGTCCTTCTTGATGACCCAACAGATGAGGTTTCTGGTCCTCTCATATATGATTCTGTGTCAATGTGTAATGGGTTTCCAGTATTTTGAGATAGCATAGTCTTTTCATAAGGTTATTCTATCCAGTTCACCATCTGACTTCACTGTTCTGAGCATGATCCTTCTCAAGAATATAATGCTTCTTTATCTGGTCAGGCATTTCCCTGCTGAACCTGAAGGTCGTTACCGTATTTACAATGGCCTACCCATTGTCTGAATCATGAGGCAAATTAATCCATTCTTTGCCCTCCCGTTTTATTTCTTTAAGGACCATTTTAATATTATCTTCTCATCTCTGCCTAGGTCAACCACTATGAATTTAGTTGTCTTTCCAAAATGTTTCAAAATTCACACCACGCATATTTAGTGAAATTAGGATTTTGAAGTTCTGTGAGAGTTGATCACGGTGAACATGTGCCGTGTGACCAAGCGTGATGTTGATAACTGCCATTCACCAGATTCAGCAGTATGTTAGTTTTGTTTATTTGTGGTTTATTTAATGATGTCAGTGGCTGACACATGCATGTGGCATACATGTAGGACATTTATTGAATAATGAATTTGAAATGGTTTGGAAAAGTCAATCATGCTATAATTTTTTTATTTGCTAGGAGTGACTGAGGAAAGCTATGAAAAATCATGGCGAGTATAGCCAGTCTTTGGGCCAAAATTTGACTTCTGGACCCACAGAATATGAAGGAATTCTGAACCTGAACTGTAGGATTTGGTTAGGTATATAAGTAGTTCATTATTCTAGCTGGTTTGATAGTATGTAGTGGCAGTGGTGGATATTCAGTTCAAAACTACTGAGATAACCTAACTGTTTTACTAATGGTCAATGTTTAAATCTTTATTTGTTTTTTTTAAGTGTCAGTTCATGGAAGGCCTCTCATGTGTTGCCTTTCTGTTGCAGGTTCAGGTATACCTGAGATGAAAACAATCCTGCGAGGGGTGGCCCTGAAGGAGTACCTTACATTTCGCACTCTCGTAGCCAAGGTTGTGGGGCTGACAGCGACCCTTGGAAGTGGGATGCCACTTGGTAAAGAGGTGCAGTACCAGTAGCTTACTGTTTGACCCAGAGGTAGTTCTGGTACATACTTGCTTTAACCTCATTTGGACATGTTTTGCTTTATCATGACAGTGCATTTGTGTGGTGTAATTGGCCAAGTGTTTCTTTTTCCCAGCTCTGTTACTGTTAACCCTCATTCAACTATCTGGCTCTCATCCCTGTGGGGTCCGGAAGTTTTAAATTCTCAGATGATAAAATTATACATAAATGTTTACAATTAGCTCCATAGAAACTAACTATCAGCAACAAAATAGTGACACTAAGTTAATAATGAACACAGTAGTAACTTATTACTGATTTCAGTGACTGCTACCAAAACTCCAGAACATTCACTTCTGACAGCTCTTCAGTTGCTCTCTCTGACAGACATATTTTTCTGTTCTTAGGCACATTTGCAAAATTGCAAAAACGAACTAGTAGCCTTGTCATGTTTGTCTGTTTGTTCTTCTGTCCATCTGCATGTAGCAACTCGGCTCCTACTCGATGGATATCCATGAAATTTGATATTTGGGTATTTTTTTAAAATTTGTCATGAAAATGTTTGATTAAAATCTGACAAGAATAATGGGTACTTTACATGAAGATTCATATACGCTGATGATATTATCTCACAGAGTTCCTCACAGAACGAGAAATGTTAAAGACAAAACTTGTAGAGAAAATCAAAACACACATTTTATGCAGTAACTTTTTCCAAAAATTGTGCAGTTTATGAGATAGTGGGGAAAAATATGGCACAGCCAGACATGCCACAGATGACAATGCTCTTCCGCGGTAACTAGTGGTTATGCAAACACGCATCAGTGCTATATTATATGTATGTTGACTGCCATTTGACCTGCTTTTGTCATGATGTATTCACTAATTGCCAGCTTCATAAACGCTTTCTCTTCCTCCTTTTTTCTTCTTGTTTTTCTTATTTTTTACTCATCTGTCTTATTCTCCTTTGTTTTCTCATTCTCTTTCTCTACATCCTGTTTATCTTCTTTTTTTCCCTTAATTCGTAATCTGTCTTCTTTTGTCTCCTCCAGTTCATATTCATTCCTTGAGATCATGTGTTTCACATTTCCAGACTCTTTCCATGTTTGGGTCTCTGAGCAGCTTTTCAGTATGCTAACTGTGAACTGTATCTTATCTTTGCAGGGACCATTTGTGCACATTGCCAGTATCACTGCCCAACTGCTCTCGAAGATGGTGACTTCATTCCAGGGAATCTATGAGAATGAGTGTCGCAACAATGAGATGCTTGCTGCTGCATGTGCTGTGGGGGTTGCTGCATGTTTTGCTGCTCCCATTGGAGGTGAACTGAAGTGATTACTGCAGAATTTGTAAATGTTTCATCTGACGGCTAGTCATTTGAATCACAAGTTGTTCAGACCATTGTGTCATGTAAGGCTATGCCAGCAGTGACAATAGTGCAGTTCATGCACTATTATAAGTGACTGCTGTTTGAAAGACAGGTGTGGGTAGACATTTTATTATGGTTCACTTTCTGGTCTTCTGGGTTATGTGACACCATGTAGCTGGTGTGTGCTTGCCAGTGCTTGAGAGGAACATGTTACATTATCATTTCTTCTGTCCTAAGATATAGCCATTATGTTTCCCCAGAATGATAGTACCCTCCCACTGGACCAAATTAAGTCATAACTCACAAGACCACAGTGGAAACTCAAATATGGTTTTATTGTGAACATGATGTTCTGGAATCATGAAAGCATCAGATTTCTTATATGATTTCTTTGTGTATAAATTATAAATTTCCCTTGCACACCACACAGTATTGCCTTGGATGGTCACATAGAGCCATTAAGCAATACTTGTTGCTCTACTGGGTTTTGGGTTTGGGAGAGTCAGAAAATGCTTAGTTAAGAATTAACACATACATGATGCACACTGAGCAGACATGCTTAAGAGCCAGTAATGTGATACTTAACTAATTGATTTAACACCTGAAAATTTGTTTGGTCATTTGATTGATATGTGCTTGGTTATGTTTGATTGGCAGCCAGTCAATGAAGTTAATTTTCAAGCACTGAATCTGAAACTGAAGTTACTTACATATAGGAGAGTACCTTCCTCTGTACCATACATACTGAGAGGTTTGATGGAGCTGGGTGATACGGTTCAACAAGACCAGTATCTTAGTGTTAGGCCTTATAAATAAAATCAACAGAACACTGTGACTTTGATGATTTGCATCCCACTGTGTTTATAGACTTCAATGATTGCAAGTAGTTAATGGTGCCATCCTACACAACTGTAATTGTAGTTTTGTATGTATTTGCTATGGGCTGAATTGTATGGGGATTGGATCCTGGTAGGGGGTGATTTTTCTGCACCTATCAATACAATTTGTGGGGCTCAACCAGCTTCCAGTACGTTGGGTACTGGATCTCCTTCCCACAGATAAAGCGTTGGGGGCATGACGTCGACTACCCAACTCGCTCTAATGCTGAGGTTAAAGGAAGTGTAGCACTATACCTTTACTCCTTAGCTGGGCTTTCATTGCCAGTTCTAGGGTAAACTTCTTTTAAAAATATGAATGTCTTTAAGTTGACCGGCTACATGTCGCAAACAATGTGGTCATCTTCAGGCTGCACACTTTTACAAGATAATAGTTGATTTTGCCAACACGTATTCCTGTTTTTGGAGACTCAGATCTCAATCTTTAAATAACAGTATAGAGTTATGATCTTAAAGGAAGTACATATTAAAATATGTAAAAATCTTGAGGTATGCCTTCTAGATGATTAGTGATAGATGTTGAATACCAGCCAAGTTTGTGTATAGAACCTTGTGTGTATATAATACGAAAAATATGTCATGGAAAATTTGATTGGATGATATGTATTAGTAAATATAAACTAGAGTTAACAAGACAGGCAGTGTACGTATAACATAACATTGAGGTTCGTTTGTACGACCTTTGCTGCAGTGGAAATGCAGTGAGGATTACATATTCTCAGCATGTGCTTTTAGCCTTAGGTATCCAGCATGCAATTCTCATGTACCACATTGTCGTATCTGGCTCTGCAGTATTTTTCCACCTTATCTCATAAACGGCACGATCTTCAGAAAGAATTATTGAACATAAAATATGTGTGTTTTGATTTTCTGTACATCTTTGTCTGAAACATTTGTCATTCCAAGAAGAATTAAGCAAGATATGATCATAAACGTATATTGATCATCTTGTAAAGTACCCACTATTCTTGTCAGATTTTATTGAAACTTGAATGTTTTGACAGATTTTTTAAAAATATTTGAATTAAAAATTTCATGAAAATCTTTCCAGTGAAAGTTGAGTTGTTCCATGCTGATGGACGGACAAAGATGATGAAGCTGATAGTAGCTTTTCGCAGTTTTGCAAATGTGTCTAAAATTGGAACAGATGTGATGTCATTGGATTTGCTTACTGTGCATTATTATTTTGTGCGTGCAAAACATATGATTTTATGCTTCTAATACATGCAACACTACTAGACAGTACCTCAGTGTTTAAAGCATATGAAGAAGGGTCCTGGAAGCAAGCCATACCCAGTCAGCTGCAACATATATGTAGACAAATACAAAATGAAGAAACTTCCAACCCTTCTTCACTTTGAAAAAGCAACTAATACAAAACTGGTAATTCTCAATTTAACATGCAGATTGCTAGTTAACACTCTGGCATTACATCTCCAGATGTAATGGTTTAACTATATCAGCTTTGTCACCTGTGGGTTGTATAAAGTGAATGCAAGGCACATGCTCCTGTATGATGTTGCAGGTGTGTTGTTCAGCATAGAGGTCACTACAGCGTACTTTAGAGTGCGGAACTATTGGCGTGGGTTCTTTGCTGCTGTGTGTGGTGCCACTGTATTCAGACTGCTGGCAGTCTGGTTTCAGAAACAAGGTAAGCTTGGCATTCTGAGAGGATGAGTTGAAATGTGTGTGTTGGGTGGTCAGGAATGTGTTAATTCTATTTTGTTCTATGCATGGTACCCTTTTCACTGGTGAACCTGTGACAATACTGGCACCTACAACATAGTGTCGTTGTTGCACCTATGTTATTGCATGTTTGCTTTTAAATGTATGCTCATACTAACTTTTTGAATTACACAGACTTGCATCTATTTCAAGTAAGACCTCTCTGCCGATTTAAATGCCATGTCTGGTAGAATTTAGGAACTGCTGCATCTAGTATTGGATGTACCCAACATTATTTGTCATCTAAACTTGGTAGCCACAGAGACTGTGAAAATTGTGTCCATAAGTATTTCGAAACCATTTGCTTAATATTTGGTAAGTGTATTGTGTGTGTGTGTGTGAGGATGATTTCCACTTGCTTTTTCTCGTTTTCTGTATCCAAGAGAAACTGCAAAATAGTCTTCAGTGGAGGATAGGTCATTAGTTCATCAGCAGTGAAAGGGATAAGAAGGAACCTGGCGTAAAGGAAGTTATGTTTTAATTCAGATTTCTCTACAAACAGCCTGCAGCGTGGTGTTGATTTCAGAATGCATATTTCAAGTCAGAAAATCTTACCATTGTGTTTGCACTTCACAGCCATATGTGTTTTGTTTTAATATGGACCACAAGTTATGCAAATGATTTTCTTGGTTGAAATTCAAATATCTCACATCTGTGATACATACTGTGCATTGTTGTTAGGCTAGATAAATATAAAATGTAACTCTTATAACTGTACATGTAATTGATTTTGTGTGATACTGAAGAATGTGAACTTTATAACTTCAGATGGGAAATTTATGAACTGGTTTTTAAATTGTATTTCTCTAAGGGCTAGTACACACCTGCGCACATTGTCAGCAAATTGTGCATATAAACGGTTTGCAAACTAGTTTAGTTCCTGTTTGTGTACTCTTAGTGGTACATTCACAAACAGTCTACAAAGAAATGTTCCATATTTCTTGTCTCCCATGGGAAATGGAAGATGATATTCAGTTCGCAAACATATCATCAGTCCATTGTGCACTACAGCTGAGGCACAAGTTAAGAATATGGACAAGGGAGAACACTTCGAAGCTTATTGAAGATTTGCATTCGTTGCCCTGTTTGTGGATGTCCAAACAGCAGAGTACAAGAGCCATGACAAGAAAAGTGATGCACATGACACTCTGGCTAAAAACTATGGTTTTAGTGCAGTGGAGATAGAGAAGAAAATATAAGTGCTGAAAGAGCAGTTTCACAGGGGTTACAAGAAACTTGTAGATTACAAGAGAAGTGGAGTTCTTTGAAGAAGGCTATGTGGTTTGGGTATGAAAAGTTATTGTTCTGCTTCAGGGACATGAGTCAAGAGGCATTCATGGTACAGATAATACAAAGGTAAGTTTTAAATACTGTATTACTCTTTCATGTTTACAGTTTTAACCAATACAGTGGACAAGAAGCTTTATGTACATATACTTATATATATATATGGCTATGAAACTGATCCTTCAGTCAAAATAAAATACTCCTGAAGCTCATTTCTAATACTTTGTGCTACATTCAAGGACCTTCTTTGCACATTCTGCAAATTTATCAAACCATGTTTATCTTCAATTTCTGATCTCCAAGTTCCAGGAATGATTGTGTGATTTTCCATGTCTTCCAAACCAAAAGAGCCAGGCGGTGAATAGAAATTTCTCGAGCTAATATTCCTATGTAGGAAATTATGTAAGTAGATGCATGTTAAAACAACTGTTTGAATTTTGCTAGGATGAAGGGTGACTGGTTTTGAAAAAGCACTGAATTTAACTGACAGAATGCCAAACACGTTTTCAACAGCTCTGCATGCCCTGCTTAGACTATAATTAAAAATTCTCACGAGCAATGAACTTCCAGGGCTGAGTCTAGCATAAGGTTTCATAATGTTCACTGACATGGCAAATACATCATTGGCCACATATACAAATGTTACTGCCAGTGGTTTTCAAGGTAAAGTTTCAGCTGACAGTAGATGTACATTGTTATGTTCCATTCTTTTAGAAAAGCTTATGTATTTGAAAGTATCACCATCAGAAAAGAAATCTTTACAACCCACGTCTGCATAAATCTTATTAGAATGTGTGTATGCTATTGCGAGCAGTACTATACTGAATGTCACTACGCAGTTGTAGTACATACTACTGCTGTTCTCCAGTGCTAGTATCTGTAAATGTTTGCCTTCCATTGTGCCTGTGCAATGGGCAAAATTCCACTAGCTAGCAAATTCATGCGCTCTTTCAACCCATTTAGGCATCTGAAATGCAAAAAAATGCTAGAGTTTGTGGTGTAGTTTTTAGACAAAGACATACATACTGGATTGTTTTACAGGAAGGCAGTATTCAGTCACTTTCAGACAACAGACTGGAAGGCACCTTCAAACAAACTCTCTCTAGAATGAGAAGAGAAAAGAGATAATACTCATAATTTTCGAGTGCCAGCACCCTGATAGTGAAGATGGCCATGTGCAAGAGGTGTTAAAATGTATGAAGAGTATGAGTGACACAGTTTCAAAATTCAATGAATTTTCAGTGTATGGGGAGCACACAGGGAGTTGTGTCAGAAGTAGCATGGAATTTCAGTAGCACAGCACCACATTGATGAAGTATTGTTTTAGCTCACAGTGGGTGCATACAGCCAACAGGTTTCTTTCACACACAATCTGCATGCTCTCATTCCGCTGTTACAGTTGTGCTTGATCATCACAATTATGCATCTTCATAAAATTTTTCACCAAATCTATATAGCCTGTCCTCTAACCAGTCACACGTAATTCAACATTCTGATTATGCACAGTTCTTAACTGTTGACAATATATGTGATTTTGAAAATGTGTAAGTTAAATAGCTCTTTGTAGTCAGTGATTACATAATTTTCACACTGTACTAGTGTAAGTTTAACAAATTCTCTTACTGTATCTCACAAAATACAACACACAGAATAAAACTGATTGCAGTTGCTTACCTTAATCTAAGGTTTTAGTGCAATGATGACACTTCACACACTTCTGGAATAATTGCAGATATGGACTGTTTTGATATCTTAAACATGTACATAAGACTAGTAAAAGACTTGCCGCTAGCTAAATATCTAAGAAAAATAGCTAATTGAATGGGTGGAGGAATTGCCGCTCAGTACTGTGTATCTGTTCGTGATATTTTGCAACAAATTATCTGTAGTGACTTTTCAAAATCATAAGGTGTGATTCTGACAAAATTTCTGAAGCCAGCTCCATCTTGTAGATTCAAATCTGCCAAAAGATTTTCTCCATACCACTTTTCTTCACTGAAAAAGTATGTATTCCACCAATGTCTCCAATTTATTCATCAGTGCCTTTCAGTTAAGAGAAATACATAAGCAGTGCAAATTCCAGTTACACAGTCACTGTAAAACATGATGTCTGAAAATGGCTGATTGGTGGGTTACATGGACACGAAACAGCGTTCATGGACTCATGGTTGTCGGTCCACAAACATGGTGTGCAAACTGTTCATAAACAGTTTTTGCCAAAGTTTGCAACAATGTTTGCAGGTGTGTACTAGCCCTTACATACCAGGTGGTAGTGGTAGGATCGTACAGAATGGAAGTAGAAGAAATGGTGTTCAATTCCCAGTCATGACTGAGATATTTCTCATTGCCACAACCAGTCTAGTGAAGTCTGCATAATGTGTAGACTATGTGCTAATGGCCAAGGAAATATGGTCCTTTTCTCCTAAGCATCCAGAATGACTCTTGAGTGCACTCATCCCCTAAGCAGTGGATAACAGATTCCCTTTCCTGGGGATAAATCAGCCATATTAAGAAGTTGACCACTTGCCTCTATGCAATGCTAGGTTAAGAATGCATGAATGTATACGTCCTCTTCCCATATGCTTTCATGGTATGGTGATTGGGGCCCACATAACCTCCAATCCAATAGCTGCTGCCTTGGAGTAAAGTGGCACAACCTCCCTTTTGTGACTAAGGCTGAGAGAAATTTGGGTTTTACTTTCATAAATATACTCATAATGGGCTGTAGTCCAAGTCATTTATGTTTTACCATACACCAGGAAACTTTGTATACAAATGACAGTCTGTAAAATGTAATTTTAAGTTAGCTTGTAGTTTTGCAATAAACATGCCAGTCCATTGCAATTAAGTAATGATAATGTGTACTTTTTTATATTTCTCTGCAGCCACTGTTACAGCTGTGTTTGCTACTAGCTTCAAACGGGACTTCCCATTTGACCCTCAGGAACTCATTGTATTTGCTGTTATTGGGTGAGTATCTTTTGCTGCTGTAGATAATTATAGTTACATGAGTATACTTTAATTGTTAATTTTATTTTTATTCCTTCTATGAAGTGTTAAAGTATTGTGCATTGGATACTGACATGAAAATCAACCACATCCTGGACAAAGAATGATTACTGGCAATTGTTTATATTCATATATTTCAGTTTGTACATAATGTTACAGGTAATATGATACAAAAAACTAAACTTGCTGAACCTTCAGTACTTTGTGTTTGACACTGACATTTCATAACTTCATGTTCATCCTTACTGACTCTTCATGGCTTTGTGTTTTTTACTGACTGGTCTTAGTGCCATCTCAGGACTAGGAGGTGCTGCATATGTGTGGATGCACCGACAGTATGTTCTGTGGATGCGGCGTAACAAGAGGATGACTGCTTTCTTACAAAAGAAGTAAGTTCAAAAGGTTTATAACAAGTTTACTTTCTCCTCTGAATCCTCTTGGAATGGTCAACTTCAGTATCAGAGGCAAGCTAGATGTTTAGTCCATGTATCAAAAGCACATTATTTTAACAGTTTGTGTATAAAACAAAGAGTCAAAAGGGTATACGCCATGCTGTGATAAACAGAATTCCTATTGGCTTTCTTCAGACTTTCTTAGATTGTGGTCTGTTGATTCATTTCTTGTTGTACATAAGTTGGACTAAATTAATTATATATCAGTATTTTAACAATATCCATCCATTGGTGTAGTGCACTGGCACTATGGCACAGGATGAATGAATGGATTGACCAACAGCAGTACAGACAGACAAATGCTTTCCATAGAAGTTGTTCTGGCTTACTATGTAAAAAATACCTAAAAAGTTATTTAAGAAAACAGTGAAATGTGTGTTTTTTTTTTAATCCTTCGCATATTAGTGAACCATGTGCGATACCAAGGTAGGCTTGTCATTTAATTTGTCCATTTCTTAGAGATTGCTTGTCATTTGCTTGTCCATGCAGCAGATACATCAGGCCTCTTGACTCTCATCTGTTGTGCAGAGATCTCTAATGGTAGAGAATAACTAGATAGTTCTTGCACAACCTATAGCAACAGGCATGACACTAAATTCCACTTTTATATCTAAAAATTAGTGGAATTTCTTTGTGACAGGGGTGATCATGCATAATGGCTATTCTTGAACCTTAATAAATAACTGGAACAGATAGGGTAATTTGAGGTTAATTAACTTACTGAAGTGTGAAATATTTCTGAGTAATAATTAAAAGTCAATTCTGATGTCAGAGTATACACGCTTGTGTTTGTGAAGATCCACATCTTCTGGCATGTAATGTTGTGTCATTAGGTGAGTAATTTTTAACATTTGGAAGGACTGTGTTGCATTCATCTTCACGGTCAAGCGCTACGAAAGTGAAGGGAGTACAGTCTCCTGCAGTGTTGGGAGATGCTCACACTATGATACAGCGTTATGTCCCAAAGGACTGCGACTTTGTTACAGTGACCAACCAATTATTTAATGCTCTTTGGGGAAGTAATCTTACTTTGAGAATTATACAGAATTCAAGAGTGTACTCAGTGGTAAAAATAGAGATAATGTGGTGAAAAGAGGTGATATGTAAGTAAGCTCCATGCTTGAAAGAGTGTTAAGCTTTCAAGTATGTAGTATAAAGCGTACTTGCTGATTGTTAGAAGTTGCTTACTGTCATGGAGATGTAGTTTCAGCTTAATTTTTCAATGCTGAAACCCTGTTGTGGCATGGTTATTCATAATAACCAACTACATGGCAGAGAATCTTCATCAGCAGTTGAAATTTATTCTTGTTGCTTGGAAAGTCTGTTCATCACCTGCACAACAGAAGACTGTTATTGCAGTGTTTCGTGAACAGATTGAGTTGAATGGATGCATACTAATTTCCATGGAACTGCTAACTGGTTTATGATGTGACTGTAATAAAATGTTTTGTGTGTGGTGCAGCCGGTTTCTGTACCCAGGCTTAGTGGCACTAACTGTGGCATCTGTGTCATTTCCACTCGGACTTGGCCAATACATGGCAGGGGACTTAAACACCCATGAACAGGTGAGTGTCATATCTCTACTGAGACCACAACAGAAGTCTGATAGATTGTCTTCTTCTCCACCACTTCCATGTCTTCCTTGTGCTGTTATGCTTTGTCTTCCAGCATATATTCCAGTCTCCTGCAGTAAGCTACCATTTTCTTTGCGCACACATTGTCAGTGATAACCATGTGATAAGTGTCACAAATGACATAGGCTAGAGAGGGCTAGAGGAGACTGTAGCAATTTTCGGACAGTGAGAGGACAGAAACACCATCAACTTTACCAGTCATGGGATTTCTTTCTTTGGCATTATAGTAGTGGCTCAGTATCAACATGACAGTGGATGGTAGTAATCTGATGCAGGTTGGCACAGCCTATCATAGTAAATAAAAATATGGTATTTTATAAATTGTAAAATTTACAGGATTGGTTAATTTTTAGAAATGTAATGCCAGTGATGAAAATGAAATACTTGTAAACTTCCACAGCCTGTTTGGTTTGCATAACTAACTAACTAACTGCATGGAGCAAAATTCTTCTTAAGCTACTAGTTTGTTAGCTTGTTAAGACATTCTATTTATTTTATGGGTCCTGAAGGATAATAGCTGTGTTTATCAAAGTCTGCCTCTTGCTTTTAGTCTGAACCAGATTAATCCAGTTTATGCCTTGCTTCATATTTCTTTACAAACCATTTTGGTATTATCCTGCCTTATATGCTCCAATTCCCTTCAGGCTGTAAAACTCTGTATGCCTGGTTGTCCTCTCTCATTCATACCACATACCCTGCCCAGCCCTCATCTTTAGCTTGAACACTAATAATACACTGACTCAATTGCAAGACTTTTTTTAAAAACTGAAAAAGTCAGACTTAGTAAGCAGAGAACTTCTTAAAATGGTATGTCTGGAAATGTTGTATAATTTTGCTTTTGTATTGACATTGATGTTCCCTTTACTGTAGTGTTATTCCATAGAAAATATCCATTAAATTATTGGTTTTTACCAGTTGTATTAGTCACAGTCTGAGTACAAGATAGCACAAAGTGTTCTTTGCTTTCCACTGATAATTATAATATATATGCATAAATACATTAGTATATAAAATACAAATATAGTATCATAACATTTAGGAAGTTAAGCCACTACAGTTGTTTGTCATGTCTCAAAGTACATATGCACAAGGTTATTAATCAGTATTTCTTTTTAAGCTGGAAATGTAAATTTGTAGACCCCACAGGCTTTTGATATTGTGGTCTTGGATGTCAGAGGTAATTTGTAGAAAATGTCTGTAGTTCTCCAGGTACCCCATGACCACATAATATGTGGAGTGTAGCCAGCACTGTGTCAGGCCCTTCTTCATCTGCATTCAACGTATCAATTGAAAATCTGATCCACATCTTGCTTTTTATGTGGAAGAAAGGCATCAGTGGTGTGGAGAGTTTCTTTGAAAGTGATGCTGATATATTAGTTTGCTAGAAGTTTTGACTATATACTATAACTTCGTCCTCCTTCTCCTCCTTCTCCTCCTCAACCTCTGTCTTCTACTGTTCCTCACTTGCCTCCTCTTGCTTATTTCCTCATTCTCTCATTTTTACTTTTTTCCTTCTCCCGTTTGCACCTCCTCCATCCCCAATTTCTCCCTTTCTTTCTCTTCAATTTTGTCTTTCTGCACATATTTTGTTTTCCATGTTTTTTCTTTGGTGCTGGAGAGCAGTGCCTCCTCCTTCTAGAGCCGTAATGATACCGTGTGAACTGTTGCCTTCCAGATTAAACTACGTATGTATACCCATAACACGTAGATAGAGTCTAGATAGTGAAAGTTTTGGCTACTTTTACCATATTGTTGGTCTGTTGCCAGGTGACAAGCCTGTTCACAAATTTCACATGGACTAAGGAAGACCTTAATGTCGAAGAAGCAGAGATCGTCAGACACTGGGTCACCCCTCAGACTGATGTGTTTGTTAGTCTTATTGGCTTCACTATCTTCACTGTGAGTGGATCCATGGGTCAGAGAATCATGTGTGCTAATGGTAGCATTAATAATGATATGTCATTTAGCATGATGTCAAAATATAGTACACCCTGCCACTGATTCCCAACCCGAACCAGCGGAATTCATTCACATTCTGGCACCCGGTTTCTGTGATATACATTTTAATATTAACTTAGCACTGACACTGGCATACCCCAGGTGATATTTATGCCATTCAGGTTACCTGAATGAACTTGTTCCATGAATTCCGAATTTTGTCTGTCTCCCACACACCTCATTCTGCTTTATTTCATCACCATAATAATATCTGGTGAGAAGTACAAATTACAAAACTCGTCATTATGCTATTTGCTTCTTGAATTTTATTGTTCTAGTACAGTGTTCTCAGCAAAGGGCTAAACTATTTGCCAAATATTTGTGACATTAGTTTTTTAATTATTGCTGGGTTTATGGCCAACTTATGACCAGTGGCCATTTATGGCAACTTTCACCTTTAGCACGACTTAAAAGTGACAATTTTCCTATGCTTCTGTCAACAGTATGAAACTGTTTTCTTTCAGAAGAGATATTTGTTAAATTTATTACCACTGCCCTTCAGTAAAATTCAAGGAGAAACACAATATTTGTCTGTTGTGAACATGTTTACATTGTAGTTACATGATCATCTTGCCAGTCCAGCAGACAGACATCACAATCTCTGTACTGGTGTTTGATTTCAGTATGTCTTTTCTATCATTGCGGCAACGATTCCTGTTCCATCAGGAAGTTTCATCCCTGTGTTTAAAATTGGGGCCTCCTTGGGCCGTATATTTGGTGAAGCAATGCACCTCTGGTTCCCACAGGGTGTCCATTATGGCAATATATTAGCACCTATTATACCAGGTAACAGTTTAGTGACATACCAGTCCCTTGACAGACCGCAGCATCACTGGACCACAGTGAAACTGTGATGCTTGCCAATTTATTTATTTATTAGTTATTTATTTATTTGTAATGAATGTTAAATTTATATATGGGTTTATGTTAGATAGAAAATTAAAAATTTTTTTACTTCCATATCCAGGAAGAGATCAGTCACTTACAGCTGCAGAAATCAGCAACACCTATCAGTTTATTACTCTTTCACTATCCTTGAACCCGGCAGTGACCTGATCAGTTCGTTATACTTTTAGGAATGCATGACTTGTCACCTTCTCTCTATAAAGCCTAGTGCAACTCGGTAAACGACCTCACTCCTTAACAAACTGATCGCCAGCTGTCATGTATCTGCGATGAAGAAATATTGTGAAACAATATAGTTATTGCCGAGATTATTGTAACGACACTACAATGCTCTACTGTCTTCTGTTTGTGCAAGGTAGGACACATTGAATGTATTAGAAATTCACTTTATACCGAGTTGAGCAGTTGGTAATTACACTTTATGCTTTATTCCAAATTTACACGTTTCAGTTTATAGAGAGAGAGAGAGAGGCAAAGTAATTATTTAAATAACTTATATTAAACTTAAACAGAATTTGACCTTTTAACTGTGTAGCTAATTATTTGTTAGTCTATTGTAATGCAGTATTTAGTTTAGCAGAATAGAATATACACGTTTTCTTATTTTCAATTTAAATTGGAATGAGTCAAATGATTGTTCTATAAGTCTTTGAGTCCTTGCCATAACAGATTTGCCACACTGTTGGCTGGTGGCGGCGAAAATTACTACCATACGCTTTAGTGTCCTTTCCCTGGAAAACTTAATGGAGGTCAAGCCATCATCCAAGTAGGAAAGCAAGGTTGAGGTGGAACCTCATCCTTGTCACCAGCAGGCAACTTCTTCGGTGCATTATACCATAAGCTGTAAACAAAGTCTAGTGTTCCTGAAGATGGGCGAAATTATCGCCTGAAACATGTTGAGATGATTGAATTTACTAATAAAATGCTATTGTTGCAGCTAGTTGTTTGTTTATACTATTGAATCAGAGCTTAATTTAGGTATAATATACTTTATATGTGTTTTCCAGGACAATGTAGCATTACACAGGAGAAATAAAATTTCTTGGCATTCAAATTACGGATACACTAAAATGGCACTCACATGTACAGTTGCTAGCAGGTAAATTGTGTAAGGTAGCTTTTATGATAAAAT
>Ga0136643_10006252_pt1 | contig 17014 bp, 9 predicted proteins | sample TergutLab28metaG_FD_96883 | JGI IMG/M metagenome (GOLD analysis project Ga0136643, IMG submission 96883) | Labiotermes labralis P1 segment gut microbial communities from Petit-Saut dam, French Guiana - Lab288 P1 (version 3) (version 3) | ecosystem: Host-associated > Arthropoda: Insects >... | reverse complement strand
TTGTGTAGGTTCATGGTGGGGAACCGGAGGGAAAGAGACCACTAGGGAGACCTAGGCGCAGATGGGTGGATAATATTAGGACTATCTCCAGGAGATGAGATGTGGGTATATGGACTGGATTGGGCTGGCTCAGGATAGGGACGGGTGTCGAAGGCTTGTGAGCGCAGTAATGAACCTTCGGGTTCCGTGAAATGCCGTGAACTTCTTGACTAGCTGCAAACCAATTAGCTTCTCAAGGACTCTGCACCATGCTGTGAGTTGCTGCTTCACAACAAGATACTTCCCATCCATCCGTCAACAACGCCTACCGCAGTGAATGCAGTTTCACATTCACTCACCTAGGACGGACGGCCTGCAGGGCTTGATCCACCCCCAGCCCGTCCATGGCAGGACGCGTTCTACTTTTGTGATATTTTTCTTCCATTATGTTAATGTTCTAGCAGTTGTTATTTCTTTGTTTCCATTTCATGCAAATCACACGAAACTGCTACCGTTACAACCGCGACGAAATTTCTTCCAAGCTCTTTCGAGTCACGTGACTGTTGTCACCCACTTTTCAGCTTTTACTACTTTCCTACAGATGTCACGACCAAAGTGCAAAGTGAATACAGATTGCAATATAGTTACGGCGATGTTATTTACGTTAAGCACCGATTTTATTCTGGCACACAAGCAGTAACCGGGCACTTATAGCTCGTCTTTCTTATTTGTATAAAAAGGTGACCAGAATTTGATGCAAGAGTGGTCTAAGTACAAAAGTTTAGAAAGAGTGCAAGAGTGTTACAAGTGAAAGAGCCCGCGTGCAGCCTGGTATTCCGGTCCCTTCTTAGCCACCCCTACGCCGATACTAGCTATGATTGTAGTGCAGGAAATACCTAAGTGCGATCCCGGCACTACCTGTTCTTGAGCACAATATTAAAAAATATCGAGTGTGGACCCCGTGCAGTCTTGTCCCTCATTAGTCACCCCTACGCCGATTCTAGTGCCCATTGTAGTGCAGGAAGGACCTAAGTGCAAACACGGCAATACCAGTTCTTGAGCACAATATTAAAAAGGATCGAGTGTGGCCCCGTGCAGTCTAGTCCCTCCGTAGTCACCCCTACGCCGATCCCAGCGTGGAGTGTAGTGCAGGAAGGACGAAAGTGCGATCCCGACACTACTCGTTTTCTAGCACAATATAAAAAAGAATCAAATGTCGCCCCCATGCAGTCTGGTCCCTCCGTAGTCACCCCTACGCCGATCCCAGTGTGGAGGGTAGTGCAGGAAGGACGTAAGTGCGATCGCGGCACTAATAGTTCTTGAGCACATTAAAAAAGTATCGAGTGTCGCCACCGTGCAGTCTGGTATAGGGGTCCCACGGCAGGGCGTGGTGCAGGAAAGACCTAAGTGCGGCCCTGCACAATAAAGGATGGGCGTTTCTTATATGTTGGTACCGCCGTCCAGCTTGGTCCCCCTAGTGTAGGAAGGTCCTAAGTACGGTCCAGGCACTACTCTTTCCTTAGCATATTATTACAAAATATCGGCAATCACCGTCCAGCTTGGTCCCACTTAATTGTTGGAAGGTCCTAAGTAGGGTCCAGGCACTACTTTTTCCTTAGTATATTAATTGAACGGTAAACAGGTCCCTAACGAGGGCCTAACTCTAGGCATGGATCACGAAGAAACATCCGTCATAGGCTACAGGACGCTTTTCGAGGTGTCCGGTATACATTGCTCGAAAACGGGACTTCAGATAACAAACGATATGTATATAAACGGCTATTTCATCTTACTATTCGATCTCACATCAGACAGGGGCGCGTCGGAGTCATACGTCCCACCCCGAGAAAGGCAATATCAGAATCGAGTTGAAATTCAATAAGCTGTTACCGGAGGCGATCACGTGCCTGTTGTTCCTAGAATTCGACAATTCGTTCCTCACAGATTTTATGCGCACAGTCACGACCGACTTCTAAAACAAATGGGCACTGTGTAGCTACTGTGCACAATGCTTGACGTCAATTCATTCCTCGACGTTTTCCCCTCCGATCTCCTACCGCTATCAATCACGCGAACCTCCACCGTCATCATCAATGCCGATCCCCACACAGAGGAATGTTCACACTGGCTAGCCGTGCACTTCCGACCCAAATTTCGAGTGCCTAATACTTTGATTCATGTGGCATCGTACCGCTCGTACCCGGTATCCAGGCATTTATTAGATGCAACTGCATGACCTGGGACTATAACAGACGACAGCTTCAGGGCCTGACGACTGACGTCTGCAGCAAGTCCTGCTGTCTATTCGCCCCCTACATGGATCGGGGCTACACACCGAAACAATTAATCTCGCTCTTTGATGCATCTAGCGCAGCAGACCGACAGGTGGAGCGACTGTTCACTGCCGAATTCGGGGCCCAGATGTCCCGTGGCGGCTGGGGTCATTGCTGCCGCAGTTGTCTATAAAAAGGTAGGTACTTTGTCAAATCTAATTATTCCTAATCTAACATGGCTGGAGGAGGGAGGGAGGTCGCGATTGACTACGAGTTCTTGCGGGGGCGGCAGAATGAGACGATTGTCAAGGAATTGTGAGTAGCCAGCGCCGCGGCGTCCGAGACGTTCCGTTTAAAGTGCCCCAACAAGATGGCGGATCACGGTTCGTCAGAGAATGGTGTAAATAGGGCCGACGGACATATCGAATATAAAGAATTACACACGGTCGTTACAGAGGCCGTGGCCGGTTTTGCGCACCTCTAGGCCTACGGCGTCTCTAAATGTACATTCCACGCAGGATTGACGGGACGGCCGATCCATAACCTACAGGATCTCGAGTGCCCCCCCACACGCCTCTTTCAATCACCGCCACTGGTGTACATTGCCATGTCACGAGGTCCCCAGATTTGCTTGCGCAAGCAAAACCGCGCATTCCCTCTACGATTGGTTAATGTACTATCTGCAGAAGAAGTATAATGACCAGTGTCCGGTTGACATGACACGTCGTAGTGCCGAATTTGTTGGAGCTCTATAAAAAGAACGTTCGAGCACGTCCCACATCATTCTGCTGCTGCGATAGCTACTAGTCGACAACAACAAACTGCGAGGAAGAAGCGCTTTCTGCAGCAACTGCTGCCAGCCGCCTCGTCTTCCGAAATCTGTCCCTACTGGCCTGCCAGTCCTGCATTCAATCCCCAGAGCGTGATGCTGAGGCGTCTGTTATTCATCAACTCGGACAGAACCAAGTACGTGTCTGTCGGTTCCTACCCCACACGCGACTATCAGCCACTGGTGGAATTCGGCGCCATCCTGAGGGGCGGGTCAAAATCCATCGTTCTCAAAGACGAGAATATAGACACGCTGGCGGACTATGTACCCAAGACGCTTGTTTAACCTGCGATAGAGGGACAGGGGAGGGTGCGCGAGCGGTGTCTTCCGCCTATAACCGCCGAAATACTACGGATCGGCAAGACTGTATTTCGGCACGCAGTACATTAGCCTATCGATACTGGACCTACAATATCTTACCCGAATGTTTCACATAGTGCAACAACAATTGCGCAATTACACACTCGCTTTGCCGGACGTAATATCTTAGGTGACATCGGCCTTAAATTCAGGGACGTATGTCGAACCAGTGGCTAATGACAGTGACCTCATGGACTACCGTCATCTGTTCAAGGAACCCGTGACAGCTGTATAAATATATGTATCACCACTGCTTATCGGAATAAACGCCTAATTTAACCGAATTGTCGTTTCTTTCGCGACCACTGTATATATTATTAAAAATATTTCACTGCACTTACCTGAGTTTCTCGACACTCCACCTTGCGGACCGCCTTCCTCACAATGGAGCAGCAACAGCAGAAACGACGACGGTCGCCACCACCTTGGTGCCGTCTTACATTAACTCTCTCTCTCGGCAGCCACTGGAACGGATGCAACAATGCTCACCTAGGTGTACACTGACAAATTCCCTCTCTCTCAAGGGGGTTACGCACATGTTCCAGGATGATCATCTGAGGAGTGCAAATGCGTAACATCGCTTATGTTCACATACAGACCTGTGTTTATGGTGCTGTGCTTACGGCTTCTACAATGTATGTTGGATTCGGCGCAGGGGGGGATTAGAACTTCGGGCAATATGCATGGAGGTTTAGCCGCGCAGTCGCTACATGTTTGGTAGCGTCTGCATGGCCAGCCCCCCCCCCGCGCATTCTTGGATGTTCGAATCCCCTGTGTTAAATGCAATAGACATTTTAGAAGCCGTACGCAGAAGCACTTCAAAAACGCCAGCTATGTATGGGAACGTGGGCGATGTTGCAGAAGCACATTCGTGATGATCATGCTGCTACATATGCGATGGTATTTCAACTCACTGCACAGAGGTATCATGTGCAAACTTCACCTACCTCCTACACGCTTCGTCTTTGCAGCTTCTAACACACACACACACACACCTCCTGTCAACACAGTAGCAGCTTCTTTCACGATGCACACACACACAGGCGACCACCACAACAACAATGGTATTATGGGGTGTCTTCTAACATAATAGCAGCTTCATTCACGATGCACACACTCATGCGCCCGCTACAACAATGTTATGATGGGGTGGGGTTCCTCTAGGGTTACGTTTTATACAGACCCCTTTCCTCATTCGACATATCACAAAACCATGATTGGGTCTATATTACGTCAGGTGCTTCAAACTTAGATGTCTGCGTTCAGGTGGTGCCATCACCTTCGTACCTGTAGGTCGAAATGTGAGCGCGTGACTTGATGATATAGCAGAAAGAATCACGCTCGTGCATGTGTTTAATCGCCCTTAGATAAGTGCAGCCACTGTTAAGGTGAACGTGCTTCATTACTATTCTAAATGTGCCTGGGAACCCTGCGCGTGACTTCTTGCACTAGCAACTGTTTTTCCCCCGTATTGCATTGCTCACGGACTGCCACAGGGGTGACCAACACAGTTGCCTTCCGCCTCTTGACATACTTATACATACCTTTCCCTCTAGGCGGGTGCCAAATTTTAACATGCCACTTTTAATGGAAAATTTAACTTTTGTATTTTCATACGGTATATCACGTCAACTTTGGAACTTATCGTGCATTCCAATTTGATTTCATCCTATTTTACTACCGATTCTGATGATGTCAAATTAACCTTCGCTTCAATCACACATTAGAAGCACGTGGGGGCTTTTTCTCTTCTCACCACACGTTGCGGTACATCCCGAACCTCTACCAATACACACCGCGGCACGCCCGCCGTATTGTAAGTTTCATTTCCAAATGTCGCGCCCGGCCCCATCCCATCACGACATCTGTCCGGTGTGTGGGGGGCAGCAGGTCCAGTGCTACAATTCTGTCCCGCGGACGGACTTGGGCGTAGGGGGCACCAGCACTCAAGAACGAGTAGAGCCTGGACCGTACTTAGGACATTCCATGCACTACACTCAGAGCTATGAACCGAGCGGCACGGCGGCTGCCACAACCTCATTTTTTAAATAATTAATTTCGATCCTGCCGAGAACGGGAATGTCTTGAGTTCGACACTCGTCAGGTTATATCGCGCCAAACTCCCCTAGCTCAGTGTCTCATTGTGAACCAACAATATGGCGGGGTTTGGCCTGAAGCGTCTGACCAGTAATTAGGCGTCCAAAAATTTAAAAACGGTTTTCAAATCGAAACTCTTCTTCATCAGATAGAAGTTCGGGCGGACTTTCATCAATCTTATCTGCAACCTGACACCCCTTAGTAAGTACAGCGGCACGTTACATATGTCACTATGTAATCGACCGAAGTTCTGAACTCCCCTACTCGCGCTAATACTGTTCCAAAGAAGGATGAATTCCAGGTTCGCCGTGGCGGTTAGATTCTCGGCCGAGGGTTCGACAGGCTGCATGTCGCCCGTGTCTAAATACCTGTAGGCGTTTGATAGATGCGTCGCTGCAGCATCTGTGCCGTAGGTCATGAGAGTCTCGAGATAAGAGCGATAATGATAGAGCTCGCTCGCCTGCGTGATGTTGGCGCCATTTAGAGTGACGTTACATTGACTGAATAGGGAGTGGAGGAAATTATTTGTCATGCCCGTGTGGTCCGCAAAGTCCACATCCTTTCCCGAGGCCGAGATGAAAATACCCCTGACATAGAGTTTCATATCGAGATCAATGTACGTATCATTATAGGGAGGTATAAAACATTACAAGTCATTTTGATCGCCGGGGCGATGGGTTTGTGTGCGGATTCTATTGTCCCGAGCACAGATGTCTGTATAGGCCTGTGCGCAAAGATGTCAAACTCGCTACTGACTGACGCTATCTCCGACGCCGTGGCAGACATGACGGGCAGCTGAAGAGTGAATGAAGTGAAACTAGGAACAGATGTCCCTTTTTATTATTTTTCTCGGCCCACGCTTGATATTTTGAGGCTTGAGACCCTTCTTCTTCTTACATCTCGCCTCCCTGACGCGTTTGTGTCACCGGCCTGGCAATTTGCTAATTAAATTTTGGGCGGATTCAGTCACGTGTTTAGACACTATATACTCGGTGGTCGTTGCGTTGGTAGGGCTGCGTTCAGCGATATCGGTCAGGATCCTGCCACCGGTACGCAAAGTCGCTCGGCCCATTGCTTTGGACCCGCTCCACAGGAGTAGGAGGAACCAGCGAAAGAGACTGCCGAAAAAATGCCCATCCCGTGTACTCGCTGAAGGTAGAGCGGGGCGGAGTAGACGGTACCGATGCCCGCTTTATTTAGGTAGTACACTTCTAATGGATGCATTGCTGTAAATGTCCTATTCAAAATGGCAACCCAGAGTTTTATACAATTGTCTTCCACTAGTAAATTTTTCGAAAATGAATCACCACTTTTGTGGGCGTCGTGGTGTCCTCGAAGGGGATGTGCAACCCCTCGGTTGTCTGGAACTCGATCCGGATGTCTTGAAACCTGAGATGCTCGACAGGCACATAATACACGTATCGAAACTCGCGCTGACATGACGTTGATGATGGGGAGACTAATGTCCACATGCAGCGGACGGTAGTCACCGAAAAATTGCGGTGATATCAGGTGACAGTATATTAGGGCGGGGCTGTCTTCCCATATAGGCGGAGAGGAGGTACACGAAATTTCACACAGCCCCACTTCCCAATTGGAAGTGGAAACCAGGTCGACTGGCTGAGCCAGTTTCACCGAGAAAACGGCATGCGTATTCTGTTCGTAGATGTCGCGCGAGGCGTTGCTAAATAGAGTGAGAAAATAATGGCTCTGCGTCGCAATACTCTCTAAGATGTTCTTCACGCTAACTGCAGGCACCCGAGTGTCGAAGTCCTGACTGTAACCTCGCCAGCGGACGAGATATTCGCGAATGCCTCGTTTGACTCTCTTGTCCAGTATTTCATCTATTTTATAGGCGATCCTGTGTGTTATTCGTACGGGGGTCAGTTCTTCACGAAAAAAATACTGGCCTTCTATAGGCGTGCAATCGAAATCGTCGAGTTCGTAGATGACCCGCGGTCGCCTCTCGATTAATTTGACGACCCTGAAAATCACGGTGCTGAAATAATGTTCGGCAGCCTTTGCAAACCGCTTCTTCTCTTTGCTGATGATGCGTACGTGCTGCCCACGCGATATGTCGCTTTCGCGGCTCGAAAGCATCCCCGTTTCCGAGCCTCCATACCTTTCCATATCGCTAGCACGTCTGAATCGGTGACTCACGAGGGCGCCATGCTAGTCGTCGAATGAACCGTGTCATTGTAGGCCTTGACAAATTTAGGCAGGACATCGATATGTGAAATATTTGTAGAGTCTATTGCGAATCGTGCGATGCACACGTTCCACGACCGCACATTTCAAGTCTGGTTCTGACACACCTGAAACTTAATGCCCCCGCTCTCGCCCTGTAACATGTCCTGAAGTTATTTATTTAGAAATTCCTTGCCCTTATATGGTGCGTACCCATAGGGTCATCGAATATAGGTCGAAATGCGGAGGCTACGGACGGCCCCCTCTTTGTCTTTAAAGTAATCATGTGTAGAGATTTCGAAATACATCTATTACCGAAAGAATGTGTCTATAATTATCGTTACATTTTGCGTAGGCCTGTACATCCAACAGATCGCATTCTTACACGTCCATCACGTTAGTCACTGTATAGTGATTATTTGCGAAACGCTTCCTCACCGGTCTATGCAGCGTATAAGCAACCTGTTTGTCTAATGACGTCGTCAGACTTCTTTTTTGCCCCCGTCGCCGCCGTCGCCGACCGAAGCTTCAGCAGAGTCGAGAAGGCCGACGGTCTGGCGGGGTCATAAAATAATTTGTTAATCTATTTGCCACCTACGCCGTAAGGCGGATTCGACACCCCGTCCTTTCGGTTTCCCGAAAAGAGGCGGAATGAAATCGCGAAATTTCTTTCCTCGCGTTATATTAATGTTATCGCCAGGCTGATATCTGTTCAGCCGAGCGTTAATCATTATCAGCATTTTTATAGATTTTTAGATCGGTCTTGTTAACAACTTCCGTATTCACGTTCTTACGCGTCAATAGTTCCCAAAACCACTCCGTTCCTCTGAAAGCATTTCCCTTAATTGTGACATTGTCATTGGGATATATAAACAAAGGGGAACCGCCTATCATCAATTGCTCGCCATTGTTACGGATACCGTATTGCGTGTCGAGGAAATGCGTAGCACTAGGTACCGTTCCGACATTTTCTTCTACTTTTTCTTCCGTCTGAGCCCCCGCCTCCTCCTCCGTGACGTCATCGTCACCGGGAATATTAAATCCTTGTTTAGGTGTCTCATATACTATCTCTTTCGATATCGAAAGAATTGGTGAGGGAGGGCCGTGATGCGGCGTTTTCGCCGCCTCGACTTTAGGGATAAATTACTGTTTTGTTAGTTCTGGCTCTGAGGAGGCCAGCTCCTCCCTGTTACAATTTGACGTGACGGGCAATACTCGTCTTAGGAAATAAGATATAGCCTTTGTACGCGTCTTCCGTCTGATATCGGCCTTGCGATTCTTATGACGCATCCTAACCCACTCTTCATACGGATGGTGTTTTTACGTCTGCTACCGCAGCTAATACGTTCCTTTTTTGCTCGCGAGGCGACGAGGGAGTGCGGGGTCGTTTGTCCCCCTATGGTATGATCGGCCGAGGCGAGGTACATCTTACGTAACATGTTTATCTCGGCTTAAAGATAAAGCTGGATATTGTTGGCAGTATGGCGCTCAGTAGGAGCAGTAGAAATCTCACGCGCTGCACTATGAGTCGAATCTTGGCCGAGAGTGACACGTGCCTACCTTGCGCGTGTTACAGCCTGAAGATTTTTCAATTGCCATTCAAGACGTTCAACACGCACTCGCTTATACAGTTCACGAGTTCCTTTTAAGTTGGTTATTAGGGCTTTGCGTAATTTCGGTTCGGCCGTCTTGAGCACGTGAAGGGTGTGGTAATTCGATCTCACACGCTGCATCACCTATATCGGAGTAGACGACCGGAGGACAGTCTTTCTGAACTATGTTGGTTCGAAACCGCAGATTGTCATCCGTGTCTTGTGTCAGATCCAAGATGAGTTAATAGTGGGGTCTTTGTGTCGAATCCAGGTAGGCATCATACAACCCACCAATATCTTCGGGTTACACTTTAGTGGCCAAGTACTCGATCTGCTTATCTCTGACGTTTTTCAACGCGACAACATAATTCAACGAAATATCTCTACAGTAGCGGCCCTAATGAAATACATTTTGCGTAATTAAAATCACGCAGATATTTCTAAGATGGCTGCCTCTCGTAAACAAGTCACACAGTTGCTCAGAATAAACGTCGTTCAACAGATCGTCTAAGATCACGTGGCACGGTTTGCCGCTACCACCCCCGAAATTCTCCTGTACGCCCTCGTGGTATGTCTTGTTTGAGGGCAACTGCTGACTCGACAGAACGGCGGTCTTCTCACTCTAACACCAGATTATGACGCCGCCGATTTCGCATTCGGTGCACAGTGAGTCGAGGTTCTGTAGCAAACATAAGCAGAAGGACGTTTAGCCCAAACCGCTAGGTCCGCTCACTATACACGAGAGCGGATGGTTGAGTTCAAGATCAGCATCACTGATGGATGGTCAGGGATATGACACGACCCTCTCCCTCCCTCCCCCTATTTATACCCAAACGGGACGGATATATTGTCACCTAACAGTCGCCTCTTGAAAAACGAGTTTCTATATATATATTTTTTTCAGTTTCGATAGCAATTGAGACGGTTACCCCCCTTCCTCCTGCGTTTGATCGTCTTTCTGTATTTACGTTTACGACGGAGGGTTCATTCCCCTTGTTCTCACACAGAATCATGTCCCTTATGACATAGAAATTAACCATTTTCGACGCATTCTAATTGAGGGTTATGCCTCTCACTTTAAGCACGGTCTTTTCTCGACCGTCCCCGGTCAGCACTCTGTACGCGTAGGTTCTTGGCCAACCATTCACACATTCCGAAATGCTCTCTGAGGAGCGCAAATCGGATGTCATGTCCCCCAATTTGTCCCCTGGATCAATTAGTGGGGTTCACCACTCGGCTGAATGTATACCACCGAGTCCGTGTCACAATACATCGCGTTCTATCGCTGCCGGTCGGGATAGCTTTACAGACGGATTCGTACCACTACGGTGACGTAAGTTCTTATCACCTCGTTCGTATGACGCAGAATAGGCACGTCTTCTCTGCACCACACTTCCAAGATTTCGAGACTACGTCATCGCTGGCAAACGCGAGGTTCATCACCTCGACGCCAGGGGTGGACAGGAATCCATACAGGTATTTCGGGTTCGTGATCATTTTGGTCATTGTCCGATCGTTCCGTTCCGTCAGTTTCCGGCACATGGAGATGAGAGAGAGTTTGGCCAGACCCCGTTTGGCAGCGTTATACCTGATCGCTTCCTTCTCTACTCGTATCCATTCTCTGTGCCAAAACGATTCCACGTATCGGTCCTCGTCTTCGGGAGTGTGGATCCAGCCGGGATAACCGCTAGCCTCTGCTTTCAGCATCAAAAGCGTGTTTATATAGTCGACGAAAATTCTGCCCTCGCCTGTTTCGGGGTTTTAATAGGTCACCTGATACTCGTACATCTCATATATCTCGAGTATCTGGTACCTCTTTTCAACAGCCAACCTCACGTCATCCATTACCCACGTACGGGTGAGGGCACGATCCTCGTCTCGGGTAAGCACATTCCTCACTTCAGGAGGAGGAAGTTAGGACTCACGTTCCACACGGGGAAAACATGAGTTATTATTATATCTGAAAGGGAGGACGGGGTGATACAACCTCTCTGGTGGAACGATTGAACATTTGATCAGGTCATCCATACGCAGGCACGCTTCTATATCCTTACACGCATAGCCTACTTGAATGATCGGATGACCCAGGGGAACTTTAAATACTTGCATATGTACCGGTAGAAGCTCATGATGTCGACATGTTGGATGGTGTCATTCTCCAGTGCCTTATAGTGGAGACGCATGGCCTCGGTTCGACCAACCGTATGGGGAATCACGAGTACACAACGGACTCTGTTTCACTATGGGATGAGCGAGCAGTTGGGGCCTTCCTGCAGCATCAAAATCACATTCCCTTTGGACATTGAACAGGTATCTCGTGCGCGTTATCTGATCGAGACGCCACATGGTTCGCTTATAGCGTTTAGCTAGCGTATCGCCTCTGAGGGTGGTGACGTCACGGAACGGCTGGCACGTATGTCACGACCGTTGCGACAGTGCATTACCTTCACACCGTCAGTCTCTTCCATATGCAGCAACCATATCAATACGTTCTTGCTATAGTTGTTATTGCACGTGTACCCCCGGTCGGTATGAGACCGATAGTAGCAGGAAACGTTTACGCAACAGCTTATTGCATGCCAAAGCGATCGTTATGGACTCGAGAAATACTTCTATGTTTCCTATCTGCATGTATTCGCGCCTGAAGACTCGACACGCCTGTCTTAGGACAGTGACTTCTTGACAATATTTTTCGAGCACACGCCTGTTGTCGAAAATATATAATTTCTGGCTCTCGTACCACGCGTGAAACTGCCTCTTCTCCTCCTCGCCCATCTCATTCATGCCGTAATACGCCACATCGGGGATGGGACCTATGTAATCTAGGTGTTCCTCCGCATTAAAATAATGAGGGTACCACGATTTGGAGGCCGTCAGACCGTAGGCTTCGGGCAGCTTAAGCAGGGGGCACAGGAGAAATGAAACGCTATCCAAAAACACCAAATGCTCCACTTTAATACACATTATTTTAAGCCCGGTCATAATAATTTCGGGTTTCCATTTTAGTAGGATCGCCCTATTCAGGATAAAGTGGAGGTCGAAAGCCTTGGCGTTATGTGCTATAGCGACGATCTTATTGGCCCAGGGGCGTGGTTCGGTAAGGTATGAGAGCAGGTCCCCCACATGATCTCGCCAGAAGGAGTGCTTCCTCTTAACGCAACGCACGAAGTCCCCGTCTTCCGCGTCCTCGCACCGCGAACAGAACTGCTGCACGCAGACGAGATTAGGTACGTGTAACTTAGCCTCGTCCGTGTACTCGGTATTTTGGGTGGTCTCGAAATCGTAGAATACGTAGAGTACCTTATCACTTGCGGGGGCAACGCGTCTTTCAAGGGTCTCATATAGCACAGGTGACCTACTTCTTTGTTGTCCTTACAGCTATCGCAGAAACGTTTATTACATTCCTGATTTCCGTGCTTCACGACCCATCCTCACGTCGCGCAACATATCTTACGCTCACGCACGGATTTTTTTAAATTTAATGTGCGTTGCTTGTGGTTGGCGAAACACGTTTGGCTTCTGAAATGTCTATTACGTTCAGTGCAGGGGTACTGGACATGAGAGAACGCGCACGGGGGGCACGGTATTCAGTCGCTACGTCTCGTCGCAGGCGTGCCTGACGTCAGCTGTACATGATTTGTTACACCATTTCACACTTAGTTTCTAGCCATGGCAGCTGTATGTTTAGTGATCACGTGATGTCTTTCGACATCGTAAAGCAGATTAATTCGTTTAGACGAGTCGACCTGCCCTTCAAACATTATATCTTCGTAGCTCAGACCGTGGTAGACGACTATCTTATACTCCCGAAATTGTTCCTGGAATCTTACAAATTCAGGAATCCCCGCACCGTTACACAGATCGATACCGGTAGTCTTGAGTAGTGTTTGGACCTCGTGACGTATCTTCCGACCTTGCCGATACGCCATATAATTTGGATCATTCTCTACCTTTGCAATGGCTATTACCAAGGCGCATGCTAAGGAGTTCTCTTTCGCTTTCACCTCCACGATAGTTCTCTTGAGGTGCGCCATTACGGAGACAGTTCTGCCCCTTATCTTAAGTAAATTTTTAGCAAAATCGCCAGGCATCCTGACCGAATGCACGGTAATGACTAACGTGCCCAGGGCGTTGAATCTACAATTCGACTGGGAGACTTTTTCAAATACGCTCCATATCACTTCTGCGGATAACTTATCTTTCCGTCTAAAGGTCATTCCGATAGGCTTGTCATTCTCGTTCACCTGATTTTGAATGGTCATCCCCACCATGACACTACTATCTACATCGCGTAACGCGTGCTCAATTGGATCGTTCACACTGGCTAGGAAATGTGCTACGGGATTCGTGTTATCTGATGGGGGTATTAAACGCACGTTAAGCTACCTTCCTACGGCATTGTACCGCCTTTACTGAATCGTATTCGCGTCCATTATCTCGAATCTATGAGCCATGATTACTCTCTCTACAATAACTTACAAAATTTTTTTAGGTTTATCACAGCATAATACTTATATCACTTACCACAAGTATAGTGAGAATTATACTTACAGATCCCGAGCCCTGCTGTCACGTACAATTTCTTCGGTAGTCAGATTTACTTTAGGTTCCAGCACCGACTGTTGCTGTCACGTACAAGCGACCTCCTATTTATCTGCTAGCGGATGCTAAGGTCATGTTCTTTGTTTGATACGCTGTTTAGAGGCGAAATCGTCACGTACCGCAGGCAGGAAATGTGGAAGACGGAGGAGACCATGCACATAACGTGGAAAGGGATCATACGGTTATTTATGCGGTGGGATCCACTGGTCAGCTATTCGACGTGGTTGCGGGAGTTGAATTTACCAATGAAATATGTACCGACCGCGCACAAGATGTTGGCGACGTGTGAACCAGAACGAAACATCCTGACAGACCTATGACAAATCTCCCTAGCAGGGGACATGGACATACCTAGCTACCATGTGGAAAAAGACCAGACAACGCTATATCACACTGTGTAATCAATTAGGTAGGTAACTTATTTGGGATTACCTACCCGCTGCTCGCCGTACATAACGTAGTGTATCTTATCAAATACTGGCATTTGAAGTACGACGCCTTGTGTTCGCAAGCCTCTTCTTCCCAGACAGGGAGCTGTTGAGAACACCCGGCGTCATACCGCTGCCCACTACCCATCCGCCGTCTGAAAATGTCTGCACTATTTTTTATGCTATATGTATACATTTCGCTACATTAAAAAAGAACAGTCGATGTGTATTTTTTGTTGTTTTTCCTTCTGAGACTCACTAATAATAATTATTTACATAAACCTTACGCCTGTTTTGCTCGCAACTTGTATCCATTTTCCCATACTTCTTCACAGGTACAACGTCCATGCAACACTGTAACTTATACGTCACATCTGCACGGCGGTACGCCCGACACATTTTAAGTTTCATTTCCAAACGTCGCGCCACGCCGCATCCCATCACATATGTCCGGTGTGTTGGGGAGCAGGTCCCGTGCTACCAATCTGTCCGGCGGACGGGCTTCGGCTTAGGGGGCTCTAGAGTTCAAGAACGAGTAGTGCCTGGACCGTACTCAGGACCTTCCATGCACTGCACTCAAAGCTATGGACACAAAGGCACGGCAGATGCCACACCCCTATTTTATATGCTAAAGAATGAGTAGTGCATGGACCGTTCTTAGGGCCTTCCTGCATTAGGGGGGAACAAGCTGGACGGCTATTGCCGATCCTTTTTAATAATATGCTAAGGATAGATTAGTGCCTGGACAGTATTTAGGACCTTCTTGCACTACGGGGAATCAAGCTGGACGGCGGCTGCCGACATAAAACAAACGCCTATCCTTTAGTTGCAGGGCCGTACTTAGGTCCTTCCTGCACTACGACGTGCCCTGGGACCCCTATACCAGATTGCACGGGGGCGACATTCGATTTTTAATCTTGTTCTCAAGAACGAGTAGTGCCGGGATCCCACTTAGGTCCTTCCTGCACTACACTCCACGCTGGGATCGGCGTAGTGGTCACTACGGAGGGACCAGACGTAACGGGGGCCACACTCGTTACTTTTTAATATTGTGATCAAGAACTAGTATTGCCGGGATCGCACTTAGGTCCTTCATGCACTACACTCCAAGCCGGGTTCGGCGTAGGGGTAATTACGGAGGGACCAGACTCCACGGAGGCCACACACGATCTTTTATAATAATGTCCTCAAGATCGGGTAGTGCCGGGATCGCACTTAGGTCCTTCCTGCACTACACTCGCAACTAGAATCGGAGTAGGGGTAACTACGGAGGGACCAGACTGCATGGGGTCAACACTCGATAATTTTTCGTATTGTGCTCAAGAACGGGTACTGCCGGGACCGCACTTAGGTCCTTCCTGCATTAGAATGGAAACTAGAATCGGCGTACGGGTGGCTACGGTGGGACTGAAATACCAGGTACCACGGGGGCAATTTCACTTGTAACAGCCTTGCACCCTTTCTAGACTTTTCGTCTTAGACCACTCTTGACTCAGGTCACCTTATTATACACATAAAAAAGACGGGCTAAAAGAGCCCGGTCACTACTTGTGTGCCTGAATAAAATCGGTGTTTAACGTAAGTAACATCTCCGTAACTATATTGCAATCTGAATTCACTGTGTACTTTGGTCGCGCCATCTGTAGGTAAGTAGTGAGAGCTGAAATGTGGCTGACAAGTCACGTGATTGGAAAGAGTTTGGAAGAAATTTCGTCGCGGTTGTAACGGTAGCAGTTTCGTGTGATTTGCGAGAAATAGAAACAAGGAAATAACAACTGCTAGAACATGAACATAATGGTATTAAAATATCACAAAAGTTGAAAGCGACATGCCATGGACGGACTGAGGGTAGATCAAGCCCTGCAGGCCGTCCGTCCTAGGTGAGTGAATGTGAAACTGCTTTCAATGCGGTAGGCGTTGTTGACGGATGGATGGGAAGTACCTTGTTGTGAAGCAGCAACTCACTGCATGGTGCAGAGTCCTTGAGAAGCTAACTGGTTTGCAGCTAGTCAAGAAATACACGGCATTTCACGGAACCCGAAGGTTCATTACCGCACTCACAAGCCTTCGACACCCGTCTTTATCCTGAGTCAGTCCAATCCGGTCCATATACACACATCCCACCTCCTGGAGATACGTCCTAATATTATCCACCCATCTACGCCTAGGTCTCCCCAGTGGTCTCTTTCCCTCCGGTTCCCCACCATGAACCTACACAAACTCCTCTCCTCACCCATAGGGGCCACATGCCCAGCCCATCTCATTCTGCTAGATTTTATCACTCACACATGGCAAATAACCGAAAGGAACTGAATTATTCCTTCAGCCACTAAACTACGTCACGCCAATCCACCAATAATGCACCACCAACATTCCACTCTGTCCTCACTCACACTGTAACACAATGTTGTCTCAAATCGGTCCGATCATATAAGGTAATGACACTCCGTAGAACATCTCGCTGATATTATTTTGTCCCTGTATAAATATTTCTCAATTAAAAAATTATGAGACTTACATTGTGATTTTTACGAGCTGCATCATTTGAACAAATGTTCCATATTTCACAGATATCGAGATAATATGAAGAAAATGTCTGCCATATCTAACGTCGAACCAGTAATTCCACTCAACTGAGCCGTGTGGTGAGCGCAGTATATGATACGC
>Ga0136643_10006251_pt1 | contig 17014 bp, 13 predicted proteins | sample TergutLab28metaG_FD_96883 | JGI IMG/M metagenome (GOLD analysis project Ga0136643, IMG submission 96883) | Labiotermes labralis P1 segment gut microbial communities from Petit-Saut dam, French Guiana - Lab288 P1 (version 3) (version 3) | ecosystem: Host-associated > Arthropoda: Insects >... | reverse complement strand
TACTTACTTACTTACTCCATGGTGCAGAGTCCCTCTTGAGAAGCTAACTGGTTTGCAGCTAGTCAAGAAATTCCCCGCATTTCATGGAACCTGAAGGTTCATTACTGCACTCACAAGTGACTGCCAACTATCTCTATCCTGGGCCAGCCTCATCCAGTCCATATACCCACATCCTACCTCCTGGAGATCCACCCTAATATTATCCACCCATCTATGCCTAGTCTCCCCAGTGGTCTCCTTCCCTCCAGTTTCCCCATCAAGATGCTACACACCCCCCTCCCCTCACTCATACATGCCACATGCCCAGCTCATCTCATTCTTCTCGATTTTATCACCTGCACAATATTGGGTGAGGAGTACAAATCATTTAGCTCCTTGTTATGCAATCTCCTCCATTCCCCTGTTACCTCATCCCTCCTAGGTCCAAATATTCTCCTCAACACCATGTTCTCAAACACCCTCAGCTTCCTTTCCTCCCACAATGTGAGTGACCAAGTTTCACACCCATACAAAACAACAGGCAAAATTATAGTTCTATATATCTTGAACTTTAAATTTTTGGATAGCAACCTGGAAGACAAAAGGTTCTGCACCAAATGATAGCAAGCATTTCCTGACCTCGATCTGCCCTTATTTTCTTCCACAATAGAATTTTGATTTGTTAAAGTTGTTCCCAAATATTTAAACTCTTCCACCCTCTCGAAGGCACTATTATCAATCCTCACACTCTGAATTCATCCTGCATTCTGATCTCGAGACATGACCATGTACTTAGTTTTATCAGCACTTACTTCAAGTCCAGTCACCCTAGTAGCAGCTACTAAAGCTTCTGCATTTTCCTTTAGAGTATCTATGGTTCCTCCCAGTATATTAACATCATCGGCATAAACCAGAAGCTGATGTGTACCATTTAGTTTCAAGCCATCCTCATTTACCTGAACCCCCCCTAATGGCGTACTCTAAAGCAAAGTTAAAAAGCATTGGTGATAGAGCGTCTCATTGTTTCAAACCATTCCTAATAGGGAACCTGTCAGACACATTATTGCCTACCCGGACTCTGCTATATGTTTCAGTCAGACTCATCTTTAATAACCTTACAAGTTTCCTAGGGATACCAAACTCAATGAGAAAGAAGTTTAAGTATAAGAATATTTATCTTGGTGAGAAAATGAAAACAGAAACAAAGTTAGTGCTGCTGAACAGTTCTGCTTTCATAGACCATAAATTATGCAAGAAAACTCAGTCCTCAAGGCACATCATTCTTCTAAAATTATATCATATTTTAAATGAGTTGTGCGCCTAACACGGTAGCTACAGACTTTAAATTAAAACTGCTATGTCTACAGAGTACCAAACAGAAATGACAAAACCTACCATTCGTCTTTCATGATTTCAAATTTTTTGCACGTTTCTCTTTCCATGCTGTTCTTAATGATTGTAGGAAGTTTTAAAGTATGGCATTATATGAGGAAGAGTCAAATTAAAACTGTAAAAGTTTATATGTACATAAGTATAAATATTTAAGGTTTTCATTTGATTCACCCTCGTAATAATGTTCAGTGATGTAACATTCACACTAACTTTGACAGAAGTTGGTCAATTGTTTCAACATTTGAAACATAAGCATGAAAACAGTATGGTCATCACTGACAACTACTTTATGCCATCAAGGTACAAAACCATGATGAATAGTAATTATTAAACATGTATTTAAATTAATTTTTCTCCTACAATAAGATACAACAAACTTAAACAGTACGGGAAAGAGTTACAAACAAAAACCTCACCTCAGAAATTTTAGCAACTTCATTGAGTGTTGGTCGGATAAATACTGGAACACCATCATTAGTGAAAACATCTCCTATAAATATGCTGAGAAGTACATCCGTTGATAATGATGGGCTCCCACCATCCTGAGCTCGCACCATCAGATGATAGGGTTCTGTACGACCTTTACCAGTCAGAGCTTTATGTGTAATTATGTGTCCAGTGCTACGATTGACTGCAAACAATCCACTGGCCTCTCCTTCATTGGACAGGTCATAGCTTATTTGTCCTCCTGCTCCACCATCAGGATCCACTGCTGCTACAGTAATAACATCTGTGCCTACTGCCACATTTTCTGGCACAACTGCCGAATACATGCGCTTTGTGAATGCTGGTGCATTGTCATTTACGTCTAGCACATCTATCAGCACCTGAAAAACATTGCAACACTTAATGAAGAGAATAAAATGTATTTATCAAACCTTTCTGTTTCACATTTTGTGGCTCTCATACATGCTGTTTCTGACATATTCTGTGAGTTCATTCCTACCAGTATATGTACTATGTGATACATCCACACACACACACACACAATTATCGTACATTCCACAGATCCAAAATTTAGTCAAAGTGACAACATACTGAGGTGTAAGTCATAAAAATATTAAACACACAGGAAAGGTAAAATGCAAAAACACTGTAAGGATTCCACATAAAGTACTTACACAGCAGGTAATGATAATACAAATATTTTTTAAAAAAATTCATCAACAGAGTAAAAGAGTGTACTCTTGAATGCTACTTTAAACTGAGACTTTTTAATTCACAAGATTTTGAGTCTGCATAATGAAACATTGAAAATTCTGATGCCAACATAGAGAGTACTTTTCTGAACACATGAAAGGCTGGCAACTGGTCTCTGAGGACGGTACACATTCTTTGTATTAGTACGTGCACAGCCAAATTTGTTAAAATTTTCTATGGATATTTACAATGAAATTCATTAATAAGAATACATGAACATGAAAGAAATAAAATCTCTTATATCTTAAACAGACTACCATCATCAATTTCTAGGCATTACAAATACCAGTAAATAGTAACAATTTCTTGTGAAACAAATTACCCCCTCTCGTCACCAAGATTATTTAATTTTTCATTGTAGAGTGAAAATAAGGAACATAAATTGTTTTGCTGGTGTAAAATATGCTGATGTGAAATTATGACCTAACTGCATAACATGCTCCATACATCTTACCAACCATTTGATCAATTTGATTCTTCCATTGGAAGTGACCACTATCCACAGTGTCCTACTTAAAATAACAATTGAATAGACCTAACATAAATGTAGCACTTAACAAGACAAAGCATACGTTTCCCAGAAATGTAAAAATTCAGTGACGGCTACAATGCACTCACCACTGCACTGGATTTGCGCTGTTCACTGCCACCTTGTGGAGTGTCTGATGCCACAACAGTAAACCTTAATAATGGCTGTTTTTCCCTGTCCAGTGTAACACTTGGAGCAATTTGAATCATTCCTGATACCGTATCAATAACAAACAATGCAGCACTTTCGCCATTCAGAGAATATCGAACAGCTCCATAACCTGTCTTATTATCATTTCTATCCAGATCAGTGGCTCTTACAGTTAATATGGACTCAGGATATTTTGCAGACTCAAATACTCTGGCTTTATAACTCTGCAACAAAAACATGTTAACAAATTATAACAATAAACATATTAAAATATGTTAAATTATGTAGCATAGGTTCTACAAAAATGAATGTAATTAGAATTTTATATAAGAATATGACCCTACATATTTAAGCATTTATCATAAGCCATCATTACAAGTTCCACAATAATAATGTGCACTAAAATGTTAAAATGCAATAAGATATATATATATTGTCCTCTTTAAGTGTTACCCATCTTAATGTCACATTGTGTTTTCATGGTCATGATGTATTCTTTAATGTATTGTGTGTGATTTCCTTTGGCCACAGGTTCTCTCTTACATACAGGCAATGTTCTTTATTATTTCTTGCTCTGATCTGTTATATATTTTGATGTGACTTGCCATACCGTATGGTGCCTAACTGCTGTTAGGTTAGAAGATGATAAATCTACCAAATTACACCAAATGCACGAGCCTGGAGATAGAGTAAGGTCAAATAAGCCACTACATAATAAAAGGACAGCATTAAATAAAATAGGATAACTGTATGTTGTAGCTCTGAGAAAAAAACAGCAAGAATGTTTATTGAGAAGTGCTGATTACTAGTCGCATATTGTGCTCATCAAATTATGTACTTGTTGGCACAGTGTGCTCACCAAATTACATTCCTGTTGGCATAGTGTGTTTATCAATTTACATCCTTGTTGGAAGAGTGTGTTCATCAAATTACATCCTTGTCCTTTCAACTTTATCCTACCAGTGTGTGTATTTCAATTTTAGCACATGGTTTCACAAAAAAGTGAGTATTATTTGAGCGCAGAGAGATGATATTATGAAATACAAGGTATTTTGTGGAAAATAAAACAGATGTTATGCAGCATGTCTTAAAAATGCAGGAAATTTACAAGTTGCCTGAATACATAAAAATAATTTTCTAAGGTTGTTTTCTTACATGTGTTTGTGAATGTGAATGAAGGTCTCTAAAAGGTTAATAAAGTAATTTTTCCCACCTTTCTGTGTTTAAAGGCAGTTTAAATGAATTAGAGACAAAGGAATGTATTTTTTTATTTATTTTTACATTAGCTTAAATAAGTGAACTTTCCTCATAACAGTTAACAGTGTGCGCATGCGCACGCACACACACACCCTCTCTCTCTCTCTAATCTCTGCATATTTTGTGTTTACATGGGCATTATCATTTTACTTAATATTAATTAGCTCTTTACTTAAACACAACACACATGCAATCTGTACACCAAAACAAAAACAACAAAACACTAACCCTAGTTAGGTAAAGTAAGAAACAACAGGCAAAGGGAGGTCCAAACCTAATTAATGGCAAAAAATTTTTCCAACTAACATATTTAATTTCTCTATTGATAGTACCTCTTGAGAAAATGTAGGGCTATTGTCATTTATGTCCTGAACCTGAACAGTAACCGTTGCTTCGTTGACCCTCTTGCTGTCATCGGCAACTGCGCGCACTTGGAAACTCAGCATCTGAAATCACAAAGACATTTAATTTTTGTATATTCCTACACAACAAAGAATACAGTCCATTTCCACTCAACACCAATCAGTTAATGCTGTTAAGGAAATAGCTACTGTTTATCATGGGAATCACACAAAATACATAAGTACGATCCATGAACAAAGTGCAGAGTTTCTGAGTGTTGAAGAGTAATCACTGTGGTTTACAGTGTGAAGCAAGTGTCACTGTAGGCACTGTCCAGCTTCCTGTGCTCCAGTCCTGTCATTTAACTTAAAGCTGACACAATGTGTAAGCTGAACATCGTGGCAAAATTGATAGCACTCCTGCTAGAGATCTCAGTTCAACTCACAGCTAACATTCAGCTGTCCTGACTGAATTTTGTCATGATTTTCCTTGGTCCTTCCAATCAAATGTCAGGACAGTAATAACACCATGCTCCTGTAAATTCTGACCAACACCATTCCACATTAATTCCAATTCATTATTCACTATCATCCTAACACTCAGCACCATATTGTTTGAACTATTTGCAATGTCACAAATAAATGAAATGCCATATACAACCAAAACCCATGTTTTTCCTGCCAACCGCAATGTACATATTTCCAACAAGTACACACTACATCAGTGATTATCAGCCAGAGTCATGCAGAACGCTGTTTGCGGTTCTGACAGAAAATGAGTAATAAATAAATAAATAAAAATATGGATACACCACAAAATCTCCAAATATCCTTCAACATATGCTTAATTTTCCTTTGCAGTGTCAGCTAACTTATATAGCTACTCTTTGAAGATAAATTTACATGACACTAATTTAGGAGTAACTAATGTGTGTCACCCACACCAATCTGCTCTGGCCTGTAAAACTTTCACACACAGGGGTTCCTCATTGGAAGAAAGGTTGGGAAACACTACTTTACGATATACATACTGTACATACCTTGTAAGATCTCTTTGCGAACAAAATGTGCATAGAGACGCTATAGCTGATATTTTGCAACAGTGATTACCAATCCAACAGACAGTTCAGGACTATTTATGTCAGTTATAGACCCACTCTACACTTCTGAACATATCTTGTTAAAATTATCCAGTATTTCACTGAATAAACCCACATATAAGGTAAGGTTTTCCTTTTGGCAGAGTTGGACATAAAAGCGTGAATTGTCTCATGAGCAAGGCCTTACAGCAAGAATAATATTCTGAAGATGCAAGTAATAATTTTGAGCTCATGTAAAGTGAAATGTCCATGTAAAGTGAAATGCCCATGTAAAAGTGAAATGTCCATGTAAAAGTGAAATGTCCATGTAAAGTTAAATGTCCATGTAAAAGTCTGTATTGAGTTGTGTTCATACAGTACATTACATGTATTAGTTTTCATATCACATCTGCCTTTCTGAGACTTCAGTAATTTTTTTTACTAAATGTTTAAGCTCTTTGAGTTTTTTATTCCATATACCCCAGTGGGAAAGAATGAGTCACCCTAAATTTAAAGCCACCTAATAATCGGACCTGTATGGTCTAACATCGATTCCTCAAAGAAAACTTGCCTATCAGGACTGATATTGGATGAGACAGTAACTTCGTTGCAGACAAGGTCATTTAACACAAAAAAGTTAGTTATTATGAATTTCATTATAAAATTCTTCCCTTAATTCAGGTTGACCTATTTTATTTTGTAATAACTTACCTCCTGCTGCAAGCTTTCATAATCCAGTCTTTTCTTCAGAGTTATGTTTCCTGACAGATCCAATTTAACATAATCCTCTGCATCTCGAACAGCTGCATTTTTCACTTCTTCAAATTTTGTAATAAACTTCCCATTCAAAGGGTCTTTTGCTGACAATGTCAGCAAGGTTGTTCCTACTGGCTGTTCTTCTGGTACTGTAAACTTTATTACAGGGTTTGTGGGTGTCCATCCAGACACAGTAAATACCGGATTGCTGTCACTGTATGCCTGGATATAAATGGTGACCTCAACTTTGGCGACCTGATCTTGAACATGTTCAATTGCATTCTGATCACTGGCCTGAACTGTAAAGATAATTACGGCTGCTGCTTGATGATCTAATGGCTTCGCTACAGACACTTCACCTGTTGTCGAGTTGATTTTAAATGCAGCTTTGTAATCATAAGGAATGGTGGATTTCACAGCAACTCCTGTTCTGTCTGCAGCTCGAATTGGTTCTACTATGGAGTACTGCAGTTTGGCATCAGAATCAGGATCCATTGCCTTTAACATCAGTACAGGTTCACCTGTCAGCAAAAGAAGGAAAATTCTTTAATTCATTCACAAGGTATGAATATCAAAGAGAAGAAGCAAACTGTGTTCAATACAGTTTATCCAAAAACATGTACATAGAAAGCACCATACAGATGAACAATGAGGTTCCGTATTGCATGGAAAAAAGTTATTTGTGTAATGATCCCATCACATAATACACACTATGTTTTATGTTAATGTCAAAATGTTCCTAACATACATCATAAGACATGTTTGGGCTTGTGAGATTAACCTAAGACAAATGGTAAAATATTGCAACTAGCTACAGAGTACAGCAAATGCTCAATGAATGCAGAGATCACATTCTGTAAAAAATCATACAGATGTTTAAATCACAATATGTGCAGTTAAGAAATTCTGAGGAAAAAAACAGAGGTAAGTGAAACACAGACCCTCACATAACATGATACTATATACATTAATGATTAATAAACACAAAACATTTTAAGTATTTTAGGTTCTTACAAGTTGCTGCAAAGGATTCAGGTATTCTGGAATGTGACACTGTGTCTTTGGCTGAGTGGTTCCCCGTATAGCAATCACCTGTCCAGAAAGTAGTTAAATTGCGTTGTCACACTTCTCACTCTCATACTTGCATTAATTTTAAACCAAAGTCTTCTTCCACATGGGAGATTCTTGGAACAGGAAATTAATGCATCAGCTGTATATGCTTATGTACATATTATTATTTTATCAGTATCCAGTTACTGTGAATGTGTTTTAAATGAACAATCTGGATTATCATTGAATTTATTATCTGAATTACTCACCAACTGGTACTCTCTCTGACACATGACGAACAAAAGCAGAAGAGTCATTTGCAGAAAAGATGGGAGGTTTATTGTTCACATCCATTACATCCACTGCCACAGTAGCAGTGGCTGTCTCTCTTATGGGTGTACCAGAGTCAACAGCATGGACAATTATATCATAGTGAGAACCTCCTGTTTCAAGGTCAAGGCGGGCATCAGGTGAGACTCTGATCTGACCGGATCTAAAAGGCAGAAAACAAACCGTGTACTTACGAAGATTAATGACTTCATGGATGCGTCACCATATAGTCTGATACAGTGAAGAGAGAGGCAGCAGATTCCTCTGAAAAGTTACACTATGGTACTATGCAGCATCATGTCCCAGAAGACAATGATCTTCATAGCCAATACCACAAGAAACTCGCCACATCTCACATGTGCTTAGTCTTTGAAGTATACAAAATTAATAGTATCAGGTTTTAGCTCATAATCCCATTTGGTCCTAACAAAAATCTCCTATGTTGCCAAGAGGACTTACAACTCTGCATCAAGTTTATAACTAAAAATCATACAGGTATACTTTCTGTTTAATTAGAATTTGACTAAATATGGACTGATATTTTAGAGGTCTGATAACATATATTTTGTGAGATTTATCATGCTGGTGACTATAAAGATTATTTTCTATTACAGGGGTGCACAAATTTCCAACAATCTAGCAGCCATCTCAAAATTCTAGGCGTAAGAAAGGTAAGATACAGTTAAATTCTACACTAAGATCACACAGATATTAGGCATCACTGTACAAAATTTAGACACCATGGTGACCTGGTGTCCAGGATTTGTGTTCCCCCTGGTCTGTACTTTGCTACCCTAACACTGTGAGAAGTAGATTCCTCCATATCATTGGTACCTATCTGCCATGCTGAGAACATCACATCCAAAAAACAGTGTAAACTTCGAGGTACCTTTAGATATCAGAACTCCATCATAATTATGTTTAACTCTTTACAAAACGGATGGCTGCTGTTAATTTAATGAGGGTGAATCAAACCTCTGATTGATGACAAAGTTGTCCCTGGCACCTCCAGCGATAAAATAACTGAGAAGGGAGTCTTGGCCATCAGGGTCTGTGGCTGTCACTTGCACCACTTCAGTCCCTGGTTCTGCATTCTCTTGGATAGTAGCTGTGTAACCTGATGGACCATTTCCAACATTCCTGTTACCCCGGAACATTGGTCGCTGATTGCCTGGTACTCCCACACGAATTATCACACGAGTATCTTCATGAAGAGGTGGCTTGCCTGCGTTAAAAATAACATCATCATCAGTAGTAGTAGTAGTAGTAGTAGTGGTGGTGGTGGTGGTAGTAACAGTAGTAGTGGTAGTAGTAGTGGTGGTGGTAGTGGTAGTAGTAGTAGTAGTAGGAGGAGGAGGAAGATGGGAGGGGAGGGTAGAGCAGGAGGAGGCAAACTATCCTTCCAAGATGTCGGTAGCCACTAACAAGATCACACTGGGCCATAATCCAGGAACTTGTAATCTGAACATACTTCATGTAAACATATTTTCAATATAAAATGCCTATAATGTAAGCAAGACATTTAATGAAAATCCTGAAAAAACTTTAGAGCAGTGTTTATTATTCCGGACAAGTTTACTAAAACTATGTGTCATTCACCTGCATCTGTAGCTCTGATCACCAGTTCATATTGGCCACGTGATGTGTCAGATGAGTTCACAGGGCCATTCATTTTCACTTCCCCACTGACTGGCTCCACAAAGAACACATCATTATCAGTATTAGATGACTGGATGCCATAAAATATTTTGCCCCCACCTTGATCTGGTCCATCTGCATCTGTTGCCTAAAATTTCAGATAATTAGAATACAATAATGAGGATTACTGGGATAATATCCTGTGTAGTGTGGTAGATACATGTCAATGTTTCAGTGAAACTTGCTGTATAGAAACGTTTGTATATGTACTCATTTTTAAACTTCTAACACTTTACTTTGATGGTAGACACTGAAATGTGGCCTCTTCTGTATAAGACCATCATGAATCTGATCAACATGTTGAGTTTTGGTTTGGAAATTTCTGATAAAAGAGGCATATCATAATTTTTACAGCACTGTTTTGAATGTATTATTTCTGACACTAATTTTTCCAGAGGGGCACTGCTCTCTACTGCAAGAATTGACATCCTCACAGTGGTGGTCCAGAAAATTCAGGTCTTCCAAGATGTTACACCATGTCATCAGGAAACATTTATTAATACATCATAGGACTGTACTGTTTTCATCTTCCAGGCTGAGCAGTCCAGGAACAGTGGATTGCTTGGCCCTGAAGATGGAAGCAATAGTCTTTTAAAAGGTCCAAAAATTTTTACCTGGTGACACAGAACAACATTCCAGAAGACTTGTAACTTCACTGTCCATCACTGTTCTTTATCCATATGTAGTTGCATAAAATGGTTCTAAAACACATCTGAACATTTCAACTACTTCTATAGTACACTCAACAGTAGTTTTAGTCTACTATATATCTTCAGAAATTGTAACAGTTTATAATATCCAGCTGTCATTCAGGTGCTTGTCAGTTACTATAATGGCAAACATATGTCAGATGAACTGTCGCATCGTACTCAGGGTCTCTGTCTCATTTATGCAATCATTTGTGAAATGGAGACTCTCAAGAAAATGTGGCAATAATGTCAAAATGCATAATTCAGCCATATAATGGATAAGAATGTGAAAGGCAGTTGCATGTAATAAATTGTTACATCTACATTTAACACTTATGCATCAATTTCAGGCAATATCTACAATTCTATTATATTATGGTGCATATGATCATGAAATGTGAGGTTGAATAAACAGTGAAGAAAGCAATCATGATGTACTTGAAAGTCACTAACAAGTGTAGCTGCCTCAGTGTAGCCTGCATGAAGGGTGAAAATTAAGTAACCATTATTCCATCAGTGTCACAGAAGTACCAACATTTCAAACTTCCAGTACAGATTACACATAATACTCCTACAGCAGTGCATCGAGTAAAATTATTATAGCTAGGGGGTAAGAGGAAATGATGTAACTAACAAAGCTATTTCTACTATCTGTTTTTGGTTACACATTAAACTGGGTGCAAATACTTTTTTCAAAATAAATTTATAAGAATATTATTAATTCCTCTTTACAGATAATTAGCTAGAACTGTGTAGAAAGGCAGGTATAATATCACTTTTTAGTAAGTGATAAATCTTTCAATCCTTACTTTAAAAAAATTTATAACACCACATCAAAATACATTTCAAAGATTCACAACACAAAACACTAAATAGAGGCTCTGGTATGGTCAAAAAATATATCAGCTTTACCATAATACATGCAGTCGATGGGCTCATTGAAAGGCCAAAAATGATACCATAATTTCAAATCACTGGTGTTTTCCAGCTAGTTGCATCATGATAACTTAAACATAGCCAAACATGCAAAATGCCAGCCTTATTTAATGCACTCAAAGTTCTTGCTAGAGATTTCCATACATTACACGTGTAAATATTTGTGCAACTGACAGAATGCTTTGGCTTTGAAGAATAAAATAAAACATATATTATTTATTTTGTGGTTACCAAGAACGTTACTAACAAGACAAAAACCACAGTGCATGAGCAAATCAGTAACATCAGAAAAGTGCACACTCACTCGAACAAAGAGTTGTGGTTGGAAGCTAGTGACACCTTCCCTCACTGTACGGCTGTATTCCTTCTGTTCAAAAATTGGTGTGTTGTCATTAACATCTTCCACTTCCAAAAACAAATTTGCTGTTGACACTCGCCCTCCACCGTCACGAGACTCAAATGTCAATGAATATGACTTTTGTGTTTCATAATCTAAACCTGTAATTAAGAGACAAAGTAATAACCATAAACATGAAGTAACAGCTTATGACAGAACAAGAAGAAAAGGATAGGCTATTGGGATGAACTCATGCAGATCCATTCCAGGCTTCTTAAAACACAGAAGAGCAATGAGACACTGTTAATATGAATGATAAAGCTTCTGCAATATAACATTTAGTTACAAATACTTCTTCTTCTTGGACACTACTGCTTGATTCACACCTTCATTATCTCAACTGTGCTGCTCCATTGGTTCCTCTCTAGTGCTTTGGTCTACCAGCACTTAAACCCAAGGTATGTATATCCTTGGTTCTGCTAGGTCATCTAATTCAGTTCCATCCAGCAAACATACTTTTGAGATTTTCCATGTGAGATTTTTTCTTTTTCTTGTTCTTTTTCCCCTGAGTTCGTACCTTCAGCCCTACAACCCAGCTTCAAAGCTGGGAGGCCAGGGCCTCTCTGTCTGGAAACTTGTTTTAACCTGCTGGGTGTAATGGCCCTGTCAGCAACCAGGTTGCTGCCATCATATCTTTCACATAACAAATACACAGACCCCAAAAATCATACCAGAAGTAGCTCAAAATTTGTACTATACTTCTACAGCTGTGACATGTGCACTTCTAACCCTTAGAAGCCATAGGAGAGTTACACCAAACTTGCTCTTTATATTATCTGAAGATTTATTTATAATAGCAATGTATGGTGGTCAACATTGAGATGGTAATTTTCTGGAATATTATATCATGTATTCTGGTAGCAGCATGCTACACTCCATAGCGTTAGAGTCTGAACTGTAGTGTGCATCACACAGGTCACTGATTCAAATATTTGTGCATATTTTTTGCACAGTGACAGACACAAATGACCTTTCACAGGGACATGAAAGTAGAAGTGAATCTTCTGCCCTGAAGAGACAGGCAGCACACTCCTCTAGAACACTGCAAAGCATCATATCACACAAGACAGTATTCTTCAAAAGAACTATGGCGAGAATGTAAAATATCACAAAGTATGCAGAAGATTTACATATTTATTAAAAAACCACTTTTTCATACTACAGTTTTCATTTCATTCATTCCACTGGCATGTGCAGAATGCGACGATTCCTTGCCATTCTCAGGAGATTCTTCCGTTCCCCTCTGTTATGTACTTTTTCCTGCCACCCTTCTCCACCAACTATTCTTCCATCCTCTCTTGCCTCATCTTGCAATCTATTTCTTGGTCTACCTCTCAAACATGTTCCCAAATTCATATTCATTTTGGGAATTATGTTTTTTTCCGTTCTCTGTACATGCCCAAACCTACATAATCTATTTAACCTTATTGTACAGGTTTCTTTTGGTAACTGAAATCAATACACAACCTTTTTCATGAGTTCATGAACAAGCATAGATTAAGAAGGACACATTGGTGATCGGTGTCACTGAAGCAAATTGCTGTGGAAAGAAAATTTCCACTGAAATGTGCAAATTATCAGATTCACAGAATCTGATTTTTGTCCAGAAAAAGACCTATCTTAAAGAAACCGGTGTGTTTATGTATGAACATTTCAGGAGCACATATTCCCTTACATTATGAAAAACTCTCGCCTACCTGGAGAAGATTTAGCCACATATAAACCTCCTTCTTTTGATTTTGTATAAAACTTCTCAGCTCCAAAGCCTTTGATGGAGTATGTTATGCTGCCAAACTCCTTGCTATCTATATCAGTTGCAGTAATGTTAGAAATCAATGATCCTGGTCGAATATTCTCCAAGACACGGAGACGATATGCTGAATTAGGAAAAACAGGAGCGTTATCATTTGCATCTAATAAATCAACAGTGACGCGTGTACTGGCCACCTCAACACCTAAATCCTGCAACAACAAAAAAAAAACACTTATTACTTAAATAGTATAAATTATAATGAAAGGGAAAGTCACAGCAATGAAAATATTTCTATTGTTCTGTGTACTTATATGAAAAGATTACTGAATTTTCTGTGATTTTTCTCAATTCCTTCAAAGGTAAACACTGCAACAACCATTTCCTTTCAAACTCTTTCCAACTTACAAAACATTCACCATCCTGCTGTTCAACATTTGTAGTTTAAGGTCCTGAAGAGTCCTAAAATAACCCACACAAATACCAAAGGTCTGACAGCAGCTGCTGGCAGATTCTTGTACATTGTCCAAGTAAACCGGATTAAGTTTATCAGATTATTCCTCTCTCAACACTTCCATATTCCATTAATATAATTTGGCCTTCAATGGCCACTACGTATCACTGAACAAGTTCACAAGGTAGTAACCAAGTACTGGAACTACAGTACCATACACCTACGTGACACTTTTCTGGTGAAGTGAATCTGGATTCATAATTTTCTCACATCAGCATTACTATCAATAATAATCCTATCAATGGCCTACAACAAAAAACATCTTTGACTCTTGCATGTTACTAGCAACTGCCTGTTTCCACTGTTTTCACATAACAGCACACTTTTTACACATCAACTACATGTTTTCATACAAATAAATATGAAATACCCTTCATGAATCAACTACTGAAGACTTCTATTGCCAAACAAAATTTATAACTTCATCCGTCTCTCATTGTTACTGACTTTTGTACTAGCTGACCTGCTCTGTGGGAATATCAGTTGAGACTTACGTAATGTAGTGGCCAAGTATTGTATCAAACTGATTAATAACATAATCATAATTTTTCATATATTTTGTTATACCTGCTTTCCTTTCACCAGTGCCACAACATCAAACACAATGGTTCGAAGAGAAGGATCTGTCACATCATAATCTAATCCTTTAACATTTGAAACTCTTATTACAACTGGAGTACGTCCCATAGCAGATGAAGGATGCACTGTGAAAGTACCAGCTGAGTTGCGAACATCACGAAGCTGTAAAGTGTAATGAGCGTTTTCACCAACGTCACGGTCATTCACAACCATATTCAAGCCTGGTAAAGGTGTATCAGCACCTAGAAATATACAACTACTTCTCATTATAATGAAAATGTCATGATCACGAGTAATAATAAAATGAGCGAATGTCATGTTCATTCTCTTCCGATGTTATAATGACATCTCTCTCCAATATTCAAGCTCAAAAATAATCCTGTGTGAGACATCATGAACCAAATTAGAGCCGCATAATATATGCACACATTTTTTGCTTTGGTGGCAACAAGTAATAAACCACTCGAACCATAAACCAAGGGAATTCCTGTATGGACAGACTTACATGTACTGTAAGATGTATTGCTCATGTCACCATTTATAAGCACACGGGTGGTGACAGGCAAGGAGTTTATGCCTGACAACTTGCATATTGTCAGTCTGGTATTAGCAACAACTGTGCACAAAAATAGATCAGCATCTATTATAATTATTAGGTCATTGTTCTTAACTGGCTCACTATATATGTATACTGAAACATAAAACAGTAGTCATTCCCAGAACTTGTTACATAATTAGCAGTATGCTGACTACCCTGAAGATGGCAGCAGCAACTTCCTACAAAACACTGATATGTAAACGTAATCTATGCAGTGTCATAACCCAGCACACTAAAATATTCATGTTCACTGCTGTGATAAATTCAATCTTGCAGTTTTAACACGCTTTGTACAACATGTAACTCACATTGGAAAGGGTATGTAGTCAAACACAACTATGTCAATTAAGGTGTATTTAATGGTTATACTAGACAACTATGTGTTTCGGCCTTTACTGGCCATCTTCAGGTTGTCTTCAAGAGAACTTCTCTTGAAGACAACCTGAAGATGGCCAGTAAAGGCCGAAACACGTAGTTGTCTAGTATAGCCATTAAATACACCTTAATTGACATGGTTGTGTTTGACTACATAGCCTTTCCAATTTTCACACACACAACGGGGATGACACACTTCCTAGATGCAACTCACATATTGTAACAGCAATTGCAACTCACATATTTGAATAACTTTACTTACCTATATCTTCAGACACACTTATGTGAAAATTATTTTCATTAAATACTGGAATCTGGTCATCAATATCTGTTACAACAATTGTAACTTGTGTTGTAGTCATGTCACCAGGCAGTTCATTGTTTATTAATTCTGTAGCCTGCAAAGAAAAAAGAAAAAAAACACATAAACATATACAGCTTGTTTAAACCTAAACAGAATAATAATGCTCCTCACATTTTCTGTTCATAACCAATCAAATTACAGTTTACACACTTAACTTCTTCACAGTTACTGACATTTGTATCCTTCTAAAATATGAATTTTGGTTCGTATAGGACCTGTATTTTATCTAACAATTATCGTTTGTCTCTTCACATCACTACTCTGCCACAAATGTGGATGGCTGGCTGTTGGGCTACAGTAATATGATAAAGAGCCGACAGGTAGTGGCAACTGATAGTTGTCAGGTAAAATAAGAAACCATATTCACACTGTACACTCTTGGAACACATGGGAAGATGTCGGAATGCATCTTTCTAAAAGATCTGTTGTGATGGAAATAACAGGCTCCAAGCCATGCCCAATGGTAAACATATTTTATTCTTACTGCAGGTCTACGCTAAAATCGTGATTTCAAAATGTACATTCAGCTTCTTTTTAAATAAATTTTATTTTATTATTGCTTTTTGTAACCTATGGTTCCTTATATCAGATACAGCACAGACTACAATATTCTGTAAATCTTATGCATATTGGACCATGCATCATTATGATAGTTGAAGAATAAGAGATCAACTTGATGTCACTAGTTATATTAAGTTTTATTTCACTTCTTCTATGCTCAACATGTTTCGGACATTAATACACCCATCATCAGGAGCCTGCGACTTTTCTATTGTATCACAACATTGGTCGTGTGTTCTTGTTTCAATGTGTATTGGAGTTTCGGTGTATCTGTGTAGCAGGCTGAAGCCTGCTACACGGATACCACCCCAACCCAGCCAAACTGAAACTCCAACACACATCAAAACAAGAACACACAACCAATGTTGTGATACAATAGAAAAGTCGCAGGCTCCTGATGATGGATGTATTAATGTCCGAAACATGTTGAGCATAGAATAAGTGAAATAAAACTTAATAACTAGTGACATCAAGTTGGTCTCTTATTCTT
>Ga0136643_10006250_pt1 | contig 17016 bp, 16 predicted proteins | sample TergutLab28metaG_FD_96883 | JGI IMG/M metagenome (GOLD analysis project Ga0136643, IMG submission 96883) | Labiotermes labralis P1 segment gut microbial communities from Petit-Saut dam, French Guiana - Lab288 P1 (version 3) (version 3) | ecosystem: Host-associated > Arthropoda: Insects >... | reverse complement strand
GAATGGACAATCGCACTGATTAAAGTTTGCGGCAACAGGTTCTCGTAGGGGCGGCATCCTGCCGCCTATTAGAGCTAATGCTTTGCCAAATTCAACTTCAAGACGAAAGAATGGCAGGCGGCAAAATGCCGCCCCTACGATTTTATCAATGCGAATTGTCCACATCTAAATTTGTTATGCAGTGGGGCTACCACATTTTACACAGAATTTTGCGTCCGGTTTAATTGGGCTGCTGCATTGCTTACATGTGTCGGTAGCTTCTGCTTCAAAGTTGAGTTCATGGGCATTTTCGGTTGCAACTTCATTTGTGGGTTCAATAGTAGGCTTTACATCAGTCGTGTTTGGAGCATCGGCATCATTATCACGCTTTTTGAGCATAAGGTATGTAACGACACCAGCGGTTGTTGCTAAAACTCCGACGCCTATAAGAGCTATCATAAGCCACGACAGTCCAAAAGTGCTTCCGTTGTATTCGTCATCATCCTGTGAGTCATTTTCATAGTTTTCGGGATTATCTTCATAATTAGGTTCGCTTTGCTCTTCTTCACCCATCTGCTCTAAAAGCGGCAAAAGGCGTTCAAAGGCATAGGCAATATCTTGGCTGGTTGCAGTAACTTGAGGCTGAAAATTAGCTGTGTTTGGCACTCTTGTAACAATGCCGGCAGAAAGCAGGTCAGTTACTGCACCAAGAGCCCAATACGAAATTTCCTCCCAATTACCGTCAATAGCGTGGTCGTAAGTCCGAGGGAGTGAAACACCCCTAAAGTCAGCATATCTGTGTAACATAGTCGCCATTTGCTCGCGTGTCAACGGGGCATTCGGTGCAAAAGTTCCATCTCCCATGCCTTCCGTAACGTCGTATTCTGCCGCCCATTGTACCGCTTCATAAAACCACATACTTGCATCAACATCCTCAAAAATTTGCGTACTGTTTAAAAATCTTGCCAAATTCACACCGTCCAAATTTGCCAAAACACGCACAAACATAGCACGGGTCAATGCTTGCGTCGGACGCTGTGCCAATCCGACAGCAAACATTTTGTCATTTTCAGTATTTCTTGACGTGACAGTAAAAGACCACTCGCCTTGCGTGGGGTTTAACACCCTAAAGCCACGGCTTCCAAGGCTTTCTACGACCATTTCTGTAGTGATAAGCTCTGCAGGAAAGCCCTCAAAAGCAAGATGCATATCCTCTGGCAACATGGCAATATCTGTTAGTATGCCCTCTGTGTTGTTTCTAAACCTTCTGCCGACAGGGTCTGTCAGCTCTATTTCAAAATCACCCATTGCAGGGTCAAATAACAGCATAAAATCATTTTCGCTGGGGGTGTAAAAGAAAGGCTGGGATGTTTGCATTGAGGCAAGAGTTCCAAAAACGAAGCCATCGAAAACATATCCTGCTTGGTCTGCAATATTTGCGAGATTTCGCTCTGCTTCTATGTGATGTATGCGAAGCACAAGATATTCTATAAAATTCGCCATGTCCCCTGTAGCTTGCATATGGTTGTGAAAGGATGTAAAAAACACATGTCCCGCACCATAGTCAAAAGAAAAAGCCAGCGGTATTGCTCCAAAATTTGATATATGCCCTTGTATGTAAACGGTTGCACTGGGGTCAAGGCTTGTTATTGCCCTCCAACCGCCAAGATTAAAACGAATGTCCATTTGGTTTATACCCATATGAGTAGCAAGGCTTGTATGTACGATGTCCGCCCCAAGAACAGTCATGGCTGATGTGTTTGTGGATGATGCAAACATGCCGGGAAAGGCAATGCCAAGCTGTTGTGCTGCAAGGTCTGAGGCGTACACAATACCTCCTTGCTCTACATATTGACGCAAAATTTGCGGGCTAACATTGTCATGTGTGCCACAGTTAATGAAAATAGCGTGATACTGCAACAAAGCATTTATGTCTGCAAGATGCTGTGACGAAAGTATGTCAAAACTTTCAATAGCGGGAATGGTGCTTAAAACCTGCCCGACATTATCGTGACTGGCATCAGTTACCCCCAAGCGCATTTGGGCGGGCTCTGGTTGCGGCGGTTGTTGAGAGGATATTTGGCGGGCAGCAATAAATTCCGTTGGATTGACAAAACCTTCGGATTCTACCATATCCCAATGCCATGTTGCCCAGTCCCCTGCGTGGTTGTGCCACCAGCTCCTACTTGTGTTCCAAGAGGAAAGGGGATAACGTATTGCAAAATGTAGGTGAGGCGACATAATAAAAGACGGTGTATTTTGCACAGTTGTCAAAACCCCTATTTGCTGACCTGCGCTAACGTAAATTGGATTGTTTAAAACCCCAAAACCAACCCCGTTATGACTTGCGCCTGAGGCATTTCTTATATTTTCGTTGGGCAAAATATGAGTGTATTCTGCCCAAAAGTCCCCATGGTTTACAACAACAGTCTAGCCTATATTGCCGTTTGTTCAGCCGTTTCTAACAGAAACAATTTGTCCGCTAGTTACAGCAAAAACTCTGTGGTCGCTTGAAGAGTGGTCTTCGCCTGTATGAAAGCCGCTATAACCAAGAACACGCCAATCACCTCTAAATGGTCCCGTTACAGTATAGTCGTTCATTGGCATACGGTATTGTTCTTGATTTGCTACGGCTTCTTGCGGAATAAAGATTATAAAAGAAATTGTCATAAGAGCCGTCAAAACAAGGCTTAACGCTTTTTTAAATTTATCTTTCACATCCATCACCGTCCATTTTAATATGCAATAATTTTATCATGTTTTGAGCGGTTTTGCAACAAAAAAATCGGGGCTTTACACCCCGATTTTTCTTACGCTTCCATTCCAAGAAGCCCGCCTTGCCCTGACATCATCATGATGAGCAAAAGCATCATGAAATTATCGTTGCCGCCAAATGGATTGTTATCCATCATCATCATGATGAGCAAAAGCGGCATCATGTTATTTGGTCTAGGTCTGTGATGCATTCAAAACCACCTCAATTTATTTGTCAATAACATAATATGTCAGGACAAGTAGAAAAATGACAAAAATTTGAAAAAAATGTCCATGCGTGGCATGTCTTCAAAAACCTTTTATAGTTGCAAAAATTCTATTAGTCTGATATAATATTGAAAATGGAAGGGGTGGCCGTTGTGGAAAAAGATTCAATAACGCTTGCCGTAGTATATTCGGTCTTTATGTATAGGGTCAATGTAGCTTTGGCAGGCATTTTACTTTTTATTAATGTTCAAATTTTTGGAAACATAATGTTTTTTGCAGACTCGGAAATCGTTACGCAAAACGCCCCTTTTATAAGCGGCGGGCTTATGCTTTTAAGTCTTATTTACGGCTTTTACGCTTTTAACGGAATGCTTACAAAAATAACTGTTTTTGAAGATGCATTGGAGTATAAGTCTATTTTGCGCCGTGTACGTATTGAGGCGGCTGACATTGCCTCGGTTTCTTTTTATAGAAGAGACAAAACACGCCTTAAAATTACCATTGAAAGAAAAGAAGATAAACCTTTTATAATAAATGCCGCAAAATTTAAAGACAGTCAGCCCGTCGTGGATTTTTGCAGCCGTTTTAAAAAAGTCTAGCGGAGGGCAATGCATTTGGATGCAAAATTCAATTTAACTCAAGGTTCTATATTAAAAAAACTGGTTACCATGGCTATGCCTATAATGGCAACCAGTTTTTTTCAAATGGCATTTAATCTTGCAGACATGTTTTGGCTTGGTCGGTTGGGTTCAGATGCAGTTGCGGCGGCTGGTACGGCTGGGCTTTTCTTTTGGCTGTCAATGGCTTTAATTTTCATTGGGCGCATGGGGGCGCAAATTGGCGTTTCACAAAATATGGGTAAAGGCGACCCAAAAGCCGCCAAAGGCTTTGCACAAAACTCTTTTGCGGTATCACTTGTTTTGGGTGTCGCATTTACGACGGTTATATTAATTTTTCCAAACCAGCTTTTAGGATTTTTTGACCTAGAAGCGGACGTTGCCCTTCAAGCCCGCCAGTACCTTGTCACCACAGCCTTTGCATTGCCCTTTATATTTGCTCATCAGGTAATTTCAGGTGCGTTTATTGGGTTTGGCAACACAAAAATACCTTTTTACATAAATTCGCTGGGGCTTGCCGTTAATATTGCTATTACTCCGCTTTTTATTTTTACCTTTGACATGGGTATTGTTGGTGCGGGTATTGCCACCGTAATTGCTTCTGCCCTCAACCTTACCCTAAAAGTTTACGCAATGAAATGGTACAAAAAACGCCCATTCCCCGACTATCGCATTTTAGCAAAGCCCGATGGAGCTTCTGTGCGCCAAATTTTTAAATGGGGTGCGCCTATTGGGATAGAGTCCGCCCTTTTCACCATGTTGTTTATGATTGTTACCCGTCTTGTATCGGACTTTGGAACAGGAGCTTTGGCTGCACAGCGTGTTGGCAGTCAGGTAGAATCTTTGGCGTGGATGATGGCTGGCGGCTTTTCGTCTGCTATAACCGCTTTTATGGGGCAAAACTTTGGGGCAAAAAAATACGGGCGAATGCGCAAGGCGTATAAACTCTCGCTAATGGTTATGGGGTCATACGGCGCATTTATCGGTATTGTGCTATTCGTTTTCGCCGCCCCTTTGGTTGGAATTTTTTTAGAAGACCCCGATTATATAGTGTTTGGTGTTGAATATTTGAGGGTTTTTGCATTTACTCAGTTGTTATTTTGTATGGAGGAAGTTGCGGCGGGGTCTTTCCGTGGTCGCGGGCTAACATATAAGCCTACTGTGGTGAGCATTACATGCAATATACTTCGTGTAGCAATGGCTTATATTATGGTTTTTGTGTTCGATTTTGGGCTTATAGGAATTTGGATAGGCATTGCAATTTCGGTAACAATACGTTCAAGCTGGATGATAATTTGGTACAAAATAAATCAGGCAAAAAGTTTGCCAAAACACGACGAAGACACAGCCTTGACACCGCAATAATGTAGATGATATAATGCCCCTAATAAAACCCCTAACGCAAGCGAGAAAGGATGAGCAGGCATGGCATTAAAGGAATACAAGCAAGGCGACGTGCTTTGTGCGGCAGGACAAAAGGCACAAACGCTGTATTTTGTGACCAAGGGCAACGTTAAAGGCTCTTTTTTAGGGCGTACGTTTAATTTTGGGCAAGGCGACGCAATAGGGCTTTGCGCTTTAAGCGGCGGAAATTATGCGATGACATATACTGCCGCCAGTGATGATTTGGTCGTTTTCCCGTATCCATGCTGTTGTTTGGGCGATGCGGAAAAACCTCTTAAAACCAGCGCAGATTTAATGTGGAAAACCGTGAACAGCCTTGGGAAGCAAAATTCACAAATTTTGAGCTTGCGTAGCCGCTTAAAAAATGAAGCACAAAAGGCATATGAATTTTTGACAACAGCGTATGCCGAATACAAGCGGCTTTGCAACACATATTCTTTTTCTGCAAAACAATTAATGGGCGTGGATTTGATGTCATCACCCAGCGACGGCGACACTATGGAAGATTGGAAACAAAATTACTATCACGAAATTTTAAAGCTGGACAGCAATTTACAACGTGACTTTTTCGCACCTTCCGGCATATCTTGGGGTTTTTTACAAATAGGTGTTGGGCATCTTGAAAAAATTTTAAAATCGGCAGAAGGCTATTACGGCTACTTGCAAGGAATTGCCAAAGTTTATATAGACGTTACAGGGCTTGACCTTTTAGGGTTTGTTATGGAGTTACACAAAAATAGCATACATTTGCGCGGGGCGGACGAAGCCGTCGGCACATTGGTAAAGCAAATTGCAGAACTATTACAAAACACAACAGGCGTTGACCAAAATTTGCTCAAAGAGCGTGTCGGTGATTTTAGCAAAAACTTGGCAAAGCCCATTAGTGATGAAGAAATGCAAGACGCACCAGCAACGGACGGCTCTAGCGGCGTTAAAGCAAACCTCAAAGACTCACTGTACACCATTTTAGAGTACGCAGGGGTTGACGAGGAAGAAATTAACAAATTTGCCCGCAACATCCACGAGTTTACAAGTGTAAGAGATAGAACATCAAGCGAAAACGACGTTTATCGCCTTCGCCGTGAGCTAACAAACGACTTTTACACTGTTTATACTTCCGTACTTATCAAAAGTCTTGAAGATAAACAGTTGCCAACAGTTATCAAAATGTTCTTAAACTTTGGGTATATGGATGCAGATTTGGCAGGACACGACAATGCCGACTACTTATACAGCATTGCAGACAGCTACAAAGGCGACCCACAAAACGGGGTTTACACCATTACAGAATGGCTGTCGGCTATATATAAAGGCGAAAAAGAGCCAAGCCAAGGCGACCTCGATATGGATTTTGCGCTATATGTTAAAGAAGCATTGCAAAGCCGCCGTTTAGACCAAGTAGAGTATGAAAAAGAAGAAAAACGTATGATGGCAGACAATGGCGAAAAATTGCGTTTTGAGCTTGAAAATGTATTCCCGATAGGCAATAAAATTACTTTTGGGCGCATATCAAGCTATTGTCCCGTTTTTGGCGACCACAACGTGCAGCGCAATTTGCCGGGTGCTCTCGTAACTGCCCAAAGAGTCAGCGAAACATTAAAAGAAATTACAGACCTTGATTTCTCGGCATTTTATCGTGAAATCATGTACAGTAACCAAGAATTGGAAATTAACAGTGCGCAGACCAGCATAGAGCATATGCCGAATTTTATTTTGATGCCGAATGTTGGTACAAGAGGGGCTATGTGGCAAGAAATTGAAGGGCGCAACCGCAATACAAAGGCAAGGGTGTTTTTGCCCGCTTTTATGCTTGAAGACTTGCGCAATATTATGATGCGTCTTACTGGCGAATTTAGATGGGAAATATGCAAGCGTACTCAGGGCGCAAGATGGTCTGATGCCAGCTACCCATCCCTAACCAGTGAATACTTCACATACCTTCAATTTTACCGTGGCAACCGTGATTTGTCTGTTGATTCAAAGGCATCTGTTAAAACAGAGCTTATGCGTGCCCGTAATGTATACCGTGCTGTGTTTGTGAATAATTATATAGACTGGCTAATGTATGAATCTGGCGGCTCACAGCGTCTTAACAAAGTTGCACGCCGTATTATGATGATGTATTGCCCTTTCCCAGCAGAGCATCGCCAAAAGCTGGGTCAAAACCCGCAATATGCAGACCCTGTAAAACAATACGAACTTGCCAAAGGTAAGGACGTACAAAAACTCAGCAATACAATGCAAAAAGTAAAGCAGTTAAATAAGCCTATCCCGCAAGAACTTCTTGATGAAGTGGCATTTTTAGAAAAATAGCAATCAAAAAAGGTGCGTACACGCACCTTTTTTGATTTATTTCCTTGCTAATTCTAGCAAAAACTCTGCCGCACTATCGGAGTCCATACAGTGTAAACAGATGTCAAGTCAACACGTTCTAAAATGACTGTACCGTCTATTTCATCATCCTTTACAAGAGCCATTAAAAATCTGCCGCGCTGCCGCTGTTTTTGCTGTTGTTTCTTCTGGCCTTGAACCATTCCACGGTTTTCTTCGTATTTATTCACAAGTATTCTATCCTCGGATAAGATTTGTCAAGGGTGTAACGGAAAAAATAAATTTTACCACGCTTTAGCGTAAGACAGCCATTGTCGGGTCAACTCCATCAATGGCTGTTTGTTCTTCAATGGTACTGCTTAGTTGCGTCAACAATATTTCCCACGACCGTAGTCAGCAAAAAATAAAGTATATATAAACTACTTAGTCCATATCTACTATCTCAAAACGCATATTATCCGCATCATTGCTTACATAAATAAGCCCATATGATGATTTGCCATTATGTTCCTGCCATTGATTTGAAGATTCGCAGTATATCTCTATCGCAGGCTTAATGCTACCTGGATTAAACAACCATTTTCTGACGAGCTGATTGTTTCCCTCATCAATATAAATACCTCGGATAAACGGTTCATGCGTATGCCCGAACAAAATAACATCTGCTTTACCTTTTTTACCGTAAACCAACATATCATGCAAGCCTTGGCTCATCATAGCCTCGCCTGTTTGACGTAATTGGTGTCCGTGTATTAGCAAAAAGCGTTTTCTTTCGATTGTTACAAATCTTTCAAACAAATCTTCTGTTTCGTCAACTCCATCTATATCACTCGCAACATAATAAACGGGCACATCGACCTGTTTTTCAAGTTCAAGAGCATCGTTTAGATGGTCGCCTAAATGGAAAATTGCATCGGGTTTTTCACGCTCCACAATTCTAAGCATGGACTCAACAATCTCATGCGAATCAGAAAGTACAAGAATTTTTATTGCCATTAACTTTTCCTCCCTACCCAAAGACCGTGCAGGGTTGTGCCAACAACATCAGGAGCTTCGCATATCGAATAATGAAACTGCATATACTTCTGGAAGTTATCGTCACTTGCTCTGTTTAGCTTGTCTGCTACGGCGTAAATCATGCCATCTGTAGCGATAGTGTGGGTTTTCTCTATGCCATGCTTCGTTGCTATATCTTCTATTTCAGCAGGAGTTGTTGCTACGAACAAACCCGCAAGAGAACCGCTTTTGAAATTTAGCAAGTCTTCTACGTTTCCTGCGTCATCGTTTAACTCTAAGTAAAAACAGCCTATTTTTGTTAAATATGCAAACGCAACAATCCCACCCTGTTTGCACACACGAACACACTCGGAAATAGCTTTTTGCTTATCTTCGTATTCACCTAAGTGATACAACGCGCCCATACAAAGAACAACATCAAAGCTGTTATCCTCAAAATCAGATAAGTCCATCACATTGCACGTTTTTATATCATCCAGCTTTTTGGCGTTTGGACTGGATTTTATAATGCTTACATGATGTTCCGAAAGGTCACAAGCCGTTACATTATGCCCCTTATCCGCAAGGTAAAATGAATAGCTCCCCGCTCCGGCACAAGCATCAAGAATTTTGCTATTTGGTGCAAATAAGCGGTCAAAGTAACGTATGGTGGTCAAATATTCCGTCTTATGGGCGTTGTCACGGAATAAACGGACTTCCTCATTTGAATTTTCGTAGTGGTTTTTGATTTTTTCTAGCATGGGATTTTCCTCCACAAAAAATTTATTATTTTCCATGAAACAATTTTGTCATCAAAATAATTATTTGGCGGGGTGGTTAGGCATATTGTGACTGTGTTCACAAAGCGTACCCGTCCAGACTTTGCCATCCCTTTTGCCGCCTTGGATATGTTTTTTGATAAAAATTTCCTTGCTCATCAACAACTTTAATGTTTTTTGTTATGTATGCCGCCCCTGCTCTAAATATATTTTACCACAAAAGCCCCTTGTTGTCAATGCTACAAAGGTGTTTCTATAAATTTCTTCATTTTTTTTAAAAAAATACTTGACATGAGAATGATTCTCATTTATAATAATTATATAGCACAAAAGAGTGTGCACAAATATATATGAAGGAGAGTTTATTATGTCAATGATTGGTAAAAAAGTAGGCGAATTTAACGCCCAAGCATATGTTTCGGGAGATTTTAAAGCAGTAACTCAGAAAGACTTGTTAGGAAAATGGAGTGTGTTCTTCTTTTATCCCGCCGATTTCACTTTCATTTGCCCAACGGAGCTTGAAGATTTAGCTGAAAGCTACGAAGAGTTCAAAAAAATTGATTGCGAAATCTATTCTGTTTCAACGGACACCCACTTTACACACAAAGCATGGCACGACACTTCGCCAGCCATTGGCAAAGTTAAATACCCAATGCTTGCTGACCCAAACCACGTTATTTCAAGAGATTTTGGTGTTTTAATTGAAGAAGATGGTCTTGCACTTCGCGGTACATTCATCATCAATCCAGAAGGTGAAATTGTTGCCTATGAAGTAAACACCCTTGGCATTGGAAGAAATTCTGAAGAACTTTTACGTAAAGTGCAAGCGGCACAATTTATTGCTAAAAACGGCGGTGAGGTTTGCCCTGCAAAATGGAAGCCAGGCGCAGAAACCTTGAAGCCTTCCCTTGACCTTATTGGCAAATTGTAAAATACGATAAAGCGGGCGGCTGGATACAGTCGCCCTTGAACTTTTTTGGAGGTAAGTTATATGAATTATGAAAATATATACGACGTTATAATTATTGGTGCAGGGCCTGCAGGGCTTACCGCCGCAATGTATGCAGGACGTGCAAAAATGCGTACGCTAGTTATTGAACAAGCCGAAAATGGCGGACAAATTCGCATAACAGAAGAAGTTGCAAATTTCCCGGGACATATTTTGACAAGCGGCGAAGAGCTTACAAACACAATGCGTAAACAAGCAGAAAATTTTGGCGCAAAGTTTGCCGAAGATAAAATTGTGTCGCATAGCCTTGACAGCGACATTAAAGAGCTTGTGGGCGAAAGCGGCACAAAATATCACGCCCTTTGTGTAATTATTGCCGCTGGTGCAAAGCGCCGCACACTTGGCTTTAAAGGCGAAGCAGAATTTACGGGTCGTGGTGTGGCTTTTTGCGCCACATGCGACGGCGAATTTTTTAATGGCAAGGATGTTTTTGTAATAGGAGCAGGTTTTGCCGCCGCTGAAGAAGCAATGTACTTGACACGCTTCGCAAAACAGGTTACAATTATTGCACGAGAACCAGATTTCACATGCAGCAAGATGATAGCCGACAAAGTAAAGGCGCACCCGAAAGTAAAAACTCACTTTAACACAGAAGTGCTGGAAGTTAGCGGTGAAAAACTATTAAATAACGCAAAATTTATTAACAATCAAACGGGCGAAACTTGGGAGCACACGGCAGACGCTAACGAACGTTTCTTTGGAGTGTTTGTTTTTGCGGGCTACGAGCCAGCAAGCGATATTTTCCGTGGGGCATTAGAAACAGACGGCATGGGATATATTCTTACTAATGAAGATATGCAAACCAACATTACAGCCGTTTACGCCGCTGGTGACATTCGCCCAAAAAGACTTCGCCAACTTGTTACAGCAGTTAGCGACGGTGCTGTTGCTGCTGTTGCTGCAGAAATACACGTTACAAACAACCGCACAAGTATTTTACCTAATTTTGTTGTGGAGGAGGCGGAAGAAATCACATACGACCGCTCTGGTGCAGAAATTAGTAATGAAGAGTTTTTTAATGCCGAAATAACCCGCCAAATAAAATATGTTATAGACCATTGTGCCAGCAAGATAACTGTGGTAGCTGTCCTTGACGAGGGTTCGGTTTCAACTGAGGTGCGTGAATTCATCACCACACTTGCTAAAATAGCAGGAGACAGCAAGTTAAATATAGAAATTATCGAAAACAACGAAAAGGATTTTGGCATTCCTGCCGACCTTTTGCCCGCTCTCACCTTTATCAATGCCGAAAACAAACATATCCCCATATATTACCACGGCGTACCGGGCGGTCACGAGTTCGAGTCCTTCATGTTAGCCATTTACAATGTGGCTGGTCCCGGACAAAAAGTAACTGACAAGCAAAGAGCAGATGTGCTTTCTATGCCACATTTTAACCTAAAAATAGGCATTTCTTTATCCTGCACAATGTGTCCAACGGTAGTTCAGGCTGCCCAGCTACTTACCATTATCAATCCAAGTATAATTACTCATATTATAGACCTGCGCCATTATCCAGACTTACAAGAAGAACATTCCATAATGTCGTTACCATCCGTCATTATAAACGACGGCGAGTCAATGATTTTTGGCAAAAAAGACCTTGATGACCTACTAAATATCCTTGTAAATTAAAAAATTAGGCGACCCCGCACATTTTTCGGGGTCGCCCTTTTTATTCTATTTTAAAAAGTATTTTTGCATTTTGTGTGGTAATATTTGCTGCTTCATCTGCGGTAGTATCCCATATTTGGGCAATTTTTGCTGCTATATAGGCAAGGTTGCGGCTGTCATTGCGCCCGCCCCTGTGGGGTTCTGGGGCAAGGTAGGGGCAATCGGTTTCTATTACAACACGGTCTTTGGGGGTTGTGGCAACCACTTCACGCAACATGTCAGATTTTTTGTAGGTTACAACGCCGCCTACCCCTATATGCCATCCAAGCTCTACAAGCTGCCTAGCACGGGACACACTCCCTGCATAGCAATGAAAAACCCCGCCTACAAGCTCACCCGCATCGGACTTTTTAAGAATGTCAAAAACTTCGTCATCTGCCTCACGACAATGAATTACAACAGGCATTTTTAATTGCAAAGCAAGGTCAAGCTGCTGCTTGAACCTCCTAATTTGCACATCTTTTGGCGAAAAATTATGAAAAAAGTCCAAGCCAATTTCACCAATGGCAACAATTTTAGGAAACTTTGTGCAAAGGTCGGCTAATGTTTGCAAATCGTCGTCTTTCATATCTTTGGCATAATGGGGATGAAAGCCCACTGTGGCGTAAATGTAGTCGTAAGTATTAGCCAACTTTATGCTGGCACGGCTGGATTGCATGTCCGTTCCTACATTAAGAATAAGCCCAACCCCCGCTTCGGGCAAGGTCTTTTCCAAAAGCTCGTGCCTATCTTCATTAAAAGGTTTAAAGTCGTAATGTGCGTGTGTGTCAAAATACATTTTACCCTCCGTTGTCCGTCCCGCTTTATAATATTTTGTTGAATATAGCAAATATTTGTGATATAGTATACATTAAGGGCAATCAAAAAGCAAGGCGGTTGGCAAATATCCCTCGAAAGGGGGTGATGCTATGTCTGCATTTGAAATAATTATGACTATCATTGGCTCAATGACATTTCTTGTTGGACTAATTACACTCATGTTATACATAGCAGATATATTTTCACAAAGAAAATAACCGCCCCAGTGCAAGGTTAGCGGTTATTTAATTTAAAGGCAAATCATGCCAACCGCTTTGCGATTGCTCTTCTTATTATTGTAGCACAGCATTACTATTTTTGCAACCATTAATTTTTGTACTCGTGGAGGCGGCTTGTAGCCGTCTCCATTATCCATCCCGCTGTGTAATATTTTGTTGAATATAGCAAATATTTGTGGTATAGTATACATTAAGGGCAATCAAAAAGCAAGTGGCACCGACAAGAAGGTCGGACGTGCGCAAGCACGGCTTTTGCGAAGCAAAAGTGCTGAGCGGTTGGCTAAAATCCCCCAAGAAAGGGGGTGAGGCTATGTCATCATACGAAATTTATGCAGCTTTGGAAGCATTTGCAAAGCTGGTTACATATATCGTTGACAGATTTTCTTGTAAAAGAAAATAACCGCCCAAGGCAAAGGTAGCGGTTATTTTATAATCTCACCATAAGCCAACCGCTTTGCGATTGCTCTTTTTGTTATTGTAACATAATATTACTCTTTTTGCAACCATTAATTTTTGCACACGTAGGGGCGGCAACCTGCCGCCCGTTGAAGCTAAAATTTTGCAAAACACGCCAACCAGTCGGGATGCGGGCGGCTGGGACATCCGCCCCTACAATCAATTTCAATGTTTTAACAAAAAGCCGTATTCGTACACTTTTGGGCTTATTCGCACATCCCGCAGCATTTTCATTTTTTCACGCAGTTGCACAATTAGGGCTTGATACGCCCCATTTTATATTGTATCAAAAACTTCATTTTATTTTATAAATAAATTTGATTGATTAAATCTTTGATTTGATAGCTCATCTATAAAATTATTTATCCGCTCGTTGGCAATTCTGGCATATTCTTCATTAATTTCAATTCCAATATAATGCCGCCCTAATTTTTTTGCTGCCAAGCATGTGGTGCCTGAACCTGCAAACGGGTCAAGTACGACTGCATTTTGTGTCGTTACTAAAGCGACCAAAAATTCCATTAGTTGGAGTGGTTTTTGAGCTTCGTGTAGTCCTCTATCATTTTTTTGTGAGCCTATTCGTATTATGTTAGAATTGTCATTACATCCATGAGTTATATTTTTTATTAATAACGCTTCTTCATTCCATGCACCAACATTAAATTGCAGAATATTGTCTGCCAACGTGCCTCCCGTTTTGTAAGGTTTTTGAAACCATAAAATAGGCTCAAATAGCGGTCGTAAATTTGCAACCCGCCAGCCACGCCATTTTTTTTCTGAAAATTCATCCTTGCGTCTTTTGTATATTTCGGACACCCTTTGTGCTCTATGCGGAGCTGTTGGCTTCTCCCATGCTAACATGTCTTTAAATGTAAAGCCGCTATCTTCAAGGGCAACAATGCATCTGTGCGCAAATCGCCTTCCTGCAAAAACAAAACAACTAGCCCCTGGTTTTAAGACCCGAAGCCACTCATGTGACCATTTTTCGCACCACTTTTGGTATTCTAAAGGTATGTTTTTATCCGCATTGCTCCACCCGTTAAGAGGCTTTCCCCGACGTTTAAAAATATCACCAGCCCCCTCTTGTGCGGCGGTAGAGCCTCCGAGCGCAGTATTTGTGTTATTATGTAGGACATCCCACTCTCCATAGCCTATGCCATATGGTATATCAGAGATAATTGCATCAATGGAATTATTGTCAATTAGCTTTATAACTTGCACGGAATCGCCGTGAACAATACTGTCAAGCATTTTGTAGCCTCCTTACAAAAGTCCCGATTTGAGAAATTTTTTCATCAATCTTTTTTGACTTTATAAGTTCTGCTACCGCTTGCTCACGCGAATATAAAAGTATCTGTTTCTTTTGGCTTTCCCAATAACTACACTCCGCAATTCCTCTTTGTTTTATAATCTCTATTTGGTCATCAAGTAGTTTGTTAAAATCATCTTGCCCATGCCATAAATAATTCATTATAAACCTACTGTAAGTCGGTATAAAGCACTTCTTGCTTTCGGAAATAACCACATTTTGTGCGTGTTCTCCACTAAAATTCCAAATAGGAGCAAGATTGATAGCTTCGTCTTCTTTAATTTTGTGTTTGATTAAAAATACTATATGCTCCCAACTAATTAGAGCAACATTGTTATCAAGTGCTTGTTTATAAATTTGACTTGTTGACCTTGGGTACTGAAAATGCGGCGAGCATAGCACCGCATAATCGGCATCTTTTCGCCATCCCGACAAAGCATTAACCTTAAAGTCCTTTTGATTTTTTGCCGTGCGGCTCATTCTAAAGACTTTGGCATCGGCGACAAGGCTGTATCCGTGAATAGGCGACTGCGCTACTACATCTGCTGTATCAGCACGGCCTGTAATTATAGCAGATTTTAACCCCAGTTCTTGAAACACCCTTGACAAAATGGCATCTGAGGCTTTTGAAAATAGCTTTTCTTCAGTTGAATCGTGCGCAATAGCTTCTGGAATAGTTCCGATTTGTTGCACAATACCCAGCAAGTCGTCTGTTTTATTAACAAAGTTCATTAATTGTTCGGAGGCTTGATTGAAGCCGAATGGTGCAACATCAAAAATTAATTTAATGAGATTATTATACATAAACATATTCCCCCCTATTTTTTAACGTCAATACGCGGGAAAATAACTTCGCCTTTGGTGATGGTGATTTCTTTTGGCGACAAGCCGAATTGGTTTGCGGCATCCCATGTTTTATGCTCGGAGTTGTCAAGGTTTAGTTGTGAAAAGATTTTTGATGGTACGGAGGGCATTGAAGGCTCAATGAGAATAGCTATAATGCGCAAACTTTCAGTCAAAATATAAAGGCAACCTGCAAGGATGCTTTGCTTATCTTCTTCTTTTGCCAGCTTCCACGGCTCCATGTGGTCGATGTATTTATTGGCACGGTCAATAATGCGCCAAATTTCTGCAAGTCCTTGGTCAAATTCCATTTTATCAAAGTGGCTTTCAGCTATTTTTACACTGGTTGTTGCTAAAACTCCAAATTCGATGCCTGCATCTGTTTGAGATTGCTCCGTGGGCAGTTTGCCGCCAAAGTATTTGTCTATCATCCCGACTGTGCGGGAAAGCAGGTTGCCGATGTCGTTTGCAAGGTCGGCATTTATACGGGCGATAAGGTTTTCTGTGGTATAGTTGCCGTCTTGCCCAAAAGGCATTTCACGCAGCAAGTAATAGCGGATGGCATCTGTGCCGTAGGCTTCTACAAGCTCATTAGGGTCAATGGAATTGCCTAAAGATTTTCCGATTTTTTTGCCGTCAAAATTAAGCCAGCCGTGTCCGTAAACTTGCTTCGGCAAAGGCTCGCCAAGTGCCATTAAAATAGCAGGCCAAATTATTGTATGAAAGCGCATGATGTCTTTGCCCACAATGTGAACATCTGCGGGCCAATATTTTTTATAAAGGTCTTTGTTATCACTTTCGTAGCCAAGGGCGGTGATGTAGTTTGAAAGGGCATCTACCCAAACATAGACCACGTGATTGGGGTCAAATTCTACGGGTATGCCCCATTTAAAGCTGGTACGGCTTACGCACAAATCTTCTAGCCCTGGGCGCAAAAAGCTGTTTAGCATTTCATTTGCCCGCCAAGCTGGTGTAATGAATTCGGGATTATTTTCAATATGGGCAATGAGAGCATCTTGATATTTTGAAAGTTTAAAAAAGTATGCCTCTTCGCTTATGTTTTGCACTTGTTTTTCACAGACAGGACATGCGCCGTCTTTTATTTGCGGCGGGGTGTAAAAGGTTTCGCAAGGGGTGCAATACAGCCCTTCATAGGCATCCTTATATATGTCACCAATTTCATAAAGGCGGTTAAAAATCTTTTTTACTGCTGCGTGGTGCGCATCGCTGGTGGTGCGGAAAAATACATCATAGTCAATATTAAGATTGCGCATTACACCTTTTGTCCATTCGGCAATATAGTCAACATGCTCTTGAGGGGTGCGCTCCAAATTAGTTGCGGATTGCTCAATTTTTTGCCCATGCTCGTCCATGCCTGTCATAAAGCGCACGTCATAGCCCCGCAAACGCTTGTATCGTGCCACGGCATCGGCAATAACCGCCTCATAGGCATTGCCTATATGCAAATAATTATTTGAGTAATATATCGATGTTGTGATATAGAATGTTTCACTCATCTTTCGTACTCCTCTCGTTATCTTAAAAAACGCACATGTGTTATAATCTCATTTTCCACCTTATAAATAGCCATTACATGACT
>Ga0136643_10006249_pt1 | contig 17016 bp, 20 predicted proteins | sample TergutLab28metaG_FD_96883 | JGI IMG/M metagenome (GOLD analysis project Ga0136643, IMG submission 96883) | Labiotermes labralis P1 segment gut microbial communities from Petit-Saut dam, French Guiana - Lab288 P1 (version 3) (version 3) | ecosystem: Host-associated > Arthropoda: Insects >... | reverse complement strand
TGCCGCCAGCCTGCCAACACCAATACCATAGCAGCCCATTACGGGCAAGTGAGTTTTTCCTTCACTGTCTGTGTAGTGCATGCTCATACTTTCCGTGTATTTTGTGCCTAGCTGAAAGATATTTCCAACTTCTATACCACGAGATATTTCGATTCCTTCTATGCCGCACTTGGGGCAAATGCCACCTTCCAAAACTTTAGCAAAATCGTGATAGGTTGCATCCCCAAAATCTCTTGCAATATCAAAACCGGTGTAGTGGTATTCTTCTTTATTTGCACCGCAAACAAGATTATTTAAACCTTGCAGCGATGAATCAAAGAGCACCGTTACATTTTCATCAAGCCCCATTGGGCCTAGGTATCCTGCGCAAAGCCCGGAATCATCGGTAATGGTGGCAGGATAAATTTCGCAGCCTACATGACCTACAAGTTTTGTTTCCTGCAAATCTAAATCCCCTCGCATAAACACGATAATATAGCTGTTATCGGCTTTACGCTGGTATACAACGGCTTTGCAGCAATTGTTATTTGTGGTGTCTAAAAATGCAGCAACTTCGTCTATGGTTTTTTTGTTTGGTGTGTGAATCAAATCCAGTTGGTAACAATCTGTTACCAACTGATTTTTTGTAATATTTTCGGCAGCCTCCATATTTGCGCGATAGTCGCACTGAGGGCAGATGACAAGCCAGTCTTCCCCAACAGGGGTTAGAAGCATAAATTCGTGAGCAACTTTGCCCCCCATCATGCCAGAGTCTGACGCAACAGAAATAACTTCCGGTACGCCACAGCGCGCGTAAATACGCTCATAGGCTTTATGGCATTCTTCGTAATATTTTTCCAAATCTTCTTGAGAAGTGTGGAAGGAGTAGCCATCCTTCATGGTAAACTCCCGCACACGAATCAATCCGCCGCGGGGCCGGGCTTCGTCACGGAATTTAGTCTGTATTTGGTAAACCATAAATGGATACTTTGTGTAGGTTTGTCCATACTCACGTACAAGGTGAAGGCAAGCTTCTTCATGGGTCATACCAAGAACGAGTGGGCTATCGTTACGGTCTGTAAAACGGAGCAACTCGTCGTCAACACTGTCATACCGCCCGGATTCTTGCCAAAGAGACGCTGGCAGAACCACAGGAAATTGAATTTCCTGCCCATCAATGGCGTCCATTTCTTCCCGGATAATTTGCTCAATTTTTTGTGTAATTCTGCGAAGGGGCGCGTACATAGAAAAAATCCCGGCTGCAACCTGTCTCATGTATCCACCACGAACCATAAGGGCGTGGCTGTCAATAACGCAATCCGTTGGACGCTCTTTAAAGCGGTCGCCTACTAATTTTTCGAACTTCATGTTAAAAATCTCCTATCTTAATAATTAATAATAAACTTTTTTCTAGAATCGCATTTCTTGTGGTTTTTATGTCATGCTATGCAATTTCAAACATCCTACCTCTCCGGCTTCATAAGCGGAAACAGCACACACTCCCTAATAGGCTTATCAATCATAACCGAAAACAATCGTTCCGAAACACCAAAACCAAATGCCGGAGGCATCCCATATTTTAGCGCTTCTATAAAATCATCATCATCATTGTGTGCTTCCGTATCGCCTGCCTCACTCATTGCGCGCTGCTCGTTAAAGCGTGCTTCCAAATCCAGTGGGTCATTTAACTCCGAATAACCATTACCCATTTCAGAACCGGCTAAAATGACTTGCATTTGGTCAACTTTTCGCAAATCTGTTTTAAGTCTTTTTGGCAAAGGGTTTAGCTGAACAGGCTGCCCGGTTAAAAAGCCTGGACCAGACAAATCTTTTCTTACAACTTTCCATAAAACATCTACAAGCCGCCAAAACGTCAAACTTGGATCATAAGTTATATTTAGAGAGTCCAATTTTTCTTTTATTTCTTTTTCTGATGTATCATAAATGCCAATGCCGGTGTTTTCCTTAATCACAGTTTCAAAATCGTAAATTTCCCAGTCAGCGTCCATATCAATTTCAAATCCGCGAGAAGTAAATTTTGAACCACCCATGACTGCCCAGGTTATTTTGCGGTACATATCTTTTACCATGTCCATACCGTCTCTACAATCCGCATAAGCCCAGTAAAATTCCATTTGTGTATAGTCTTGCAAATGCTCATTGCTTATGCCCTCGTTACGGAATTGCCGTCCAATTTCAAATGTTTTTTCATATCCGGCAACAAGGAGCTTTTTTTGCCACAACTCACCCATTGATATCCTTAAAAAAACATCAAGGTCCAACGCATTATGGTGGGTTTTAAAAGGTGTGGCAGCTGCACCACCGGCCGTAACCTCCAAAGTAGGGGTCTCCACTTCTAAGAAACCTCTTTCTAACAAGTAATTTCGTATGGCACTCCAAAAAAGCTGTTTCTTTAAAAACCGCTCTTTAACATCGTTGTTCATAATTATATCTAGATATCTGCGCCTAAATCTCAAATCATCGTCTGTAATACCGTGAAATTTCTCCGGCAGTGGTTTTAGTGCCTTTGTAATATGATAAAGCTTATGCGCTCTTACACTAATTTCTCCAGCCTCTGTAATAAAGACTTGACCTTCTACACCAATTATATCTCCAATGTCAGCCCTATCAAATATTTCAAACTCTAATTCCGTCAGTGCGTCTTTTCTTACATATATTTGAATTTGACCCTCTACGTCCTGAATATGGGCAAAACCGGCCTTGCCTTTTCCTCTTTTGGTCATCATTCTTCCGGCTATAGATGCGAAAATTTTCTTTTCACTGAGGTCTTCTCTTGTATAAGATTGCAGTTCATTTTTTAAAGATTGGGAACGATGAGCTGGTATAAACTTCTCTCCAAAAGGATCAACTCCCATTTCTTGCAGCTTTTTCATTTTTTCTAACCTGATTAATTCCTGCTCAGTCATAGTGTTTTCAATTCCCATTTTTGTGTTCTCCTTTTATAATTTTGAAATACAAGTGCCTAGTGACACTAACCACTTGAAATTATCTTTTATTTACATTCCTGTTAACAACGCACGCACTGCCAGTACAATTAATATAAATCCTCCGGCAAATTCAGCCTTAGACCTAAATTTAGTTCCAACAACGCAGCCAATTCTTACGCCAATTGCAGATAGTATAAATGTAACAATTCCTATTAAAATAATAGCAGGTACAATATTCATGTATAAAAATGCGAAAGAAACACCTGCAGCAAGGGCGTCAACACTGGTGGCAAAAGCAAGGGGAATCATTGCCGCAAACTTTAAAGATGCTTTTTTTAATGGTTCGTCCTTTTTAAAGCTGCCCCAAATCATTTTAGCACCTAAAACAGTTAAAAGTCCAAAGGCCAGCCAATGGTCAAATGCCGCCACTCTACCTGCAAAAACATCCCCAATAAAGAAGCCTGTAAGTGGCATAATTGCCTGAAATACGCCGAAATATAAGCCAACAATGACTGCATTTTTAATGCAAAATTTAGGCCTGGTAAGTCCGATGCAAACGGCAACTGCAAAAGCATCTGCTGCAAGTGCCACGGACAAAAATAAAAGTTCAATGGTATACATTTTTTTCACCCTTACCTAATTTAATCAAACCAATTGCAAAATGTCAAAGAATATTTGACATAGTCTTAGAAATTGTGATATATTTTATCACAGCCGCAGAGCGGTGTTTTTTAGTATGCAAGTAAATAACAATCTGCGCGCACAGCGCGCACCCGTAGCGTACGCGAAGGAAGCATAGCTGAGCTTTGCTCAGCGGAGCGGCGGGGCAGACTCCTGCGTAGCAGGTGCCGCAAAGCGGCAGGCCGCCCGGCCAGTAAGCGAAGCTTACGAGAGGGTTTGGGGCAGAGCCCCATTTAATTTGAAAGGAGGTACCATTATGCGCGCAAAAATAACCTTGGCATGTACAGATTGCAAACAGCGCAATTACAACACAACAAAAGAAAAAAAGAACAATCCAGACCGTATGGAAATTAAAAAGTTCTGTCGTTTTTGCAACAGACACACCGCACATCGCGAAACAAGATAAGGGAGCTATATCATGAGCGAAAACAAAAACGAAGAAAACAAAAAGCAAGACTCCAAAAAGCACGAACCTAAAGCAGAAAGAAGCCTACTTCAAAATATCATCCGCACCTATCGTTCAGAATTTTTAAAAATAGTATGGCCTTCTCGCGAAACATTGATTAAGCACACAATTACCGTAGTTGCAGTTTCTCTAATGTTTGGCATATACATTGCCATAACAGACGGTATATTTGGTGCATTATTCTCTCGTTTTGTGCAATTGGTCAGCTAGGAGTCACTATGTCACTAGAAATTGGACAAGAAGTATCTGACGAAACAATTGGAGAAGTAATTGAAGAAGTAACGGAAGTCGTAAAAGAAAAGGCGCAAGAACTAGGCCGAGAGCCGGTTAAAGACGCCAAATGGTATGTTGTGCATACCTATTCTGGTTATGAGAATAAGGTAAAAGCCAACATCGAAAAAATTATCGAAAACCGCAACATGTATGAGTTTTTTGAGCAAATAATTGTTCCGGTACAGGAAGTTATTGAAGTTAAAAACGGTAAGAAAAAAGCGGTTCAACGTAAAGTGTATCCTGGTTATGTTCTTCTTAAAATGATAGTAACTGACGAAACATGGTACGTTGTACGTAATACCCGAGGCGTAACAAGTTTTGTAGGGCCTGCATCAAAGCCTGTGCCACTAACAGATGAAGAAATTATAGCAATGGGTATAGAAATGCCGGACTTCGAACTAGACCTTGAAATTGGCGAAATTGTGCGCATCATAACCGGACCATTCGAAGGTTCTGTCGGCACGGTTAATGATATTAACCATCAAAAGAAAACCGTAGCAATTACACTGAGTGTATTCGGGCGAGAAACCCAAGTAGAACTTGATTATCACATACTTCAACGTATGTAATTATGTGGGAGGGCATATGCCCGCTGGTACCACTTTAGGAGGAAGCCAAAATGGCGAAAAAAATTACAGCTTATGTAAAGCTGCAAATCGAAGCAGGTAAAGCAACACCAGCACCACCCGTTGGACCGGCTCTTGGTCAACACGGTCTAAACATGATGGGCTTTTGTAAAGATTTTAATGAGCGTACAAAAAACGACGCAGGTATGATAATTCCTGTTGTTGTAACAGTTTATCAAGACAAAAGCTTTTCGTTTATCACCAAAACTCCGCCGGCTGCAAACCTTTTAAAAAAGGCTTGTAAACTTGAAGCAGCCGCATCCACACCTGGCCCAAATACAAAAGTTGCAACAATTACAAGGGCCGAAGTTCAAAAAATAGCAGAGACAAAAATGGCCGACCTTAACGCAGCCAGCATTGATGCAGCAATTAGCATGGTTTCCGGCACAGCCCGCAGCATGGGCATTGTCGTAGAAGGTTAAGGGAGGTATTCATATATGGGACACGGAAAAAAATATACAGATAAAGCAAAACTTGTAGATTCTCAAAGACTTTACGATACAAACGAGGCCATTGATCTTGTACAAAAAACAAGTGTAGCCAAATTTGACGAAACAGTTGAGGCCCACATCCGTCTAGGCGTGGACTCTCGCCATGCAGACCAGCAAGTACGTGGTGCAGTTGTTCTTCCTCACGGAACAGGACGTACAGTGCGCGTTTTAGTTTTTGCAAAAGGCGAAAAAGCGGCCGAAGCAGAAGCTGCCGGTGCAGATTTTGTTGGCGCAGAAGACTTAGTGGCAAAAATTCAAAACGAAAACTGGTTTGAATTTGATGTGATCGTAGCCACACCTGATATGATGGCACTTGTAGGCCGTATCGGACGTGTGCTTGGTCCTAAAGGGCTTATGCCAAATCCAAAAGCTGGCACTGTAACACAAGACGTTACAAAAGCAATTGAAGATATTAAAGCTGGTAAAATAGAATACCGTTTAGACAGACAAAACATTATTCACGTGCCAATTGGTAAAGTTTCTTTCGGTACAGAAAAATTGCAGGATAACTTCCAAACATTAATGAGTGCAGTTATAAAGGCAAAACCATCTGCCGCAAAGGGTACCTATTTAAGAAGTGTAGCCCTTGCAAGCACAATGGGCCCTGGTATTAAAATTAACCCAGCAAGATTAACCGACTAATTTAAAAAGCCAATAAAGAAAACCGCTCCCAAAAAATTGGGGGCGGTTTTCTTTATACTCTATATACGTTATTACAAACTTCCAGCCATTTGTCTTTCTTGAGCTTCGATCATTTTCTTAACCATTTGGCCACCTACAGAGCCGTTTTGGAAAGATGTCAAGTTACCGTTGTAACCTTTTGACAAAGGTACGCCAATCTCACTAGCTACCTCATATTTGAAAGCATCAAGAGCAGCTTTAGCTTCAGGTACTGCGCTTCTATTTCTAGACACAACTATTCACTCCCCTCATTTCAATGTGCATAGCAACGATTTAAGGATGTTCATAACTTCGTCTTAAATTTGTTAGTTGCTACACGGTTATTATTAACCGTAGAGGGAATTGTATGCTGGCAAATTATTCTTTTACGCGGCCTAAATATTCGCCGGTACGTGTGTCAACTTTAATCACTTCACCAATGGTCACAAACAAAGGCACTTTTACAACGGCACCTGTTTCAAGGGTTGCTGGCTTTGTGGCTCCTTGTGCAGTGTCACCTTTAAAGCCTGGCTCCGTCTCAGTGATTGCAAGCTCTACAAAAGTCGGTGGCTCTACGCCAAAAGTACGGCCATTATGTTGCAAAATTTTAACAATTTCATTTTCTTTTACATAAACCATGGCATCGCCAACATCCGAGGCGTTAATTTCAAGCTGCTCAAAGGTTTCATTATCCATAAAATAGTAAAGAGCGCCATCATTATATAAGTATTGCAAATCTCTACGGTCAATGTGGGCCCGTGGCATTTTTTCTGATGGGCGGAATGTTTGTTCAATAACAGCCCCTGTTTCCAAATTTTTTAATGTAGAACGTACAAATGCCGCTCCTTTACCTGGTTTTACATGTTGGAAGTCGGTAATAACGTAAATGCCACCTTCCCATTCAATTGTGATACCATTTCTAAACTCTCCTGCTGAAATCATAATTTCCTCCTAGTATTACGCCGTTGGTACGAGCAAGGCCCGCTTGCGGCATGGTGTAAAATGTCGGAAAAGAGAAATTTGTCCTTTTCCTTGTTGTTTTTTATCTTGGAACTCTATCAAAGATACGTATTCTGCCACCGCTAACAGTTGCTGTAAGCTGCTGGCTATACGTACCATTTGTTAACGTAACTCTAAATCCACCGGTTGCTGTGCCTCGCGGTAAAAACATTAAGTGCGAAGGCTGGCTTGTTTCAAGGATATAAACTCCATTTGGCAGGTAAACAGTGCGGATAGTTTGTCGCGCCCTGCCCATTACTATGCGATATCGGTTAAGTGCGACATCGAAGGCTATGCCATAATACCGGCCCTCCATTATCGCCCTGCGCTGGGTATATCGAAAATCTGCCTGTAGTGCTAATGAGGTGTTCTCTAAAACACGATTTCGGTCACTACGCACCGATAATACAATCCCAGAAATCATAATTGTTATAATGCCTAAAACGATGGCAAGTTCAATTAAAGTAAAACCACGGCTCATTGCTTATGGTTTAGCTCTTTAAAATAATTACGCAACATGGCGCGCTCAATAACTCGTTTCATACGAACGAAAAAGAAATCTTTTTCAGTAATGGGCTTAACCAAAATTGTGACGATACCCGCATTTTTTCCTGCCCAAATATCGGATAACAGTTGATCGCCAATAATTACAGTTTGGGTTTTGTTTGTTCCCATAAGCTTCATTGCATTTTTTATACCCCGGGTAAACGGTTTTAATCCATTTGCAATGCCTTTTAACTGCATGCCCGCGTTAAAACGGTTGAGTCTGTTGGTCGTATTATTAGTAAGTAAGCAAACTTGAAAGCCCATTTTTTCCAATCGTTTCATTAGCGCAACAATTTTTGCTGGTGGAAGCTTTTCATGAAACGGCGTTAGGGTGTTGTCTAAATCAAAAATTAACCCGCGTATATCTCTTTCCAGCAATTCTTTGTAGGGTATCTCAAATACAGATTCGTAATAATAATCAGGTGTTAACATATTGCCTCCTTCTACTAATCCACAATCCTCACCAACTCTACCATTGTAAGTGCATAATCGTCAAGATAATTTCTTAGTTTTATGTCATTAATTGTCAAAAAACCAAGTGCATATGATATGTCGGACGAATTACCTGCAGTAGAGAAATTTGAAATGCGCAAAAAATCAAAAAAGTATTGTTGTCCAGGGGGTGAAAACTCAACATCAAATATAGCATATGCGTCAAGCAAAATGCTGGAATTTGTATATATATCTCCCGCCGCCCAAACATTTCCTAGGAAATGCGCATTGTAAAAATTTATATTTCCAAAGGAAATTAATATGCCTCTCAAATTATTATTCGCCATATTACTCGCGGTTATGTGTAAATTCGATCCTGTGTGAACAATTGCTATACTTGTCGCAAATTCTGAAACATCAAGGATGGCCTCATCATCTGTCAAAATTATAAAGGCATCTTCATTATTTAAAAAATCTAACAAAGATATATCAATTAAATCTGTAATTATTACATTTGGAGAAATTTCAGTGCCAAAAATTTCGGGCATGGCAGCCCATGTAAACTGTGGTAAAAAACTGAAACCAGAAAGATTCCAAACAATATTTGCCTCTACTGTAGCAGGATTGCTAAATCCATTTTCACCAAATTTTGAAATTTCTGTAGAAACTGTAAATCCAACAGAATTGGACGCAATTGTAGTTGCAGCTTGATATCTGTCTTCTATATTTAACCCAGTTAGGGAAGAAAAAATAACGCTAAACTCCCATCTGCGGCCAAGATGTAAACCCATGACTGAAAAATACTGCTGCAAACTTGCTAAAGCAAAGGGCTTTGCTTCATTAATAAGAATTGCATGAGCAGTATAAAATTCGCGATTATAAAAAACGACACTATCTTCTGTATTATCTAAAACTTGCTGAGTTATATTATTCTTAATAGTTTCTCTGTTTGCGTTTACACCATGATTAAGTAAATGAAGTGCCTGTTCGTTGCCTGCAACCGCTAAATCGAATAGACCTAAAAAATGGTCATATCTACTTGTAATCGTTCTGCTGGAGGCTGTTATTAAAAGCACGGTGGCAGATAACATAAGCATTGCCATTGCGGCTATTATCACCATTATATATGCAACGCCTTTATGCTGTTTATTCACACTTTTTATCATAAGTTTAAAATCCTACCCCAACAGCGCGTCCTATTATATTTCCATCCTCGTTCCACACTGCAACAATTATTGTAGATGCATCGCCTGCTATTCCAGTAGCAATAGTAACATTGGCTTCTGGTGTGCCATGAGAATAAAAATGTACTGGGTTTCCGCCAAAAACCCAAACACTATAAAGCATTACACTATGGTTTGCTGCATAATTTGAAGCCGCAAACTGTGGATTGTTGCCAATTGCCATCGCGTCACGCACAGTGAGCATCAGGCCATGTGCCTGTAGATTACCTTTATAAAAACTAGATGCAATCTCCATATTGCGCCTAGCTTGTAATAACGATGGCAAAACCGCCGCAAGCACAATTGCAAATAACGCAAGTGCAATTAAAACTTCTAAGTAAGAAAGGCCTTTGCAATTTTTATTCCCCATAAGGCGATATCCCAATGCGTAGCTCATAACTAAACATTCCGTTTTCCAACAAATGTACACGCCCAAGCCTTACATAATTAAATAAATCTGTATCTAATAATCCCTGTCTGTGGATTTCAATATCTGCTGTATCAGTTATTCCGCCCAAAAATAAAATCTCAGATTGGTTATAGCTAAGCTGAGAAATATTTGCACTTTGGGGCAGCGAATTTATGATTGCCGAAAACCATACCACGTTGAAATCCACTGAAAAATTTTCTAAATAAAATACGTCAAAATGTCGCGAACGCGCTCGCGCTTCTTCAAGTTCTATCGCAGCCTGGGCATGATTTTCGTTAAATTCAAAGTTAAAGTGCCCAGCCCGCACGGTAATATTTTGTTCTAAGTTGCGTAAAAGCAACAAAGTAAGTCCAATACATAGAAAAATAGCGGCTTGTGTTACCAGCATCATTAATTTAATTTTTCGCGTTTTTTTACGCGCTTCTATATGGTGGGGCAGCAGATTTAATTTTGCCATATCTTACGGCCTCGACCAGTTGAGTTTTTCCTCCTGTCTTGCCCGCGCAATACCTAGTGCAGAATCTGACAAGTCTTTTGTAATAGTAGAGCCCGTTGCAACAAATGAGTTTTTACCCAATGTTACAGGCGCAACCAAATTGGAATTACATCCAACAAACACGCCATCTTCAATAGTTGTGCGATGCTTATTTCTGCCATCGTAATTTGCTGTTATAACACCGCAGCCAATGTTTACACCGCTTCCAATATCTGCGTCGCCAATATAAGCCAAATGATTTACTTTTGAGTTGTTTGCAATATTAGAATTTTTAACCTCTACAAAGCAGCCAATCTTAGACTTTTCGCCAATAACAGCATGGGGTCGCAAATATGCAAAAGGTCCAACTACTGCGTGGTCACCAATAGTTGCATCCATTATCACACTTTGGCGAATATGCGCACCCTTGCCAACAATCGCATTTTGCAAATGTGACCCTGGGCCAATCATTGCACCTGGGCCAATTTTGCAGCTACCTTCCAAAATAGCACCAGGGTAAATAACTACGCCCGGTTCAATTTTTACAGTGTCATCAATAAAAACGGTTGCAGGGTCTATCATGCGCACACCATTGAGCATGTGGTGCCTATTTATGCGGCTTTTCATATGCCCTACAGCATCTGCTAAATGTACTTGGGTGTTTATGCCCGTAAATATTGATAAATCTTCACGAGACTGAAATACCCTTGCATTACAACCATCTTCTCGTAAAATCTTGGGTACATCCGTTAGGTAATATTCACCTTGGCTATTGTTATTGCCCATTTTTGCAAGCCCTTTTCTAAGGGCGCCACCTTTAAATACATAAGGGCCTGTATTTATCCATTCAGTCACAGGCGTGTTTGGCGTAACGTCTTTGTGCTCTATAATTTCTATAAAAAATCCATTATCATCCGCAAAAACCCGCCCAAAATCCCCAAGATTAGGGCTATATGCCGCAGTAACTATCGCATCTGTGTTATTCTTAATATGAAAAGTTTTAAGATCGCTCATAAACTCCCCAGTTATTAAAGGCATATCACCATACAAAATAAGCACATCGTCATCGTCACTTATTTGGCTCATTCCTGCCAAAACCGCATGACCTGTACCAAGGGGTTGGTCTTGTATGGCAAAGTGCAGCTGTGGGTAAATCTGGCCAAGCTGGGTCGAAATTTCGTCCCCATCCTTGCCAACAACCACCGTAATATCTTCAATACCGGCGGAAAATGCCGATTCAATAACATATTGTATTATTGTTTTACCTAATATCGGGTGTAACACTTTCTGTAAATTTGAATGCATTCGTTTTCCTATGCCTGCAGCTAAAATAATCGCTTTCATAAAACAATTCTCCTTTAATATAGCAATTTACCCTGAGGTAATTTTCAAATCAATTGTCTATACATACACCTTCATAATATACATCTGTTAGAAAACGGTCAACCGTTTTCTAATATTATTTCCGGAAAACTTGTCAATTCCGCATAAATACGCTAATATCTTAATACAACAAATGCTAAAGGGTGTGCCTTAATGAAGTTAAAAGTTTATGGCTGTAGAGGGTCAGTTCCTGTATCGCGCAGTTTGCGTTCTCGTTATGGTGGTAATACATCCTCTATGCTGCTCGAATCCGGAGGCGAGTATCTCATATTAGATGCGGGCTCGGGAATTTTGCGTATGGAGCACGACTATAAAGATATTAATGAAGATAGTCATGCAAAACTGCCTTTTAAACCAAGTATATTGCTTAGTCATCTTCACTTAGACCATATCATTGGCTTGGCCGCATATACACCCTTATTTGACCATACTACCGAGACAAAAATCTATACAATTTCACGAGATGCGCGTCCGTTAAAATCTCAAATTTTTGGAGCGTTTGTTCCTCCTTATTGGCCTGTAAGCATGACAGATGACGCTTTTGTAGAATGTATAGAAGTTTTTACAAACACTCCATTTAATATCGGGCCATTCACTATTACACCTTTTCACGCCCAGCATCTGGATAAGACAGTGTCTTTTCATATAACAGATGGAGAAAAAAGCATAGTGTACCTTCTGGATAGCGAATTGGATCTTATGACGGACAAGCATTATCAAGAATTAGTAAATTACTGTACGAATGCAGATCTTGTCGTCTTCGATGCGGCATACACAATAGAGGATTATAAAACCAAACGCCACTGGGGGCACTCTACTGTAGAAGATGGCGTGCGCCTGGCCATCAAATGCAACTGTGAAAGAATGCTGTTCTCCCACTTTGCTCCCGATTATATAGATTCAGAACTCGATGAATTAATTGCATATCTTATACCCCATGGCTATGGAAGTCGCTTTATAATGGCAAGTGATGGCTTGTCAATAAAAATTTAATGCCTATGAAAATGCATATGAAGATATATAGCCGGCTTACCAAAAGTTTAACGATGAGGGTGGATAAGAGACAATTAAAAATAAAACGCTGGGTGTCACTAGTGGCTATAGGGATAATAATTGTATTTTCTACCCTAAATCCAGTACCCTTTTTAGAATATAGGGTTCAGGACTTTATATTTCAAAATTTCCATGATATCAATTCCATAATAGCAACCTCTGTTACAGACTTCGTTAGTATTTGTATTGTTATAGCAATTATGTTACTAGGTATGTTATTTGGTGAATTTTTTAATGCACGTGTATCCATTGTAGTATATCTGTTAATAGGTCTGGGCTATTTTGTAATTGCAAATTATTTTTTTGGTCAAGGTTATATACTGCCCATTTTGCTGCCCCTAACAGTATTGGGATTGACTGGTATGTATCAGTTTGTATACAATCAGATACTACACAGGATTGAGAGAAATAGAGTACGTGGTTCCTTTAGAAAATATTTAGACCCTAAATTGGCTGACGCACTCATAGCGGATCAAAACGTAGATACGGAAGCAATTGGTAAAAAGCGGCAGATAGCTGTACTTTTTGTAGATGTCCGGGGCTTTACACAAATGGCTGAAGCCTTGAAAGAGACACCGGAACTTGTGGTGGAAATTTTAAATGACTACTTAGAGCTTACTACAAATGCCGTATTTAACAATGGTGGCAGTGTGGATAAGTTTATAGGCGATGCAACCATGGCACTGTTTAATGGGTTTATGCCACAGGAAGATTATATTTATCACGCTGTTAAAGCTGCTTGGGAAATGGTAGAAGGTGCAGAGGCAATAACCAAACCCGTGCGAGAACGCTTGGGCATAAACCTTGCATACGGCATTGGTGTACATTGCGGCGAAGCAATTGTTGGTAATTTAGGGCCGGCATTCCGTAAAGATTATACGGCTATAGGGGATATGGTTAATATCGCTTCACGATTAGAGTCTAATGCAGACCGTTCAGAAATATTAATAAGTAAAGATGTATATGATGCACTTAAAGGGCGGATAAAAGCAGAAGAAATAGGGGAAATGCTATTAAAAGGTAAAACAGAATCCCTTGAAGTATTTACACTAAAAGGCTTTGTATAAATATAAAAATATATATGGGGGGTAAAAAATGCTTTGGAGTAAAAAATTTGAAACAGGAAACAGAGATGTAGACATTCAACATAAGGAAATTTTTCGTTTAGTGCAGCAATTACTTGACTCTGATGCTTTTGAAAACAGAAAAGAAAAAATCGAAACTGCTCTAGAATTTTTAGGGGATTACGCAGTGAATCATTTTGCGGCAGAGGAAGCTTTAATGCGTGAGTGTAATTATCCAAATATAGAAGCGCATTTATCACTGCATGACTACTTTACAAAGGAGGTTGCTGCCTTTGTTAATAGATTTAAAGAAGAAGGGGATACAATTTCCGTTAGCGAAACAATTAATAGTTTTGTTGTTACATGGTTAAAAGAACATATTATGGATATGGATAAGACAATGGCAGCATATTATAAAGTGTGGGAAGCAGCGAAAAGGTGATAACATGCAAAACGGAATAGACCACCTGTTAAAAATAAAAGACCTTTTAAATAACCGGCGCGGAGGGCTTATTACTAACCACACAGGGGTAAACAAAAACCTGCAAGCATCTGGAGATTTGCTTGCAGAATATCTAACCTGTTTTTTTGGCCCAGAGCATGGTATAAGAGGGTTAGTACAAGACGAGCTACATGTAGGACACGGTGTTGACCCCATTACAGGCCTTACGGAATTTTCCCTTTTCGGAACCAATTTAGCGCCAAATGCAGAAATGCTTAATATGGTAGACACGCTTATTTTTGACATACAAGATGTGGGCGTGCGGTTTTACACCTATACCACAACGATGGCCCTAAGCATGGAAGCGGCTGATAAATATGGAAAGCGTTTTATTGTGTTAGACCGGTACAATCCGCTAGGGAGAACCGCTCAAGGCATATATTCGGGAGAGAAATTCAAAAGTTTTTTAAGCTATTTGCCTGTGGTTACCAGACATGGTATGACAGCAGGGGAATTAGCTGTGATGCTGCAAAAACAATACTACCCAAACTTAGATTTGCACATTGTAAAGGTAGCAGGTTGGAACCCGGCAGAAATTAAAAGCGATGGAGATTTGTCGGTTCCTTGGGTGCCGCCAAGCCCAAATATGCCCACCCGCCAATGCACATGGGTATATCCAGGCACCTGCTTGGTAGAAGGCACCAGTGTGTCCGAAGGCCGGGGCACCACAAAACCCTTCGAGCAAATTGGTGCGCCGTGGCTAAATGCGCAAGAGCTGGCGACGGTTATGAATGATAAATCTCTACCTGGGGTTATTTTTCGTCCTGTGTATTTTACACCTGTAGAATTTAAGCATAAAAATATTCCATGCCAAGGTGTGCAGGTACATGTGACTGACCCCGCCATTTTTAATCCTGTGCGTATGGGTGTTCATCTTATAGATGCGCTCCGCATTTTATCTGGCGAACATTTAACATGGCGCTTTTTACCCGAATATGACAACTATATGATAGATCTGCTTCATGGTGATGATAAACTGCGTTTAGGTATACCAATTGATGAAATATTCCACCAAATGGACTATGACGAAACTAATTTTATAGAGAGAATGCAAGCGTATTATTTATATTAAAATATGACTTTGCTAGGTCAAAAGCTTTCAGTTGGGTGCGAAACGCACCCAACTGAAAGCTTTTTTTTAGCAAATGATATATCTGGTAATGCAAAATTCTTTGTGTAACCTGAGATTTTACCGACACGCGTAAGCAAAAGTTTGTAAAAATCTACATAGAAAAACAAATGTTCGCTTTTCACAACTAAAAAATTGCAAGTATTTGCGGTTTAACTTGTTAATTTGCGATTAATAATGTTTGCTAAATTGTTAACAGACTGTTAAAATTCCTTCCATCGCATCACAGGAAATGAATATGCCTTCCACAGGGAGGGCTTTATCCAGCTGAAAGGAATTGAATCAAACATGAGACAAATAAAAATAATTGCAGTACTGGCCGTGGCCGTTATTGCAACCATTTCATTACACATTGGGTCGAATATTTTTATCGCTGCAGATTCCGCGCTTAAACAAGTTGTTGTATTCGATAGTGGAGAATATCGGCATGTATTAACCGGTGCATCTACTATTGCAGGATTTGCCCACGAAATGGGAATACCCACAGACTATACCACCAGACTCAATCACGCACTGGGTTCACCGGTACAAGACGGCATGACTATAACAGTTGAAAGGCGAATACCATTTTATGTGCAAGTAGACAATAACGACAGAGTATTCGCACGCTCGGCTTGGCCATCAACAACGGTAGAAACAGCTCTGTTGCAATTGCAGAGGGAAAACGACGTTGCTTTTGTGTATGGTGGAGATTATCAGCGAGAAATTACAGATAGTGAAATACTGGCCCTTGATTCCCTTAGGTCAAGGACTCAAATAGAAACTTGGGTTGTACCATACGAAGTTTATGAAAACTTTACCAACTATGTGTGGGAAGGCGATACACATGTGCGGCAGGTTGGTTCACCTGGGGAGCAGATAATTACAACATCTGTAGTATATATAGGCGGTGTAGAAAAGAATCGTGAAATCGTGGAGAAATCTGCGGTAGTGGACCCGGTCGATGCTATTATTGACATCGGCACAGGAAGGCTTGGTGCATTGGCAGATGTAACCTCACCTGATTTTCATTATGTAAGACGGGTTCGTATGGAGGCAACGGCCTATACTGCCGGGTTTTCTTGCACAGGCAAGCATCCTTGGGACCCATGGTATCGCATAACTGCTTCCGGCCGGGAGGTAGAGCACGGCATTGTAGCTGTTGATCGCACAGTTATCCCTCTGGGAACAAGGCTTTATGTTGAAGGTTATGGTTTTGCCTTAGCCGCAGATGTTGGCGGTGCCATACGCGGCTATAAAATCGACTTGTTTATGGAAGATATACAAGATGCAAGACGGTTTGGACGTAGGCATTTGTATGTTTGGATTTTAGAGTAGGGTTTTGAATAGTTCTTACGTTAGGAAATGCAGTGGGTTAGTGTGACTAACCAGCTGCATTTTTTTCTGCAATAGTCAGGTTGTTACAAAATTTTAATTTTTGACTTGAAAAGTGATTGTAAGCTATTGCTTTTTTTTTAAGCGGACTCCCTAAAATTAAGCAAAATATATAGAACATAGTTGACTTTATCATCTATATGCACGTTCGGGATAAAGAACACCGCCCGGCATGGCTCGACTTATTCTCCATCGCTGTTTTCTATTTTGATTAAATAATTATTATTAAAATAAATGACATAATCCGTAGAGGCTCCAGCTTGATGAATTCGAAGGTAGTTA